>Ga0070679_100002332_pt1 | contig 17162 bp, 19 predicted proteins | sample KBSC63BmetaG_FD_65652 | JGI IMG/M metagenome (GOLD analysis project Ga0070679, IMG submission 65652) | Corn rhizosphere microbial communities from Kellogg Biological Station, Michigan, USA - KBS C6-3B metaG | ecosystem: Host-associated > Plants > Roots > Rhizosphere | place: USA: Michigan... | reverse complement strand
GTCGTCGTTCGATCGGCCGGCCGGAGCGAGGTTCGCATCGTCGACGTCGACCATCCCGGCCACGCACGGCTGCTGTTCGCGGGCCCGGGCACGTTCGGCGACGTCGAGTGGTCGCCCACGGGCGACTGGCTGCTCGTCAACTGGCCGGACGCGAACCAGTGGGTGTTCATCAAGGGGAAGCAGGTGCGCGCAGTCGCGAACATCCGCGAGCAGTTCGCGCGCGCGGACGGCCTCGGGCCGCTCCTGGAGCTGAGCGGCCGCTGGTGCTGCTCCAAGTAGCATCGCGGGCATGCTGCAGGCAGGCGATCGCGTCCCGGACGCAACGGTCTACCTCGGTCCCGGCCAGCCCGTGTCCATGCGCGAGCTGCTCGAGGACGGGCCGAAGCTGCTCGTCTTCTATCTGTTCGACTGGTCGTCCACCTGAACGAACGAGATGGAGCTCCTGCGTGACAGGAGAGCCGAGTTCGACGAAGCGGGAGTCCAGCCGGTCGGCATCTCGCGCGACTCCCCGTACACGCATATCGCCTGGACGCAGGCGCTCGACCTGAACTTCGGGCTGCTCTCCGACTTCAACGGCGAGGCGGTGCGCGGGTTCGGGATCGGCTTCGAGTTCCGCGGCTTCCACGATGTCGCGCAACGAAGCGCGTTCCTCATCGACGAGAGCGGCGTGATCACGAACGCCTGGAGCTACGAGACCGGCGACGTCCCCGACGTCGAGGTGTGGCTCGAGGCCGCCCGGAGCTTGAATCAGGCCGCCTGACCTGCTTCGATCGAGCAATGGACACACCAGCAACGGGGTCGGCCGCGCCAAGCCGCGGCACAAGCAACCTCACGTACGGGATCCTCGCCGGCGTCGCGATCATCGGCGTGATCTTCGCGTTCTCCGGCTCGGCAGTCGTGCCGAACAACTGGTACTCGCTGTTCAAGGCGGTGCACGTGCTCGGAGCCGTCATCTGGGTCGGCGGCGGCGTCTCGATCATGATCCACGCGATCCGAGGGCAGCGGGCATACAAGCCGGAGGACATCGTCACGGTCGCCAAGCAGGCGGCGTTCATGGGCGAGAAGGTGTTCGCGCCCGTCGGGCTCATCACGTTCCTGATGGGGATCGCGATGATGATCAACACCAGCTGGGGCTGGGGCCACTTCTGGATCGTGGCCGGCCTGATCGGCTATGCGTCGACGTTCATCGTCGGCGTCGCGATCCTCTCGCCGATGGCGAAGAAGATCGACGAGTCGGCGGAGAAGAACGGGCCGACGCATCCGGAGACGATGGCGTTGATCGAGCGGATCATGCTCATCGCGCGGTTCGACGTCGCGGTGTTGATGCTCGTCGTGCTCGACATGGTCACGAAGCCGTTCGCCTAGGACGAGTTCCTGCGGAAACGGCGAAGCAGGCGCTCGGTATGCGTCGGCTTCGCCGTGTCGAAATGCCCTTCGACTGCGTCGCGATACGGCTGCGCGACGCGGCGCGCGTACGCGGCGAATCCCTCCTGCCTCAGCGGCTGCCAGTCCTCGCGGTACGGGACCCAGACGTGGTCGCGCCCGACGTGCTGGGCGGAGTTGACGAACGCGAGGCCGATGCCGCTCGAGACGGCGAGCAGCGAGCGGTTCTCCGCCCGCGCCTGGCGGATCAATCCCTCGTAGAGCGCCTGCAGCTGGTCGGGGCCCGGCAGCTCCTTGCGCTCGGCCGCGAGCTCGGCGATCGAAGTGCGTAGCTCCTTCAGCTCCATCGGCGGAACGTCGATCAGCGCCGCGCTCTTGCCCGCGCCACGCTCGAGCACGCCGAGCAACTGGTCGACGCTCGCGATCTCGGCGTCCTTTTCGAGCACACCGTTGTCCTTCAGCTCGCCGACGAGCGCCGCGAGATAGACGCGCGAGCCGCGCGCGAGGTCGCTCGCGGCAGCCAGCAGCCAGAGCGGCGAGAACCCGAACGCGGCGATCGAGCCGAACTCGACGACGTTGCCCGCGCCCTTCCGCATGGCGAGCTTCCCGGCCGACGGCTGGTCGGACTGCGCCTCCTGCTCGACTCCGCCGACGAGCTCGATCGTGATGCGAAGGACGTTCTTCGCCGTCGCCTCGTAGACACGCGACTGCCGCACGAACCGCGGCAACACCACCTGGGCGGTCTCGTGCACCGCGCCGCCGAGGATCGCCGCGGCCGAGCGGACGACGCGCTCCGGCAGGGCGGCGAGGCGGCGGGCGCGCATGCTCCTCATCTTTGCAGCGGCGGTGAGATGATCAGCACATGAGCAACCCAAACAAAGCCCTGTGGGAGAAAGGCGACTTCACCCGGATCGCCGACACCATGCGCGACAGCGGCGACGCGTTCGTCGAGTCGCTCGGAATCACCGACGGGATGGACGTCCTCGACGTCGGCAGCGGCGACGGCACGACCGCCGTGCCGGAGGCGCAGCGCGGCGCGAAGGTTCTCGCCGTCGACATCTCCGCGCCGCTCGTGGCCGCGGGGAACGCGCGCGCCGAGGAGCTCGGCCTGTCGAACCTCAGGTTCCAGGAGGGCGATGCCTCTCACCTCGACGACATCGCCGACACCAGCTTCGACCTGGTCGTCAGCATCTTCGGCGCGATGTTCGCGCCGCGGCCGTTCGACGTCGCGAAGGAGCTCGTGCGCGTGACGCGGCCCGGCGGCCGGATCGTGATGGGCAACTGGATCCCGGGCGACCCGACTCTCGTCGCACAGCTCCTACGGATCAGCTCGGCGTACTCGCCGCCGCCGCCGGAGGGGTTCATCAGCCCGATGACGTGGGGCGTCGAGAGCGACGTGACGGAACGCTTCACCGCGGCGGGCGTGCCCGAGGACGCGATCTCGTTCGAACGCGTCGCCTTTACCTTCGACCACTCCGGAACGCCGTCGGAGTTCCTGGCCGACTTCCGCGACTACTACGGGCCGACCATGAATGCGTATGCCGCAGCAGCCGCGGACGGTCGTGAGGATGAGCTGCACGCCGAGCTCGATGCGCTCTTCAACGAGCACAACACGAGCAGCGACGCGACGACGATTACAGCGACCGTCCTGAAGGTGACCGTTCGGGTCTAGCAGCCGGGCCGAGCCTGGTTGATGTGATCACCGGGCGTCGAGCCCGCGGTGATCACATACCCATCGCGTGATAGCCGGAGTCGACGTACAACGTCGTCCCGGTGACGTTCGACGCGCCGTCGCCGAGGAGGTACTCGGCGGCGGCGCCGACGTCGTCGGCGCTCACGTGACGATGGAGCGGTGCGCGCTCCTCGACGATCGACTCCATCGTCGGGAAGCCGGCGATCGAGCGCGCGGCCAGGGTGCGCACGGGGCCGGCGGAGATCGCGTTCACCCGAATGTTCTTCTCGCCCAGGTCCCAGGCGAGGTACTTGACCGCGGAGTCGAGTGTCGCCTTGGCGACGCCCATCACGTTGTAGTGCGGCACCGCGCGCTCGCCGCCGAGGTACGTCATCGTGACGATCGAACCGCCGCCCGCCTTCTCCATCAGCGGCTCCGCCGCGCGTGCGGTCGCGACGAGCGAGTACGCGCTGATGTCGATCGCCATCCAGAAACGATCGCGTGGCGTGTCGGTGAAGCGGCCCTCGAGATCCTCCGCGGCGGCGAACGCGACCGAGTGCACGAGGATGTCGAGCTCGCCGCCGAAGACGTCGCCCACCTCGCCGAAGACGCGGTCGATCCCCGCGTCGTCGCGCACGTCGAGCTCGGTGACGAGCGGGCTCGACACCGACTCCGCGAGCTCGCGCACGGTCTTCTCGATGCGCTCGCCCTGGAACGTGAACGCGACCTGCGCGCCGCCTTCGGCCAGCCGGCGGGCGATCGCCCACGCGATCGACCGCTTGTTCGCGACGCCGAGAACGAGTGCCCGCTTTCCCGAGAACATCCCGGGCGATGCTAACTGGCATCGGCTACTGTGCGGAGCCTTGCGCCGCCCCCTGCTCCTGACCGTCGCGATCGCGCTGGTCGCGTCGGCGGCGGCTTCTGCAGCGCCGAGGCCGCTTCACCGGGAGGCCGGCGAACAGGGCTTCCAGCGCGTCCGCGCCGGACAGCTGGCGATCCCGCCGAAGTCCGAGCGTGGCACCACCCGCGTGATCGTGCGCCTCGCGAGCCCACCGCTCGCCGCCTGGAACGCCGCGCGGCAGACGACTTCGGCGCGCAGCGCGCAGCACCTGAACGTCCACTCGGCCGCAGCGCAGGCGTACGTCGCCGAGCTCACACGCCGCCAGAACGCCGCGATCGCAACCGTTCGCGCAGCGATTCCCAGGGCGGTGTTCCAGGAGCGCTACTCGATCCTCCTGGACGGATTCACGGTGCAGCTCCCGGCGAAGAGCCTGCCGAAGCTGCTGCGCGTCAGCGGCGTCACCAAGATCTATCCGAGCCTCTCGTACTACTCGACGATGGACCGCGGGCCGTCGGTCATCCACGCGACCGACCTCGAGGCCGCGACCGGCGACCAGGGCCAGGGCGTCAAGATCGCCGTCGTCGACACGGGCGTCGACTCGACCAGCCCGTTCCTGAATCCCGCGGGCTTCAGCTACCCGGCCGGCTTTCCGAGGGGCGACACGAAGCTGACGACGCCCAAGGTGATCGTCGCGAAGGTCTTCCCCGGCGAGCCGCGGGACAAGAACAGCACGAAGCCGTTCGACCCGACGGAGCCACACGGGACGCACGTCTCCGGCATCGCGGCGGGCGACGAAGGCACGAACGCACCCGCCGGGCCCGACCACCCCGCCGTCGCGAACCTCTCAGGTGTCGCACCGAAGGCGTGGATCGGCAACTACCGCGTCTTCACCGTCCCGACCCCGCTCGGTCACGAGGCGTCGACGCCCGAGATCGTGCACGCGTTCGAGGCGGCGGTCGCCGACGGCATGAACGTCATCAACTTCTCCGGCGGCGGCCCGCAGACCGACCCGGCGAACGACGCGATGTTCGAGACGATCCACAACGTCACGCTCGCCGGCGTCGTGCCGGTGATCGCGGCCGGCAACGACCGCGAGGACTTCGGTTTCGGCACCGCCGGCACGCCGGGCGTGGCTCCCGACGCGATCGCCGTTGCCGCGACGTCGAACTCGCACGTCTTCGCACCGGCGCTCTCCGTCACCGGCGGCCCGCCCTCGCTGGGTGCTGTGCCGATCCAGGGCGCCGGCGGGATGAAGCTGCCCGCAGCGTGGTCGACGCTCGATCAGACGATCGTCGACGTCTCGGAGATCATGGGCACCGACGGCAAGCCCGTCGACGGGCGTCTCTGCGGCACCGCGAGCGACCCGAACTCGGGGAACGGCACGCTGCCGGCCGGCTCGCTCGCCGGCAAGATCGCGCTCGTCTCGCGCGGCACGTGCACGTTCGCGTCGAAGGCGGATCGCGCGAAGCGCGCGGGGGCGATCGGCCTGATCCTCGCCGACAACCGCTTCGGCGAGGCGAACGCGATCCCGATTCCGCTCTCGTTGCCGGCCGGCATGATCTCCGACCTCGATGCGTCGCTGCTCCGCGGCTACGCCTCGCAGCACGGCGGCCAGGCGACGATCCGCGTCTCGAGCGACATCCGCGAGATCCAGACCGGACGGAGCGGCGTGATCACGAGCTTCTCGTCCGCCGGCCCGACCGACTTCGGCTGGGATCTCAAGCCCGACATCTCGGCTCCCGGTCTCGACGTCCTCTCCTCCACGCCGCCGCTGACCACCGGGTCGACGTTCTCCGTCTTCGCCGGCACGTCGATGGCGACGCCGCACGTCGCGGGCGCGGCCGCGCTGCTCGTTCAGCGCCATCCGAACTGGGCGCCTGCCCAGATCAAGTCGGCGCTGATGTCGACCGCCGGCGCGGCGTGGCAGGACACCGCCCGCACCCAGGAGGCGAACGTGCTCCTCGAGGGCGCGGGCCTCGCGAACGTGCAGGCGGCCGACGACCCGAAGCTCTTCACCGACCCGCAGTCGCTGTCGTTCGAGCGGATGGACGTGGCGACGGGCACCCAGCGGAAGTCCATGCTTCTCTCCCTGACCGACGCCGGCGACGGCGCGGGCACCTGGAACGTGTCGGTGGAGCCGCAGTCGCAGACGGCGGGTGTCCAGGTCATCGTGCAGCCGACGGTCGCACTTGGCCCGGGCGGGCTCGCGTTCGTCCCGGTCACGGTGACCGCGGACGCGAACGCGGCCACCGGCACCAATGACGGCTTCATCGTCCTGACCGGGAACGGCGTCCAGCGCCGCGTCCCGTATGCACTGCTCGTCGAGCGGCCTGCCCTTCGCGATGCCCCGTCGACACCCCTGAAGGAGATCGAGGTCGGCAACACCGCGAAGGGAACGAACAGGGTGTCGGTCTACTGCTGCCCGGCTGAGCCGTTCGGCCCGCCGCCGACCTACACCGGCGCGCCGATGAACGAGGACGGCTCCGAGACGCTCTACTCGTTCGAGGTCAACCAGCCGATCGTCAACTTCGGCGTCTCCGTGATCGGCGCATCCGCCGGCGCGCTCATCGACCCGTTCATCCTCGGTTCGAAGGACGAGAACGACGTGCAGGGTTACGCGGCGATCCCGACGGACGTGAACTCGCTGACGTACGACGCGAACCTCGACGTCGGTGCGGCCGGTGTGCAGTTCCCGCGGCTGCAGCGGTTCTACGTCGCCGTCGACTCGCGCGCCGACGAGTTCACGAATCGCTCGCAGAAGGGCCAGTACGTCCTGAAGGCGTGGGTCGACGATCTCGTCGGGCCCGCGGTGCGCATCCTGACGACACGCGTCACCGCCGGGCGGCCGCTGATCGCCGCGGTCGCGGTCGACCCGCAGTCGGGCGTCGATCCGCTCTCGCTCGTCATCAACTACGACAAGGCGCTCGTCGGCGCCTCGGCGTACGACCCGGCCAGCGGCCTGGTGCTCTTCGGCATTCCGGCGGCGGCACCACCGTTCAAGGCCGGGACGACGAATTTGATCCTCCAGGCTTCCGACTACCAGGAGACGAAGAACATCAACACCGTCGGCGACGCGATCTACCCGAACTCGACGTTCGCGCAGAAGAAGATCACCGTCGTCGCCGGCCCGACCGTCTCGTGGCTCGCGCCACCGGCGAACGAGTGCGCTGCGAAGACAGAGCAGCTGGCTGTGATCGGCGATGCCGTGAAGAAGGTCGAGCAGGTCGCGTTCACGCTCGACGGGAAGCGCATCGGCGTCGATAAGTCCGGCCCGCTCGGGATTTTCTCGTTCACCTGGAAGACGGGCAAGACCGCGAAGGGCAGCCACATCCTCGTCGCGACGCTCACCGACGCGAGTGGCGCGACCGCGGCGTCGGCGCGCAAGATCAAAGTCTGCAAGTAGCCGTCGTCACCGGCGCCTCCTCCGGCATCGGAGCCGAGGTCGTGAAGGCGCTCCAGCGCCGGGGGACGCGCGTGGTCGGGCTCTCGCGCACGCCGTCTGCGGCGGACGAGCACGAGACGTGCGACGTCGCCGACCGCGCAGCGGTTCAGGCGACGGCCGCGCGCGTCCTCGAACGCCACCCGCGCATCGACCTGCTCGTCAACAACGCCGGCGTCGCCGGGCGCACCAACTACCTCGACGGCGACGCCGAGCGCATCGAGCTCGTCATCGACGTCAACTATCTCGGGTCGATCTGGACGACCCTATCCTTCCTGCCCGGCTTGCAGGCGGGCTCGCACGTCGTCAACGTCGTCTCGGTCGCGGGTGTGTTCGCCGAAGGCCCGTATTCGGCCTCGAAGCACGCGCAGCTCGCATTCTCACGATCGATCGCGGCGGAGCTCGGGCCGCGGGGCGTGAAGGTGCACGCCGTCCTCCCCGGCCTGATCGAGACGCCCGGCTTCCCGCAGCGGCGCCGCGTGCCGCGGCCGCTCTACCGGTTCGTCGCCCAGCCCTCGCTCGTTGCGCAACGGCTGCTCGACGCAGTCGACCACGAACGGCGGGAGATCTACGTGCCGCGCTGGTACCGGCCGGCCGCCTGGCTCGAAGGGCTCGTCCCCGGCCTCGTCACGGCCGTGCGAGGACGTACCAACCGACAACCCCCTCGCAGCACGTAGGCGCGAGCCCCTTCGCGCGCTGCCGCTCCGTCCCCTCGCACCCGGCGAGGTCGAGATACGAGTCGAGGTCACGCGGCTCACGCACGACCTTCTCGCGGCGGAGCACGAGCCCGTTCGAGTCGAACAGCCCGCGCAGGTCTCCGTCGGAGAGGACGCGTGTCGTCGACGGGTCGCGGGCGCGCTCGAAACGGTTCAGCTCCCCCGCTGCGAGCGGATCGACGGGCGCGAGCTGATCGGCGACGAGGATCGTCCCGCCGGGCCGGGTCATGCGCGCAAGCTCGGCGACCATCAGCTCGGGCCGTCGAGTGTGATGGAGCACGCGCAGGCAGCCGACGAGATCGAACGAGAACGGCTCGAGCTCGAGGTGCTCGCCGTCGCCGACCAGCACCTCGACGTTCGGCGGCGCGTCCGCCCGTGCGCGTGCCGCGAGCTCGCCGTCGCGCTCGACCGCGACGACCTCGCGCACGCGCGGGGCGAGCGCGAATGCAAATGCGCCGGTGCCCGCGCCGACGTCGAGCACGCGCTCGTCGCCGTCGAGCACGAGCAGCTCGTCGAGGAGTGCGACCAGCGCGGCCGCGCGCTCCGCCTGCCGCTCCGCGCGGCGATCCGCGTTGCTCATTTCCCGCTCACTCGATCACCTGACGGCTCGATCGCTCCGGTGCGCGGTCGAGCCCGCAGGCGAGCTCGTAGGTGATCGTCTCGGCGACACGCGCGTGCTCCTCGAGCAGCACGCCGTCTCCGACGATCGTCACGTCCGTGCCGGCAGGCAGCTCGCGGTCGAGCTCGACGACCACCGCGTCCATGGAGACGGTTCCGACGACTCGCCGCCGCTCGCCCGCGACGAGCACCTCCGCGCCGGTCAGGTCACGCCGGAAACCGTCGGCGTACCCCACCGGCACGACGCCGACCCACGTGTCGTGCGCCGCGACGAAGCGCCGGCCGTAACCGGTCGACTCGCCGGCACGAAGAAGCTTCACGAGCGCGAGCTCGCTGCGCCAGGAGAGCACCGGCTCGAGGCCGTCGTCGCCCGGGTCGGTGCCGAACGGCGACAGCCCGTAGAGGGCGATCCCGCAGCGGGCGGCGTCGAGACGCGCTTCGGGAAGACGCAGCGCTGCGGCGCTATTCGCAACGTGGCGCGTGACGCCGGTAAGCGAGGCGGTCGCCTCGCGAAAGCGCTCGAGCTGCACGCGCGCGAAGTCCAGGTCGGTGTCCGCCGTCGCGAGGTGCGTCATCACGCCCACGACGTCGCGCGTCGGCGACGGGAGCTCCGACGTTCCCCAGCGGCCCATCCCGGTGTCCAGCTTGAGGTGCACGGGGACGCCCTCCGGGATCGCGCCGCCGGCGGCCACGAGCTCGAGCCCCGCCTCGCCGGCCTGCGCCAACTCTGCCTGCGAGTACGGCCCGAGCACGATCAGTCGTGCGTGCGGCAGCTTGCTCCGCAGTGCGAGCGCCTCGCCGACCGTCGCCGTGCACAGCGCGGTCGCCCCGGCGTCGAGCGCCGTTGCGCCGCAGTCGAGCGCACCGTGCCCGTACGCGTTGGCCTTGACGACGGCCCAGAGCTCGGCACCGTCGAGCCTGCGACGCAGCGTCGCGACATTCCGGCGCAGCGCACCGAGGTCGATCTGTATCCGGGACCTCACGAATCCCGCTCCCGGCGGCGGCGAAGCCGCCGCCTCCGCTCTTTCGTGAGCTCCGTCAAGCCTACGCTCACTGGAGCGGCGCGCGCTGCAGGCCGTGGCCGGCGAGCGCGCGCTGGAGCGCCGGCAAGAGATCGGAGGCGATCGCACCCCGCTGCGGGTCGAGCAGCTCGGCGGCGATGCCGTGGGCGACGGCGGCGGTCGCCGCGGCGAAGCGCGGCTCGATCCCCTTCGCGAGGAATGCCGCCACGATGCCCGTCAACACGTCACCGGAACCCGCTGTCGCGAGCGCGGACGTCCCGTACGACGCGACCAGCACACCTTCACGCGGCGCCGCGACGATCGTGTCCGCGCCTTTCAGCAGCACGACGGCACCGAAGCGGGACGACGCGCGCCTCACCGCGTCGAGGCGGTGGGCGTCGATCTCGCGGGCGTCGACGTCCAGGAGCCGCGCGAGCTCGCCGCTGTGCGGCGTCAGCACCGTCGGCGCCGCGCGCGCGAACGGCTCGAGCTCCCACAGCGCATCGGCGTCGAGGACGACCGGGACTGCGAGCCGCTCGAGCAGGATCCGCACGAGCTCGATCGTCCCGTCGCTGCGGCCGAGGCCCGGGCCGAGCGCGACGGCGTCGGCTTTCTCGGCCGCCTCGAGCACGAGGTCGGCCGAGCGCGGCAGCAGCCGCCCGCCTGCGTCCTCCGGCAGCGGTCGCTTCACGACCTCGAGCAATGCCGTCTCGAGCACCGGCAGGGTCGACTCCGGAGCGGCGACGGCGACATAGCCGGCGTCCGCGCGGAACGCGGCGAGCGCAGTGAGGATGGGCGCGCCGGTCAGCCCGCGCGAGCCGCCGACGACGAGCACCGACCCCGCCGAGTACTTCGTCGACGTCGACGTCTTGCGCGGGACGTCGAGCAGCGCGGTCGCGGGCACCAGTGCGTGCTCGTGCTCGCGCGGGCGCAAGCCGATCGGCGCGATCTGCACGCGACCGGCGTGGAAGCGTCCCGGCGCAACCGCGAGCCCGACCTTCGCCGCACCGAACGTCACCGTCACCGTCGCGCGGACCGCGATGCCGGGCACCTCGCCGGTCGAGGCGTCGACGCCGGACGGGATGTCGATCGCGATCACCGGTCGGCCGCATGCGTTGATCAGCTCGATCATGCGCGCGGCGTCCTCGCGCGGCGAGTCGTGGAAGCCGATGCCGAGCAGCGCGTCGACGACGACGTCCGGCGAACCGAGGTCGCCGACGCCTTCCACGACCGTGACCTCGCGCCCGGCCTCGCGCAGCACGCGCGCGCATACGCGGCCGTCGCCGCCGTTGTTCCCTTTCCCGCACACGACGGTCACGCGTCCGGGGTACCCGCGCAGCACGACGTCGGCGGTCGCAGCTCCGGCGCGCTCCATCAGCTCCTCGAGCGAGCCCGGGTGCGCTTCCTCGGCGCGGCGCGTCTCGTCGGCGGTGAGGAGCGGCTGCAGCCTCATGCAGGCAATGCCACCGCGATCGCCGCAGCGAGCTCGCGCGAGTGCGTCATCGAGAGCTCGATCGTGCCCGCGCCGACCTTCTCCGCGAACGCCAGGGTGCGGCCGCTCAGGTACACGCCCGGCTTCGGCCGGCCGCGCACCTCGATCTCCTTCCACGTGAAGTAGACGCCCGAACCGAGCGCTTTCCCGATCGCCTCCTTCGCCGCGAAGCGACCCGCGTAGTGCTGAGGCGGGTTCGGCTTCGCGTCGCAGTACGCCCGCTCCGCGTCGGTGAAGCAGCGCGCCTTGAACGATTCGCCGTGCCGGTCGAGCGCACGGCGGATCCGCTCGATCTCGATCAGGTCGACGCCGACCTTCATGAGTTCCGCTCCAGCCAGTCCGGCAGCTGCGCGATCGACGAGATGATCCCGTCCGGCTGCACGCCGGAACGCTCGACCTCGTCGGGCCGGAACTTCCCGGTGCGCACGAGGACGGTTCGCATGCCGTGCTTCTGGCCGCCGACGATGTCGCCCTCCAGGTCGTCGCCGATCATCCAGGTGAGCCCTGGGTCTGCGTCGAGCGCTTCGAGCGCTGCCGCGAAGTACGCCGTCGACGGCTTGCCGAGCACGGTCGCTTCGATGTCGGCGGCGTATTCGAGGCCGGCCACGAACGCGCCGGTGTCGAGGCGCGGGCCGTCGGAGGTCTGCCACCACTTGTTCTTGTGCAGGCAGTAGAGCCCGGCGCCTCCCTCGAGCTCGTGGAAGGCCCTGTTGAGGTTGAGGTACGAGAAGATGCGCCCGGTCTCCTCGCCCTCGTCGGCGCCGCCGATCAGGACCGCGTCGACGTTCATCCCGACGAGCTGCAGGCCCTCGAGGTCCTCGAGGATGCCCGGCATCGTCAGCGCGAGGACGCGCTTCCCGGCGAGCGCCTGCGAGGCGACGCTGCCCGTCGTCTGGAGCTCGTCGTCGGTGAGGTCGATCCCTATCTCCCGCAGCTGCTCCGCGAGCTGTGCGCGCGACCGGGTCGTGGAGTTCGTCACGAAGCGGATCCGGTGACCGTCCTCACGCAGGCGTCGCACCGCGGCTGCGGCCCCACCGATCGGCGCACCGGAGACGTGCAGCACGCCGTCCACGTCCAGGAGAATGGCCGCCATGGACATCGAGTCTATTCGGTCGGAGATCGCGTTCCGGTTCTCGCGCTCGAGCGGTCCGGGTGGGCAGCATGCGCAGAAGAGCTCGACCCGCGCCGAGGCGCTGTTCGACGTCGCCGAGTCGGGAGGGCTCACCGAGGCCGAGCGTGCGCGGGTGCTCGCGAAGCTCGGGCCGGTCGTGCGCGCCGTCGCGCAGGACGAACGGTCGCAGCTCCGCAATCGCGAGCTCGCGACCGACCGCATCCTCGAGCAGCTGACCGAGGCGGTGAAGGTGCGCCGGCGCCGGAGGCCGACGAGGCCGACGGCGGCCTCCAAGGAGCAGCGGCTCGACGAGAAGAAGCGCCGTGGCGCGACGAAGCGCCTTCGACGTACCCTGGACGAATGAGCGTAGGCTCGACGGAGCTCATCAGAGAGCGGAGGTGCCGGCTTTGCCGGCGCCGGGAGCGGGCTTGACGTTGGAAACGATCATCGACGAGGCTCGCGCGCTGGTTGCGGCCGGGAAGTCACCCGACTGGAAGGAGCTCCGGGACCGCATCCGCGCGCTCGGCGGCGACCAGCGCGACGCCCTCCGCCGCCTCGAGCGCGTCGGAGCGGTGCACCGTGCCCGGGCCGCTTCGCCTGCGGCACCGGTGGCCCCCGCGCCGCGCGCGCCGCTCTTCAAGAGCCGCGCGACGATCACCGGGAACATGGACGTCCGTCGCGACGGCGCGGCGACGCTCGCCTGGCGCGCCGAGCCGAAGGTCACCGGCTGGGAGATCCGGATCAGCGAGCGTCCCGATCCGCGCGGCGACTACGAGGTGCGCGAGTCGGGCGAGCTGCCGGGCGACGCGACGAGCGTCGAGCTGCCGATCGGCGACGCGCCGCTGCGTGTCCATCTGCTCGGCCGCGACCGCGGCGGCCGGCTCGTACGCCGCGCGATCCTCTCGGGCATCACGCGTGAGACGTGGGGTGATCGCTGGCAGCGTCGCGCGAGCGCGAGCTGAACACCTCGGGCTGCCCGTCGAAGCGGTGCTTGCAGTGCTCGCCGCAGAAGTAGTACGTCTTGCCGGCATGGACGGAGGTCGGGTTGCCGGCCTTCCGGTCGACGGTCATGCCGCACACAGGGTCCTTGGCGCCGCGGCGAAGCGTGAGCGCGACGAGCGCGACGAACACGACCCCGAACAGGATGTCGAGCACCGACGTGTAGTTCCACGTGACGGGGCGCTCTGCGATCGACTCCACGGACGGCCGCTGTGAGGGGACGAGGTCGACGAGCGAGAACAGCCCATCGACCGCGAGCGCTGCGAGCACGACCGAGCCGCCCATGACGGCGACGAGGAGCGCGGCGAACCGGCCGCCGTACACCTTCCGGTAGTAGGCGACGATCGGCGGGATCAGGAGGTCGGCGAACAGGAACGCGACGACGCCGGAGAACGAAATGCCGCCTGCCCACAGCACAGCCGCGAGCGGCACGTTCCCGATCGAGCAGACGAACGCGAGTGCGGCGACGATCGGGCCGACGATCACGTTCTCCGCGATCCGCACCGGCGTCGGTGCGTCCGTGATGAAGAGCCCGTTGAAGAAGTCCGTCGGGAGGAGCGCGATGTACCCCGCGATCAGGAAGCCGGCACCGATCTCCTTCCAGAGCATCTGCCAGTCGCCGCGGAAGTTGTGCGCGACGTCCGACCACGCCTGCAGCGACACGAGCTTGCGGCGGAACGGCAGCTCCGACGACGCGGTCGGGTGAACGTGCCCCGCGTCCGCCGCGGCGGCGACCGTCCGGATCTCCTCTTCGCGTTCGCGCGTCACGAGCAGCCGGAGCGCGATCCACATCACGGTGATCAGGATGAGACCGCCGACGAACTCGGCGAGCGTGAACCGCCAGCCGATGAACAACCAGAGGACGATCCCGAGCTCGAAGACGAGGTTCGTCGAGGCGAACTGGAATGCCATCGCCGAGGCGAGGCTCGCGCCCTTCTCGAACAGGGACTTCGCGATCGCGATCGCGGCGTAGGAGCACGACGACGACGCGGCGCCGAGGCCGGTCGCGAGCGCCGCTTCACGCGCGCCGCGACCGCCGAGCGCGGACTGCAGCTGCGTGCGCGGCACCCAGGCCTGCACGATGCCGGAGAGCGCGAACCCGAGCACGAGCGCCCACCAGACCTCCCACGCCATGCGCAGCGCGTTTGCAAGCCCGTCCCACAGCCACATGGCCCTCTGAGTACCACAGACTCAGCGCACGGCGATACGCCACGGCGCGAACACCCCGCCGTCGAGCTCGGCCTGCGCCGTCCGGATCTGCGCGGCGGTCGGCGCCGGCCGGCCGAAGACGACCCATACGCTGACGTGGCTGCCGGCCCGCCAGGTCGTTCCGGTCCAGCGCGAGACGCGGCCGGCGGTCGTGTTCCCCTCGAAGGAGGCGGTGATCTCACGCGGCGCGATGCGCAGCGGGTGCTTCAGGTGCACCCACGCCGGCGGCGACGGCTCCCACGACCGCGTGACGTGGACGATCACGCCGTCGCGCGGAAGCACCGCCATCGTTCGGTGCGGAGGCAGCTGATTCGCGGGGTCTCGATAGGCGATCGTGGACGCCCAGCTCTCGGTCTGCACGCAGCCCACGCAGCCCGCGACGCGGGCGGAGCCGACGTGCCAGCCCGTTGCGGGCAGTTCGGCCGGCGGCGCCGTCACGGGGAGAGTCGATCTGCGCGCCATCGACCAGACCGCCAGGGACTCGCCCTCGCAGATGATCGCGCCCTTTCCTTCGTAGCGCGACGGCAGCTCGTCGTCAGCCATGCGCGTCAGGCGGAACTGGAAGTTTGCGTACCCGTGCGAGATTCCGTTGCCGCGCCACGTGACGTCGCGGTACTGGTCGCGCTGAGCGTGCCGCAGCCGGAAGTACCGCGCGAGCGTCGCGCGGTCCCTCGACGGCTCACCCAGGCGCTTTCCGGCGCCGCTGACGGAGAACCACATGAACGACCCGGCAGGCGAGACCAGCCGGTCGAGCGCGGCGGCGTCCCCTGCGTCGAAGGCGCGGACGAACGCGTCGAAGGTCGTGTGCGCCTCGCCCGGGGCGCAGTCGCGGCTGCCGGGGCCGGTCGTGGGACTCGCGGTCGCACCGGCCGCGATCGCGAGCGCCGGCACGACGAGCACCGCTCCGATGCGTGCACGGAACATCTCGCCGAGCCTACGACGCCGGCGCGGCCCGAGGTCCGGGCGCGCGAAGCTAGTAACAGTCTGTTACGAGCTCCGAAGCGCGCCAACGACCGAGTGCCAGGCGCGTTGCGGGGCGCTTGTAACAGTCTGTTACTAGGTGATCGGCCTAGATCTGGCGGCCCGGGCGGTCGAAGCGGCTGTCCGCGCCGTAGCGGGCGGCGAGCACGCAGAGCGCGAGGAGGCCGATGATGATGGCGAGAGCGGTCATGGGCTCAGTGTGGCCGAGCAGGGACTATCAGCGCAAATCGTTATAATGCTGATGTTGATTAACTCGTCTGATAGCTGGCTGGGCGTCGAGCTCCGGCATTTCGCGGCCCTGCAGGCGCTCGCGAGCGAGGGCTCGTTCGGCCGAGCGGCCGAGCGGCTCGGCTACACGCAGTCGGCGGTGAGCCAGCAGATCGCCACCCTCGAGCGGATCGTCGGCGAGAAGCTCGTCGAGCGGCCGGGCGGCCCGCGGCCGATCTCGCTCACGGAGGCCGGCAAGCTGCTGCTCCGGCACGCCGACTCGATCGTGTCGCGGTTGCAGGCCGCGCAGGCCGACCTGCACGCGTTGCAGGCGGGTGAGGTCGGCACCCTCCGCGTCGGGACGTTCCAGTCGGCGGGCGCGCGCCTCCTCCCCGCCGTCATGCGTCGCTTCACCTCCGCGTGGCCCGGCATCGACGTCGTGATCGGCGAGCTCGAGGACGAAGAGGTCGAGCAGGCGATCGAGCGCGGCGAGCTGGACGTCGGCTTCGTCGCGCTGCCGGTCTCCGACGCACCGCTCGAATGGAGCGAGCTGGTCCACGACCCGTACGTGCTCGTCGCCGCCGCCGGCTCCCCATTCGCCACCTCGACGAAGACACCGACGCTCGCGGAGATCGCGGCCGAGCGGCTGATCGGGTTCAAGCCGCATCGCTCGGTCGAGGCGGTCGAAGCGGTCCTCCGCGCCGCAGGGCTCGAGCCGCGATACGCGTTCCGCTCGAACGACAACGGCACCGTCCAGGGCCTGGTCGCAGCGGGGATCGCAAACGCGATCCAGCCGCGGCTCACGGTCGACGAGGCCGACCCACGGATCGTCGTCCGCGAGCTCGAGGAGATGCCGCCGCGGGTGATCGCGATCGCGCGCCACCGCGACCGCTACTACTCGCCGGCCGCGCGCGCGTTCGTCGAAGCCGCTGTGGCGACCGCGACTACTCGACCGTGACGGTCTTCGCGAGGTTGCGCGGCTGATCGACGTTCAGGCCGCGCAGGCGCGCGATGCGGTAGGCGAGCAACTGCAGCGGCAGGATCGCGAGCGCAGCCTGGATGAACGCCGGCGACTTCGGCACGTAGATCACGTCGTCTGCGTGATGCTGGATGTCCTCGTTGCCGTCGGTCGCGATCGCGATCACGTGCGCACCGCGCGCACGCGTCTCCTGGATGTTCGACACGATCTTCTCGTAGACATGGATGCGCGTCGCGACGACGACGACCGGCGTCCCTTCCTCGAGTAGCGCGATCGGGCCGTGCTTCATCTCGCCGGCCGAGTACGCCTCCGTCGGGATGTACGAGATCTCTTTCAGCTTCAACGCGCCCTCGAGCGCGACCGGCAGTCCGATGTGGCGACCGAGGTACAGGAAGAACGGGCGGTCGTGGAAGCGCTGCGCGATCTCCTCGATCGGATGGTCGCCATCGAGGAACCGCTGCATCTTCTCGGGCAGGTCGTAGACCTCGTCGAGGATGAACTCGATCTCCGAGTC
>Ga0070679_100002331_pt1 | contig 17164 bp, 13 predicted proteins | sample KBSC63BmetaG_FD_65652 | JGI IMG/M metagenome (GOLD analysis project Ga0070679, IMG submission 65652) | Corn rhizosphere microbial communities from Kellogg Biological Station, Michigan, USA - KBS C6-3B metaG | ecosystem: Host-associated > Plants > Roots > Rhizosphere | place: USA: Michigan... | reverse complement strand
GTGGCGAGTCGCGCCCTCTGGGCGACGAACTCGAGCAGGCTGGCGTCCGGTCGACGCGCGGAAAGAACCATCATGAGAGAAAATCTTCACCGCGCAGGAAATCCGCCAGGCCGGCTAACCCGCGCTCTCTTCCTCGGCTTCCTCGCCGTGCTCGACGATGTCGCCGCGCTTGAAGAGAATTCCCTTCAGGACCTCTCTCCATTTAGGCTTCTTCCGCAGCAGAAACTCGAGGTCCATCCCGAAGTGCTTGAACTCTTCGTGCTGGGCGTTCCGCATGATCGCGCGGGCGGTGCGGTCCTTCTCCAGCGAGATGCGCTGCTCGTACCAGTTGATCGCCTCGGCTTCCTCAGTCAACGACACAATCATTCGCGCGAAGGTGCGGGTTTCCGCCGACAGCTCGCTCGCGGGCTCATGGTATTGCTCGAATCCCATTCCGTTCCTCTCCTATCCTGGGTAACCGCCGGGGCGCACGAACCGCACCATTCTCAGGGACGCAGCCGATTCATCGTGCGTGGGAATGCGATCGCTTCGCGGATGTGATGGATCCCGCAGATCCAGCCGACCGTGCGCTCGAGACCGAGCCCGAAGCCCGCGTGAATGAACGTCCCGTACTTACGGAGGTCGAGATACCAGTTGTACGCCTCGACCGGCAGCCCTTCTTCCTTGATACGAGCAAGGAGCTTGTCGTGATCGTCCTCGCGCTGGGAGCCGCCGATGATCTCACCATAACCTTCGGGAGCAAGGAGATCGTCGCAGAGCACCGTGCGTGGATCCGCGGGGTTCTCCTTCATGTAGAAGGCCTTCGCTTCCTTGGGATAGTTGTAGACGAACACCGGTCGGTCGTGTCCCTCGACGAGCAGCGACTCGTCTTCCGCGCCGAGATCATCGCCCCACTTGGCTGCACTTCCCTTGGATTGGAGGATCTTGATCGCGTCGGTGTAGTCGATGCGCGGAAAAGGCGGCTTGATGGTCTCGAGTCTGGCAGTGTCGCGCTCGAGCTCCTTCAGCTCGGGCCGCCGGCGCTCCAGCACCCGAGCGACGATGTACGAGACGAACTCCTCCTGGAGCCGCATGTTGTCGTCGGAGTCGTTGAAGGCGACTTCGGGCTCGACCATCCAGAACTCGGTGAGGTGTCGTCTCGTCTTCGACTTCTCGGCGCGAAAAGTCGGACCAAAGCAGTATATCTTGCCGAGCGCGGCGGCCGCGGCCTCACCGTAGAGTTGGCCGGTCTGCGCGAGGTACGCGGTGCCTTCGTCGAAGTACTCGGTGCCGAACAGCCCGCTCCGCTCGCCAATCGCGGCGGTCAGGATCGGTGTATCGACGAGAGTGAAGTCGCGCTCGTAGAAGAAGTCGCGGATCGCCTGCTCGACCTCGTGCCTGATGCGTGCGATGGCGCGCTGCCGCGGAGTGCGCAGCCAGAAGTGACGGTTGTCGAGAAGAAAATCGATGCCGTGCTCTTTCGGCTGGATCGGATAATCGAGCGGACTCTCTCCATATATCGACAGGTCTTTCACGCCGAGCTCGAAGCCGCCGGGCGCGCGCGCGTCAGGCTTCACTTCGCCCTCGACCTCGATGGACGTTTCCTGGGTCAGCTTCCCGAAAAGTTCCCAGGCTTCGGGGCTGATGATGGTTTTCACCAGGACCGTTTGCAGAATTCCGGTGCCGTCGCGCATGACGATGAAGGCGACCTTCCCCGAGGATCGGACGTGTGTGACCCACCCGCGGACGCGGACGGTCTGTCCGCTATGCGCCGGAAGCTCGGAGATGCGTGAATGTGGAGCGTTGGTCATTTGTAGGGCGTGGCGGGAGGTAGCGCGGGCAAGCTAGACGCGTTCGAGGGCCAGTGTCAACCGCCACCATCGTTCGGACTCAGTCTTCATTCCGGCAAACGCAAGCAACACTCAAATCTTGACACGTGCCGCGCCGTCACAGCATAGTAGCGCCGGTTATGAAACCCGGTTCCAATTCTTCCGCCCTCCCGGGCACTCAAGCCATCGTCCGTGCGATCACGGTTCTCAAGACCCTCGGACGCTCGAACAGCGCGTTCGGCCTGACGGACCTCGGCACCGCAACGGGGCTTAGCAAGGCGACGATGTTCAGGCTGCTCGGCGCTCTCGAGACCGAGGGCATGGTCGCCCGTGACTCCGTCAGCGGCGGATACCGGCTCGGCCCCGAGCTGATCACCCTCGGCGTGTCCGCGCTTTCAACTGCCGATCTGCGCACCATTGCCCACGACGAGCTGGTCCGGTTGGCGGAAGAAACCGGCGAAACCTCGACGCTCGAAGTTCTCGTCGGCGGAGATGTTCTGATTCTTGACGAAGTCCAGGGCCGCTTTCTGTTGGGCAGCACCCCCGAGATCGGCAGACGCTGGCCGGCGCATGCGACATCGACAGGAAAGCTACTGCTCGCGCTGACGCCCGTGCCGCCGCCCACGAAGCTCGTGCGACTCGCGCCAAGAACCATCGTCGCTCGCGCCGCGTTTCGGCGCGAGATCGCGAGGGTCCAGAAAAACGGGTTCGCATCGGCAATCGATGAGCTCGAGCCGGGACTCGTCGCCCTCGCGGCGCCCATAAGAAATCATTCCGGACTCGCGATTGCCGCGTTGAGCCTCAACGGACCCGGCCTCCGTCTCGGGGCAAAGCGGCGCCGCCGCCTCATCCCCGCCCTTTGTCGCGCCGCGAACCGGGTGTCACGGCGTCTAGGGGCAAGTGCCGCGATGGTCACACCGCATCCACCGGCAGACGCCACGGCGAATCAGCGTTCCACCACTCTTTCCGACTGAGAATGAAACGATCACTCGCATTGCTGTTCCTCTTACCCGTGGCGGGCTGTTCTACGGGCGGATCTCTCGCTCGGGGCACCGCCGCACTGCCCGACCGCACACCCGCGGCGGGAACGTTGTTCATCGTCGGCGGTGGCTACCAGTCACCGGATCTCGTCCAGCAGTTTGTCGACCTGGCGGGCGGATCGCGGGCGCGCATTGCGATCCTTCCGATGGCAACCTCGGACGCGGTCGCGACCGGTGCGGACAAAGAAGCGCAGCTCGACAGCCTCGGCGCGGATTCGTTCGTCGTCAATGTGAATCGGGCTCATGCCGATGATGACTCGGTCGTTCGACAGATTCGCAGTGCGACCGGCATCTGGTTCCCCGGCGGCGACCAGTCACTACTGACGGCTGCGCTACAGGGATCCGCCGCGCTGCGAGCGATCCACGAGCGGTTTGAGGCCGGAGCCGTCGTGGGCGGCACTTCGGCGGGCGCAGCGGTCATGAGCGACTCCATGATCACCGGCAATCAATTCTGGCCGGGTATGACGGCCGCTGTCGACTCGCCTTCCTTCTCACGCATCGGCCGCAGAGTCATCGAGATCATCCCTGGCTTTGGCTTTCTCCACGGCGCGATCGTCGATCAGCATTTCGTGCGTCGCCAGCGCGAGAACCGACTTTTCAGTGCGGTGCTCGAGCGCCCGTCGCTGCTCGGAGTAGGAATCGACGAGGGGACAGTGCTCAAGGTGACGCCCGATGGAATCTGGCGGGTGCTTGGCCGCAGCGCGGTAATCGTGCTCGACGCTCGCGCGGCGGCGATAACTCCCTCTACGGCCGGAGTATTGGGGGCGACTGGAATTCGAGTCTCAGTACTCCCCGCTGGAAGCACCTTTGACCCCCGATCTGGAACAGCGACCCTTCCAGGCCCGTGATGCGCCGGGCCAGTGACGCAGTGCCGACATCAGACGCGGTGACCGCCGCAGAAAAGTGCCACATGTCCCCACAAGGAGCCTCGATCATGAATCAGCTTGCTCGCATCAGGTTTTGTATCGTGTTGGCCCTGGTAGTAAGCGTGTTGCCGTTCGCGGCCGCTCGCGGCCAGGGCTCTGGAGTAATCCGCGGGCGGGTCAGCGACTCGACTACCCACCAACCCATCGTCGGAGCGCAGGTCCAGGTGGAAGGGTCGAGTCGTAGCGCAACTACCGACGCCGCCGGGCAATACACCCTCGCGGGAATTCCGTCGGGTCAGGCGACGATTCGCGTTCAGCGGATTGGTTTCGTTCAGCGCACCGAGCAGGTGAACGTCTCCGCAGGCGGTACGACCGGTCAGGATTTTCTCCTTCAGCCAATCGCGACCACACTCTCCCAGGTCGTGGTGGTAGGGTATGGATCGCGAAGCCGCGCTGAAGTGACCGGTGCTCTGACGACCGTGCCGTCCGAAGAGATCGTCGGGACGCCGATCGCCGGAGTCGACGCGATGCTTCAGGGCAAGGCCGCCGGGGTCCAGGTGACGCAGAACGCCGGCAATCCTGGCAACGGCATCTCAGTGCGAATTCGGGGATCCGCTTCGCTCTCCGCGAGCAACCAGCCTCTATATGTCGTCGATGGCGTTCCGATTCAGCAGGAAGATTTCTCGCAGCTTGGATACAGCGGCCAGAACATCACTGCCGTTACCTCGCTCAACCCCGACGAGATCGAATCGCTGACTGTGCTGAAGGACGCCGCCTCTGCCGGCATCTACGGCTCGCGCGCATCCAATGGCGTGATCCTCATCACGACAAAGCGCGGCAGCGCCGGGAAGTCCCGGATTTCAATGAGCACCTACACCGGCTGGCAGAGCGTCGACAAGAAAGTCAGTCTGCTCAACGGCAAGCAGTACATCGAGTATATGTCCGAAGGTGCGGTAAACGACGGCTACGATCCCGCCGACTACGATCTAGCCGTCGGCGTAAACGACAGCGTCAACACCGATTGGCAGAGCGCGATTTTCCGCACGGCTCCGGTGCGGGACGCAACCCTCGGCTTCAGCGGCGGCAACGACAGAATGAAGTACTACCTCTCGGGTTCCTACTTCGGGCAGGAAGGCGTCGTACTCAGCTCTTCCTACAACCGCAGCTCGGGCCGCGCCAATCTGGACTTCGATGCGACCGACCGGCTCTCGTTCAGCAGCTCGATCTCACTCAGCCGTGAGACCAACTACCGCATTCAGGGAGACGCCTCCCTGGATGGCATTGTGACGAACGCCATCGGCAACCAGCCGAATTACGCCGTAAGGAATCCGGACGGCACTTTCACCAATCCCGACGACGGCCTCGTGTACTCGAACTCCGTCGCCCTCGCGAAGTACGACTACAGCCCAACGACGACCCAGCGAGCACTCGCCAACGTCGAGGGTCGGTACAAGCTGCTGAACTGGCTACAGTTCACCGGCCGTCTCGGCGGGGACCAGCTCGTTCTTCACGAGCGGCAGTGGCAGTCACCGATCGTAATTGGAACCTACGCCGCGAGCGTAAACGGCGTCGGCAAGTCCGGCTACTCCACCGGAAACCGATTCCTCGGCGAAGGCTTTTTCACCGTCAATCCGGCGACGGCGCGTGGCGTCTTCTCGGCGACGCTTGGCGCGAGCACCGAGCGGAATCGCGGTGAATTGAACTTTCTGCGCGGAGAAGGCTTCAGCAATCCAAATCTCCACGACGCCGGCAGCGCGACGACCGTCACCGATTACGATGCGAGCCGAAGCAGGAGCAGCCTGCTCTCCTATTTCACCCGCGCGAACTTCAATTGGGAAGACCGGTACCTGGCGACCGTCAGCCTAAGAGCCGACGGCTCCTCGAAATTCGGACAGAACAACCGGTTTGGTGTTTTTCCGGCCGCGTCGATCGGCTGGCTGTTGACCCAGGAGCCGTTCATGAGCGGACTCTCCCGCATCGGTGCGCTCAAGTTGAGAGCGAGCTATGGTGTCACGGGAAATCAGGGAATCAGCAACAGCGCCTATCTGGCCACCTACGGGAGCGCGAACTACGGCACCCTGCCGGGAACTGCGCCCAACAATTTTGCCAACCCCGACCTGAAGTGGGAAACGACCAAGGAAACCGATCTTGGTTTCGACTGGAACATGGGCGGCGGGCGGATCGGCCTAGTGGGCGACTACTATAGCAAGAAAACCTCTAACCTGCTCGTATCGCGCCCGATCACCGGGACGAGCGGCTTCACGAGCTTTACCGACAACATCGGAAACATCGAGAACAAGGGCTTCGAGCTGGAGCTTCTCGGCGACGTAATCCGGTCATCGTACCCGGGCGCGTTCTCCTGGCAGACCAGCCTCAATTATTCGCACAACAAGAACCGCGTGACGGCGCTCTACAAGGGTCAACCGATTTACGGAGGCGTACGCAGCGTAAACTCGGCGCGGGTCGGAGAGCCCCTGGGAACGTTCTTCGTTCTCCAGTTCAACGGGGTCGATCCGCAGACTGGCGATGCGATCTACGAAGACGTGAACAACGATGGCGCGATCACAGCCGATGACAGGGTGGTCGCCGGTAACCCGCAACCGACCCATTGGGGCGGATTCACGAACACCTTCACCTTCGGTCCGCTCGACCTTCGCGCAGCAATCCAGTTCAGCGGCGGCAACAAGATCTTCAACGCGATGCGCGTGTTCGCCGATGATGGCGGCTACAACTACGACAACAAGTTCACCGACGTTCTACGTCGCTGGCAAAAACCTGGTGACATCACCGACGAGCCGCGGGCAAGTTTCGATGGCGTGTCGGGCGCCCGTGAGATCTCTACTCGATTCATCGAGGACGGGTCATACACGCGACTCCAGGAAATCACCCTCGGGTACAAGCTGCCGCCGGCTTTCATGCGTTTTGCCGGCATGCAGAGCTCGCGGCTCTACGTCTCCGGTAGAAACCTTCACACATTCACCGGCTATTCCGGATACAACCCGGACGTCAACAGCAGCGGATCCGGTTCCAACATCGGGCTGGGCAGCGATTTCTACGCGTATCCAGTACCTCGCACGATCCTCGTTGGCGTTTCCGGAGAATGGTGATCCCAATGCGAATCCTCAAATCAAATACCCAAACCATGCGATACAGACTTCCACTAGTCGTGGCCTGTGTTTCCCTCGCAGCGTGCAGCTCAGTGCTCGACGTTGAGCCAACGAGCTCGATCGCCGCGGAAACCGCCATCACTGACATCTTCGGAGCCCGGACCGCACTCGTTGGCGCTTACCAGGCCCTCCAGTCGGGCAACTATTACGGCGAGTCTTTCGTCAACTTCACCGAAGTCGTCTCCGACAACGCCCTGAAATCGGGAACGTTGACCAACTTTGCGGACGCCGACGCCAACGCTCTCCGCGCGGACAACACCGAGGTGGCGTCGATGTGGAACGCGGTGTACGACGCGATCAACCGGGCGAATGAGCTGATCGACAAGGTCCCGACGCTGACGGGAGTGGACGAGACGGAACGGAACGAGATCCTCGGCGAAGCCTACTTTCTTCGAGCGCTCAACTACCACAATCTCGTGCGCCTCTGGGGTGGCGTGCCGCTCCGGCTCAAACCAGCGGCGACGGTGGCCGAAGCTGCGTCGATCACGAGGGCGACTGCTGCGGAGGTGTACACCCAGATCGTATCGGATTTGAACCAGGCCGAACAACTCATCACCGACGACAGTCAGACGCGGCAGGCTTCCCTCGGAGCGGTGTACGCCCTCGAGGCACGGGTCAGGCTGTACCAGCAGGACTGGGCCGGGGCCGAGGCGGCTGCGGCGAAGGTGGAGGCGATGGGCTACAGTCTGGCGCCCGATTTCACCGACCTCTTCGACGCCAGTGGCTCGGACACTCCTGAAGACATCTTCAGGATTACGTTCACCCCGGTCCAGTACAACCTGGTCGGGTACTATTATCTCACGCGCGGTCTGGGCGGCCGATACGAGGCAGCGCCGACGAGCAGCATCATCGCCGCGTTCGACCCGGCGTCGGGCGGAAACGGTGCGAACTACAACCCGAGTGATGCACGCGCACTCGCATCGGTGGCGCGGAGTGGCACCCGCAACTACACGCCCAAGTTCGATACGTCGATCGGCGACGAGGACGTCCACGTCATTCGTCTCGCGGAAGTGATTCTGATCCGCGCGGAAGCCCTGGCTCACCTCAACCGGTTGCCCGAAGCCGTCGACGAATACAATCAGGTCCGAGTGCGGGCCGGTCTCACTCCAGATCCCACGACCGGGCGCACCCAGGCCGACGTTCTGGCGGCAATCGCACGCGAGCGCAGGCTGGAGCTCGCATTCGAGGGAGACCGCTGGCCCGACCTGGTCAGAACCGGCGAAGCCATTTCAGTGATGGGACTGACGCCGCAGCAAACTCTCTTTCCGATCCCACAGCGCGAGATCGATACGGCGCCCGGCATCACCCAGAACCCGGGGTACTGATCCTCGAATGAATAAAAGTCCACCTCGCCAACGAGGTGGGCTTTTTTTTCGCCGCTAGTTCGAGCGAGTCAGCCGGTAGATGAGAAGCGCAGCGCGCTCGGTGGCCGGACCGATCGAGCGCAAATCAACCCGCTCGTCGGGAGTGTGCGAGCGCATCCCGATCACGCCCAGACCGTCGAGCGCATCGAGATAGTCCGACACGTAAGAAATGTCACCGCCACCGCGCTTCCCTGGGTCGAGCGCTTCCACCGGCCCCTGTCCCAACGCACGGCTCACCGAATCCTCGACTGCAAGCAGCGCCATGTTCCCCTTCGTCGGCGGCATCGCCGGATTTCCGTCCTCGAAGGTGATGGACGCATCGGTTCCCGGCAGATGATTGGCGACGATCGCTCGCATCGCTTCGCGCGCCTTGAGCAGCTGATCCTGCGAGATGAAGCGCAGATCGCCACGCGCAAACGCGCGGGGTGAGATGATGTTGTCCTTGCCTGCCGCGGTGCCCGAGATCTTCGTGGAGTCGTAGCTGACGTCGGTGCCACCGACGACAATCGCTGGATTGAAGGTCAGATATTGCTCGTGCGACAGCTTTTCCCGGAACTCGTCGAGGATGCGAGCGGTTTCGTAAATCGCACCGTAGCTCGCGCCGGGCGAGAACATACCGGACGAATGGGCCTGCCTTCCCGTGACAGTCAGCTGCCACCCGCTCATTCCGCGCCGCGCAACGGTTCCCTTGCCCGCATCCTCCTCGAAGGCCAACGCGACGTCGCTCCGCTTGGCGGCATCGATCAGCGGTTGGCGCGAAACGCGATGCAGTGGACCCGCATCTTCTTCGTCACCCGTCAGCGCGACGATGATTCGCGTTCCGTCGAGGGCGCCAACGCTCTGGAGAGCTTTGAGGGCGTAGAGAATGACGACGTCCCCACCCTTCATGTCCGAGCTTCCCGCCCCTGCCGCGAGCGTGTCGAGGCGAACGAACCTCTCGCCTTCGCCCTCGAATACGGTGTCGAGATGGCCGATCAGAAGCAATCGCTTGCCTTTGGTCCCCTGGCGCTCGGCGAAAAGATGGCCCGCACGACCGACGGCATCTGGAAGCGCCACCCACCTCGCGTTGAACCCGAGCGCGGTGAATTCCGGCGCGAATAAGCGGCCCACCTCCCGGACGCCGGCGAGATTGAAGGTGCCGCTGCTGATGTTCACGGCTTTCTCGAGAAAATCGACCTGTTCCGCCTGATGCGCCCGGACGTAATCGCGAATGCGCTGCTCGGTTTTCGAGAGTGGCGGGGGAGGAGACTGCGCGTCTGCGGGTTTCGCCGGAATGGCCGACAGGGAGAACGCGCAAAGCAACACCAGCGCGGCACGATGGCCGCGGGTGACGGATCGAAGGCAATTGGGTGTCATATCGGGAGAGACTATCATCGCGTCGCGGTTCCGTCCACCTCGGAGCAACTGTAATTTTACGGCCTCGCCTAATTTCTCGACTATAAGATGACTTTGCGTGCCCGCCTCGGGTGGGGTTTGTCCGCTATTGCGGTGGTTCTCATAGTGCCACTGCTCATATCGCTCAAATCCCTCGAGCACCTTTACGAGACGAGCCGCCTCCTTCGCGATCGGGAGTTCGCGGCGTCGATGCTGCTCGGCTCCTTCCGCGAGCGCACCGACGATGCGCGGCGGGCCGAGGATGCCCTGCTCTTCATCCACGACCAGCGAAGCGCGACCCGGATGCAGCAGCAGATCGACGGACTGGTGTCCTTCGCGGATTCGCTCGACCGGTATCGGCTCGACCTGTCGGCATCCCAGATCAGGACCTCCCTCGACGCGCTTAGATCCGCCGCGCGCGAGGAGTACGAGCAGGCGTCGGCAGGGAGAAGCACCGTCGCGGAGATGATCTCGCAGCAGCGGACTCGCCCCGCCATAGCGTCCGTGGACAGTGCGCTCGGAGCCAGCGCCACCATGCTGCGCAGCCGCACCCGCCAGCGCGTGATCGACGCCACCAACGAGACCTTCAACGCGGAGCGGCTCGTCGCCGGTGCCCTTCCGATCGCCCTCCTTCTCGCGTTCGCGATCGGCATCTGGCTGCTGCGCTCGATCACTCGCCCAATCTACGAGCTCGAGCGCGGCATGCACGCGATCGCCGAGGGCGATCTGACTTACCAGCCGTCGCTGCCGAAGAGCGAGGATACCGAGTTCGGCCGGCTCGCGGTCAGCTACAACACCATGGCGCGTCAGCTCGCCGAGCTCGAGCGACTGCGCGCCGAGTTTGTGAGCGTCGCTTCACACGAGCTGAAGACGCCGATCAATGTCATCATCGGCTACCTGGATCTGCTTCAGGAAGGCATCTACGGCGAGCTGACGGCGAAGCAGAAGGAAATCCTGAGTACCATCAACAAGCAGGCGAATGGGCTGACGCGGCTGGTCAAGCGGCTGCTCGACATCAGCCGCTTCGAGGCGAGCGGCGGCAAGCTCGAGGTTCGCGACATCGATCTGCAGCGGCTGCTGAGCACTCTGGAGAGCTCGTTCTCGGTGCTGGCGATGCAGCGCAACATTGCGTTCAGCGTTCGCCACGACGAGCGCCTGCCGGAGAAAGTGGTCTGGGACGAAGATCGCATCAACGAAGTGCTCGGGAATCTGCTGTCGAACGCTTTCAAGTTCACTGAGCGCGGTGGCAAGGTTGCGCTGTCGGTCGTGCCGGAGGACGGCAACGTGGTGATCACTGTTACCGACAACGGCGCCGGCATCTCGCCCGAGCAGCTACCACACATTTTTGACAAGTTTTATCAGGCCGACAATCAGGCGCAGGCAGCCACCAAAGGCACCGGTTTGGGCCTGGCGATTGCGAAGGAAGTCGTGGAAGCCCACGGCGGCCACATTTCGGTTGAGAGCAAGGTCGGCGTAGGGACTACGTTCGTCGTGTCGCTGCCGGTGGAGTCCACCGGAGTTCGGCGAAAGCGCGACGGCGCAGCCAAGGTCGAGGACGGGCGATGAATAAATGTTTCACGCTTGCAGTCGTCGCGGTCGCCATTGCGGCGTGTGCGGAGCTGCCGGCTATGGACCCACAGATTCGAAACGACTGGCAGCGCAGCCTCTCCTACGCGCGCGCCAACGTCGATGCCGGAAACTATTTCGCGGCTCAAAGAATCCTCGATGAGTTTGGTCGTACGCATCCCGGAACTCGCGAAGCGCGCGAAATCCAGTTCTGGAAGGCCGCGTACATGGTCGACCCCGCGAATTCGGCGGGCTCACTGGAGGACGGCATCGCTGCCCTGGATGGCTATCTGGCGACGGACTCTGCCGGGTGGTACAGGAACGAGGCGATCGTCCTCCGCCGCACCGCTGCCGTCGCGCAGGGAGTCGCGAATCAGGCGAAGGCGATGGCAACCGCGGACTCCGCCAACACCACCGTCGTCCGCGACACCGTGGTCGTCGTCAGCAAATCGCGCGACGAACAGATCGCCACGCTGAAAGACCAGCTTGCGAAAAGCAAGGACGAGCTGGCAAAGGTGAGTGCCGAGCTGGAGCGGATCAAGAAGCGGCTCGCCAACCCCAGCAACTGAGCGGCTCAGCCTACCCTGAACAGCTCCAGGGCCCGCGAGTACCGCGCGCTGAGGGTTTTTCTGATTCCCGCATTTTCCCTCATCGTCAGTTCCGGATCGCGCTCCAGAATCTTTTCCGCCCCTTCCCGCGCGCGCACGTTCAGCTCTTCGTCTCGCACCGGGTCGGCGACCCTGAAGGTCGCTTCTCCACTCTGCTCCTGTCCGAAGAGATTGCCCATGCCGCGCAGCCTGAGGTCGGCGCGCGCGATCTCGAAGCCGTCGTCGGTTTCGACGAAGACCCGCAGCCGCTCGGCTGCTTCCTCGCCGAAATTCCCAAGCAGAATGCAGTAGGAAGCTTCGGCGCCGCGACCAACGCGTCCACGCAACTGGTGCAGCTGCGACAAGCCGAAGCGCTCCGGATGCTCGACCAGCATCACCGTCGCGTTGGGCACGTCGATGCCAACCTCGATCACCGTTGTCGAAACGAGCACGTCGATCTTACCGTCACGAAAGGCGCGCATGATCTTCTCGCGCTCCTCGGAGGCGACCCGTCCGTGAATGAGCGCGACGACGCGTCCGGCGAAGGGACCGGCGGAGAGCAGCTCGTACATGGTCGTCGCCGCCTTGAGATCGGTCTTCTCGGATTCCTCGATCACCGGATAGACCACGTAGGCCTGGCGGCCCTTCTCGGTCTCGCGAGCCACGAAATCCAGAACCCGGTCCCGCGCCGACTCGGGACGCATGACGGTGGTCACCGGCTGGCGTCCCGCGGGGCGCTCGTCGAGGGTGCTGACGTCGAGATCGCCATAGACGGTGAGCGCCAGCGAGCGCGGGATCGGCGTCGCGCTCATGAGCAGCACGTCGGGCGATTCTCCCTTTGCCGAAATCGCCGCACGCTGCTCGACGCCAAAGCGGTGCTGCTCGTCGATGGTGACGAAGCCGAGCCGGCCGAACACTGCGGCGTCCTGGACGAGGGCGTGGGTGCCAACGACGAGCCGCGGTTCCGGCGAAGCCAGCTTCGCCGCCGCTTCCTTGCGCGCGCGCGCGGCGAGGCTGCCCGTCACCAGCACCGGTTCGATGCCGAGCGGCTCGAGGAGCCTGGTGAAGGTACGCGCGTGCTGCTCGGCGAGGAGCTCTGTCGGCGCCATGATCGCCGCCTGGTAGCCGTTCTCCATCGCCAGCAGGGACGCGAAGAGCGCGACGATGGTCTTGCCGCTGCCCACGTCGCCCTGCAACAGGCGGTGCATACGTCGGCTGCTGGTCATGTCGGCGACGATCTCGCGAACCGCCGTCGTCTGTGCGTCGGTGAGAGTGAATGGAAGGGCGTTCTTGAGGGCGCTCGTCAGCTGCCTTTTGTTCTCGAAGGAGATGCCGGTTCTCTTCTCGCGCTTCACTGCATTGGCGCGCCGGTGCAGGATGTGGATGAAGAGCAGCTCCTCGAACGCCAACCGCGCCCGCCCGCGGGTTCCTTCGGCGATGGTTTTCGGCCGATGCACCATCCTGATCGCATCGCGCAACGTTGGAAGTCCGACGTCGCGCAGAATGTCTTCGGGGAGATATTCCTTGACGAGCGGCAGGAGCGAATCGAGGTGCGCGTCGATGATGCCGCGGATGACCTTGAACGAGAGTCCTTCGGTCGCCGGGTACACGGCCAGGACCTTGCCGCCCTTCATGTCGTCTTCGTCTTTCCCCAGCTGGATGTACTCGCGCGGCTGGAGCTGTCGGCCGTGGAAGAAGCGCACTGACCCGCTGAGCAGCATCCAATCACCCTTTTCGATGGTGCGATCGAGAAAGGGCTGACCCGGCCACGAGGCCTCGATCATCCCGCTATCGTCCTGCAGGACGGCTTGGAAGATTCGCAGGCCGCGCCGGGTCGGGATTATTCCCTTGGAGATCACCCTGCCGATAATCGTGCCGTCCATCCCGGTCTCGAGCGATGCGATCGGCGTGATGGTGCTCGCGTCCTCGTAGCGGTGGGGGATGTGGAAGAGGAGGTCGCGCGCGGTGACGATCCCGAGCCGTCTCAACGATTCGGCCCGAATCGGACCGACGCCCTTGAGATAATTGACCGGCATGTCGAGATAGACTTTGCCGCGCGGCTCCATCTATCCCTCGAGAACCTCGCTGGCGAATACACGGGGATCGAAGGCTTCGAGGTCGGAAGCCTTTTCGCCAATGCCGATGAATTTGACCGGCACGTCGAGCGCTTCGTGGACAGCGAGCACGATGCCGCCTTTGGCGGTGCCGTCGATCTTGGTCACCACCAGACCGGTCACGGGAATCGCCTCGGCGAAGGTGCGCGCTTGGGCAACGGCGTTTTGACCGATGGTGCCGTCCAGGACCAGCAGCGTCTCGTGGGGGGCGCCAGGGAGTCGCTTTCCGATCACGCGGTTGATCTTCTTCATCTCCTCCATCAGTGAGCCGCTGGTGTGGAGGCGGCCGGCGGTGTCGACGATGACCACGTCTCTGCCGCGACTGACGCCCGCATCCACGGCATCGAAGGCGACCGAGGCCGGATCGGTCCCCGGATTGCCACCAACGAAGTCGGCGCCGCTTCGCTTTGCCCACGCGGCGAGCTGATCGATGGCGCCGGCGCGAAACGTGTCGGCGGCGCCGACGAGCACCGACATCTTATTGCGCCTCAGAAGGTCGGAAAGTTTCCCGATAAAAGTGGTCTTGCCGGCTCCGTTGATGCCCACGACGAGGATCACCGTCGGCGGCGACGGCGCGCGGATTACGCGAGGGTCGCTGTTCCCGCCGCTGAGGGCCGCTTCGATGGCGCCCTCGAGCGCCCGCAGAAATTCATCTTCGGTTTTGATGCTCCCTCGCCGGGCCTGGCCCTCGATGTCGGCAACCAGTTTCATGGTGGTGGGCACCCCGAAATCGGCAGCGAGAAGGATCTCCTCCAGCTGCTCGAGAGTGCCGCGAATGTCTCCCGAGCGTGCAATCACCGTCACGTCGGTGAGGGCGACATCCTTGATTCTGTTCCACAGCGAGCGGGCCGGTAAATCGCCCGCGCGTCGAAGTATTCTGCCTGGCATTGAGCTAGGGACTGGTGGGATGCTAAAAAAAACCCGGACACATTCGATGTCCGGGTTGGAAAATAAGGCGTGCGACCTTCGAGCGTGCTTACTCGGCGATGCTGGCCAAATGCGCGTCGTTGAGGCTGGCGAGAGTCTGATTGCGCATCTTCTGAAAGAGAGCGCGCTCGCTTGCCGGAATAGGCTCGCCGCTTCTGCTGTCAAGCGCGAGTCTGGGATTCTTGGCGACACCGTCGACCCTGATCTCGAAATGGAGGTGCGGGCCGGTCGCCCAGCCGGTCATCCCGACATAGCCGATGGTCGAGCCCATTGCGACGTGGGTTCCGGGCTTCATGCCCTTGGCAAAGTTGCGCATGTGACCGTAGCGGCTGACCATGCCGTTGCGATGCCGGATGTCGATCATGTTGCCGTAGCCGCCGCGCTTCCCGGCGAAGATCACGACACCGTCGCCGATGGCGCGAACAGGAGTGCCCTCGGCCGCGGCGTAGTCAGTTCCGGTGTGGTTGCGCCACTCACCGAAGATCGGGTGCTTGCGAGCGCCGAAGATGCTGCTGATACGGCGAAATGCCACTGGAGCCCGCAGAAACGCAGCGCGAAGCGACATGCCGCTCGCGTCGTAATACTGACCGGTACTGGAACCCGGCGTATCGAAGTGGATCGCCTCGATCGGATTGTTCAGCTCCGACAAGGCCAGCTTCGCGCCGAGAATCTTGTTGACGATGATTGCGCCGTTGGGCTTCTGGAGACGTTCGACCAACAGGTGGAACTTGTCGCCCTGACGCAGATCGCGGCTCATGTCGACCTTGTACTCGAAGATGTCCGCGAGTCTCCAGGCGAGCTGGTGGCGGGCTGACGGCGGAAGGACGCCGACGCCGCTTTCGTTGAGCGCGTTATAAAGGCTTGACTGAATGACACCGGAGATCGCGAGAGTATCGACGAGCTCGGTGTTGGAGGCTTCGACCATCACCGGCTGAAGCAGGAAGTCAGCAGGCTCGAGTCCGGGCTTGGATACGACCAGCGGCTCCATTGCGAAGACCTGCTTTTTCTCGAGGCTTGGGGTAAGCCAAATGGCGATCGCTGCGAGGATCGCCACGACTGCATAACCGACAGGTCTAACTGGTGCGTGCTTCAATCCATCTGTCTCCGAATGAATGTCGGGATCTCCATGTCACTCAGATCCTGCTCTGGAGACGAGCGATCCCGCTCCGGAGTCACGCTTGGATTGCTGGTCGGAGTAATTCTTTTTGGAAGCTCGAGCGGCGCTCTGGTTGCGCCATTTCCGCGCGGCGGACGGAGGGGAATCACGGGTGCGCCGCGGATGATCGGCGACGGTGAGGAGATGACCGGAGACGGCTGGCTGGTGGCCGCCTGAGGACGGTCGAAACCGGTGGCGATGACGGTAACTCTGATCTCGCCCTGCATCGCCGGCTCGTGCACGGCGCCAAAGATGATTTCGGCGTCTTCGCCGACGGCGTCGTGGATGATCTCGTTGATCTGGTGGACTTCACCGAGGGTAAGGTCGGCACCGCCGGTAATGTTGACCAGCACGCCGGTCGCGCCGGAGACTGAGACGTTGTCGAGCAGCGGACTGGCAATGGCCTGCTGGGCGGCTTCGATGGCGCGGTTCTCACCGCGGCCGATGCCGGTTCCCATGAGGGCGGAGCCGCCTTCCTGCATCACCGTGCGGACGTCGGCGAAATCGACGTTGACGAGACCAGTGACGCTGATGAGCGACGAAATGCCCTGGGTCGCGTGCAGAAGGACTTCGTCGGCTTTCTTGAGGGCGTCCTGGAACGGGATTCCCTTGCCAACGACAGCAAGCAAGCGCTCGTTGGGGACGACGATCATGGTGTCGACGTTCTTCCGCATCTCGGCGATGCCGAGCTCGGCCTGGCGCATGCGCTTGCGGCCTTCGAACAGGAATGGCTTGGTGACGATTCCGACTGTCAGGGCACCAGCTTCGCGAGCGAGCTCGCAAAGGACGGGTGCGGCACCCGTTCCAGTTCCACCACCCATGCCACAGGTCACGAAGACGAGATCGGCGTTGTGCATTGCCCGCGCGACTTCTTCCCTGCTCTCGTCGATGGCCTGCTTCCCGATCTCCGGCCGCGCACCAGCGCCCAGCCCGCGAGTTAGCTTCTTACCTATCTGAATTTTGACGTCTGACTTCGAATTCAGGAGCGCTTGAGCGTCCGTATTGACCGAGATGAACTCGACACCTTCGAGGTGTTCCTCGATCATTCGATTGACGGCGTTTCCGCCACCCCCACCGACGCCGACGACCTTCATCCGCGCGTTCTGTGAGGTGTTCTCCTCGAATTCGAATATCATCGGGTTGGAAACTCCGGCACTTCGGGATTTGTGGAAAAAAATCTCGGGCTAGTATACGA
>Ga0070679_100002330_pt1 | contig 17170 bp, 14 predicted proteins | sample KBSC63BmetaG_FD_65652 | JGI IMG/M metagenome (GOLD analysis project Ga0070679, IMG submission 65652) | Corn rhizosphere microbial communities from Kellogg Biological Station, Michigan, USA - KBS C6-3B metaG | ecosystem: Host-associated > Plants > Roots > Rhizosphere | place: USA: Michigan... | reverse complement strand
CTGGGCGCGTACGCCGGGAGCGGATCGAGGCGTCCGATCAACGACGCGCTCGTGGCGAGTGCGGAGACGACGCCGACGATCGAGGCAAACGCGATCAGTGCGGTTCCCTCGACCGCGACCGCCGCCGCCTGTTGCGTCCTGTGAATGCCCATCCTCGACATCAGGAGCGAGGTGAGCAGCTGCGAGCGCGAGCGAGCGCGCAGATAGAGGAGCAGCGCGACGAGCGCGAGCACCGCGGCGCCGAGCGCGATCACGCGGAGGAAGGTGTAGGCGCGCTCGCCGATCGTCAGGTCGGGTCGGTTCAGGAAGTCGTCGACCGACGTGAGGTACAGCGGTGCAAGATCCGACCGGGCGAGCGCGCGCTCGACTGCGCGCGGCGGCCCTCGCGCCCACACGTACGCACTCGCGCCGTCCAGCGGGTCGCCGAGGGAGGCGGATCGCGCCGCGCTCGTCAGCCGAGCGACCGGAACGACGAGCAGCGGCTCGGAGGCAGCCATCCCCGGGAACGCAGGCAGTGTCGCCACGACCCGCACCGGGAGTTGGCCGCCGCCGATCAACAGGGTGTGCACGCCGCTGCGTGCGCCGACCGCGATCGCGGGCAAATCCTCCGCCGAGTTGGCGAGGGTGCTCAGCGCCGCTTGCGGATCGCCCGACCACCTCCAGCGAAGCACGCGCCGGAGCGTCGGCACATCGACCGCGAACACCTGGATCTGGTTCGCAGGGTCGTCCAGGCGCGCGCTGTTGAAGGTCTGGAGCACCTTCGTCAGCGGATACGGGAACCTCGCGGGCAGCGTGTCACCGGCATCGATGTAGCCCTGCACGTCGGCGCCGTTCGCGACGTACGCCTTCTCCTCGGTGTTCGAGTGCAGCGACGTACTGAGGATCTCGGCGAAGGAGAGCGCGCAGACCGACACCGCTGCGGTCACGGTCAGGACGAGGGGCAGGGCGCGCGCGGCCGCGAGACGCCGGGTCGCAAGGAACGCCGCGGTCGACCGAGGCGGCGCCGAGCGCAAGAGCAGCTTGCGGGCCGCGCGCGCCGCCAGGCCGGCGAGACCCGCAGCGGCGAGCAGGGGGATCACGAACACGACGAGGCGCGGATGCGACCCGCCCGCACTGCCAGCTCCGACAAGGCCGCCACCGCGCACGACCGTCGCGTAGCCCACGGCCGCTGCGAGCAGCGTCGGCGCTTCCCACCAGACCCGCAACCGCCACCGACGGTGGCGGAGCTCGCCGAGCCTGCCGCGCGCGAGCGTCGCGCCACCCGCCATGGCGGCGACGGCGGCGAGCACGGCGGCTCCCGCGAGCGCCACAGCCCGGACGACGACGCCGTGATCGATCGTGCCGTCCGGTGTGAAGACGCGCACCAGCTCGATCGCCGAGACGGCCCCGATCAGCCCGCCGATCACCGCGGGCAGACACGCCTCGAGCGCCGCACGCGTCGCAAAGGCGAGCCGTGATTCGCCGGCCGCGAGCGAGAGGCGCCCCTCGGCCGCGCGCTGTCGCGCGCCGAAGAGCCCTGCGACGAGTGCCGCACCGAGCGCGAGCAGCACCGCGAGGCCGGTGACCAGGGCGACGACTGGAGTAAGTGCCGCAGCGCTGTTCGCAGCGAGGATGACGGCGCTGGTGAGCGAGCTCTTGGTGTCACACCGGCCAAGCCGGCCGGAGCAGCCGAGTGAGCGCGAGAGCTCGGTCGGTTGGTTCAATGAGCGCCTCAGGTCGGCGTACGCCCGGACGGATCGTTTCGCGGCCGCAGGCGTCATCGACCGGGCGTCGACCGGGAACTCGTAGACATTCGAGACGCTGCCGAACGACAACGAGTGCGCAATCTCGTACAACGCCGGCCGGTCGATCAGCACGAACGTCGGCGGGAGCGGACCGTCGGGGTTCTTGGATCTGATCCGCGCGATGAAGTTGACCCAGTAGGGATTGCCCAGGTCGGCATCGAGCTGTCGGTAGACGGCCGCGATCCGGATCTTCACGGGCGGGGCTGCACCGGGCTCGGCGCTCTCCGTGACGAGCGTGAGGACTGCACCGGGCCGGATTCCGGACGTGTGGGTGAGCGCCGAGGAGACCCAGGCGCCGGCGCCACCCGCTCCGGCAAGCCGTTGCACGTGCTCCGTCGCGCCATCCCGCGACATCGGCACGACGACGAGCGGGATGCCGTTTTGGAACTCCTGTCCGCCGAGCGCTGCAAACGTGGAGCTCGTGAGCACGGGCGTGCCGGTCGCGGGGAGCGTCCGAGCGAGCCGCTCAGCGGCCGCACGCCGTGCTCGATCGGCTCGAGCGATTCCGGCGACGGTTTTCGCGCCCGACGTTCCCTGTCGTTCGATCGTCAGACCCGCCGCAAGCGGGTTCAAGTCCGCGAGCTTGCCCTTCAGCGCTTCGCTTTCGATCCCCGCGCGGCCGAGAGGCCCAGATGACGCAGCGAGCGCCGCGAGCAACGACGCGCTGGCGACGGCGGCGAAGACGGCAGGACGGCGGAAGAGCGCGAGCGGCGCCCTCGTCCAAATCGCGCGCGGCACCATCGGCCCGATTATGCTGATCGCGCATGGACGACTGGCTGAAGCGGGTGGCGGCAGCGGTCGGCAGCGACGAGCAGCTCTCGGGCGAGGACGCCGACGCGCTGCTGAAGATCGCGCGCATCGCTGCGCACGAAAGTGACGACCGGCGCAACGCACCGCTTCTCTGTTACCTGATCGGGCGCATGCAGACGGAGCGCCCGCTGGCGGAGATCGTCGATGCGGTGAAGGAGGCCTCCGCAGCATCGAGCTCGTAAGCCACAGCGCCTTCGCGCAGCTACACCCGACCGGCGAGCACCCGGAGTCCCAGCAGCGCATGACCGTGCTGCACGAGCGTTTCCCGTTCGTCGAGTGCACGACCGCGACTGACGCCGACATTCTGCGGTGCCACACGGACCGCCTCGTCGAGCAGGTGCGAACGACCCGCGGCTGGATCGATCGCGACACGATCTGCACCCAGACGACCTACGAGGCCGCGCTGCTCTCCGCCGGTGCGGCGATCGACGCGGTGCGCATCGGCGGCTTCGCGATCTCGCGGCCGCCCGGCCATCACGCCGAGCGCGACCGCGCGATGGGTTTCTGCTTCTTCGACAACGTCGCGATCGCAGCGCGCTGGGCGCAGGAGGAGCTCGGACTTCGCCGCGTCGCGATGGTCGACTGGGACGTGCACCACGGCAACGGCACACAGGACATCGTCGCCGACGATCCGACGATCTTCTTCGCGTCGCTGCACGAGTGGCCGCTCTACCCCGGAACGGGCGGCGCCGACGAGCAGAGCGAGACGCTCCTCAACATCCCGCTGCGGCCGGGCACCGGCGACCAGGGGTACTCCGAGGCCTGGTCAACCGTGGAGCGCAGGGTGCTCCGCTTCGCGCCTGACCTGCTGCTCGTCTCCGCCGGGTTCGACGCGCACGTCGACGACCCGCTCGCGAACATGGAGGTCACAGCGCGCGGGTTCGCCGACCTGGCGCGGCGCGCCTCGACGCTCGCTCCCCGCGTCGCCGCCGTGCTCGAAGGCGGCTACAACCTCGAGACGCTGCCTGACCTCGTCGGCGCGGCGCTCGACGGATTCAACCCCTAGCCGTTTTCGGCCCCCAGACGCGCAAACGGCCGGCTCGCTGAGCCGACCGAGTGCCGCAGAAGGAAGGAGAAATCAACCGGTAACGCCCTAATCTTGTCGGGCCGAAAGGTGCCCGGCTGGACACGCGCCGCTGGTGAATCTCCATCCCCCGCCGTGGGTGATGTGTAGAAGCGCTAGGTGCGGGCGCGCTCGAGGCGGTCGAGCGCCTCGCGGCGCGAGGAGACGCCGAGCTTGGCGAGCAGGCTCTTCACGTGCGAGCGCACGGTGTGCTCGGAGATGAAGAGGCGCGTCGCGATCTCGTCCGTGCCGAGATGCCGGTCGAGGAGGAGCAGCACCTCGAGCTCGCGCGCGCTGAGCGCCTCCGCGATCGACTCGGGAACGATCGTGCTGCGGCCCCCGCCCTCGCGGACCTGATCGAGCAGCCGGCGCGCGATCGGGCCGGAGAGCGCAGCCTCGCCCTGGGCAACACCGCGCAGGAACGAGACGATCCGCTCCGGCGGCTCGCTCTTCAGCAGATACCCGGCGGCGCCGCTGCGGATCGCGCCGAGCAGGTTGTGCTCGTCCTCCGACGCGGTCAGGACGACCACCTCGGCGTCGGGGGCAGCCGCGAGGACCCGCGGGAGGGCGGTCAGCCCGTCCATCTCCGGCATCGAGAGATCGAGGAGCACCAGGTCGGGCTTGAGCTCGCCCGCCTTCGCGATCGCTTCCTCGCCGCTTCCTGCCAGGCCGACGACGTCGAAGCCGTTCTGGGCCAGGAGCCCCGCGAGAGCGTCCCGGGTCAGGGGGTGGTCGTCGACGATCAGGATCCGTTCTGTCATGCCTACGCTCGATTCTGCCGATAGGGCGGGAAGTGAACCACGATCGCTTTGAAGGTTTCCTCTGGGGGCAGGTCCTCCTCTTTGGCCTGCTCGGCGCGACTCTGGCGCTCTTCCTGCGCTTTCCCTCGCTTCGCGCACCGTATTCCTTGCCCGAGCTGAAGATCGTCCTCGCGACCCTGTTCATGCTCGCGGGCGCGCTCGTGGCGATCCTCACAGCGACGAGGTTCGCGGTCGAAGGCCGTCGCTATGACCTTTTCCTTTGCTGCGGATTCTCTGTGACGTCCCTCTCGTGGCTCTTCTTCACGCTCGTCCCGGCGATCTCCCACACGGCAGGCAGCCACACCGAGCTCTGGGCCGCGATCTGCGGTCGGATGATCGGCTGGGGCCTGATCGCGGCGGCGCCGTTCGTCCGCGGCCGCGCGAAGCACCGTCGCGCATCGCTCGGCAACGGGCTCGTGATCTGTGTCGCCTCCCTGATCACCGTGTGGGGGCTGTCGCGCTCGCTCGGCGTCGCACTGCCGAACCTGGACCCGTCGTTCGACCGCACGGTGCCCGCGTCGCTGAACGGCGCGCTCGCCGCGCAGGCAATGCTGTTCCTGCTCGCGGTCGTCGGCTTCAGCAACCGCTTCCGCCTGAAGGGCGAGGACCTCGACTACTGGCTCGCGCTCGGGTCGACCCTGATGTTGTTCGCGGCGTTGCACTTCATGTTCACGCCGCTCGTGCATGCCGGCGACGTGTCGCAGGGCGACTACCTGCGCCTGCTCGCCTACGGCGTGCTGCTCGTCGGCATCTGGCGCGCGATCCGCGGCTCCGAGTTCGGGCGCGCGGTGGCGGAGGAACGAGCGCGCGTTGCGCGCGAGATCCACGACGGCCTTGCGCAATATCTTTTCGCGGTCTCGACGCACGCGTCGATGCTCGAAGCGGGCGCCGACCCCGCAGTGACCATCCCGCAGCTCAAGGCTGCAGCGCTCGCGGCGCAGCAGGAAGCGCGCTACGCGATCCTCGCGCTCTCGTCCGCGGCGGGCCGCTCTCCGTTCGACGCGGGCCTACGCCGCTACGTCGATTTCCTGACCGCCGACGGCGAGCTCGAGGTCGAGCTCGAGATCGACTCGACGATCGTGCTCGGCCCGGACGAGCAGATCGAGGTGTTCCGGATCGTTCAGGAGGGTCTCGCGAATGCGCGCAAGCACGCCGGAGCGACGCACGCGTGGGTTCAGATCGAAGAACGCGCCGGCGAGCGCTTCGTGCTCGTGCGCGATGACGGCGTCGGCTTCGAGCAGACCGAAGACGGCGGCGGCCAGGGCCTGCGCAACATGCGCGAGCGCGCAAACTCGATCGGCGGCACGCTCACGCTCCGCTCGACGCCCGGCTCGGGCACCGCGCTCGAAGTCGCGCTGCGCACCTAAGAGACGTCGCCGCAATCGTCGTTGACTTGAAGCAGCTTCCGTGCGAGCATCGATGCGCGCGGGGAAACATGCGAGGAGGACCCGGTGGTACCAGCACGTTCGGGTCTGCGGCATGGGAGGCGTGCCGGGTCGGTAACCGGCCACCTGCTCGAGCGGCCGAAAGGCGCGGCGCTCCAGCTCGGTCTGCTTCGGGGCTTTGAGCTTCGACTGAACGGCGAGCTCATCCAGCTGCCGCTGTCCTCCCAGCGCGTGCTCGCGTTTCTCGCGCTGCACGACCGGCCTCTGCAGCGTCTGTACGTGGCGGGAATGCTCTGGCTCGACGCGAGCGAGGAGCACGCGAACGGGAGCCTGCGGACGGCGCTCTGGCGGCTCAGGTGCCCAGACGCGCGCCTGGTCGAAGCGACGACGACACACCTCGCGCTCGCCGACGAGGTCGAGGTGGACGCTCGAGTCGCCAAAGGAATCGCCAAGTCGGTCATCGACCGCGTTTCCGGCGCGTGCCACGAGGTGCCGGAGGCGCTCGTTGGTTCCGGCGAGCTCCTTCCCGACTGGTACGACGACTGGGTCTTGATGGAACGGGAGCAGTTTCGCCAGTTGCGTCTGCATGCGCTCGAGACACTGTGCGTCGAGATGACCTCGGTAGGCCGCTTTGCTGAAGCCACCGAGGCCGGCCTGGCCGCGGTCGACGGCGAACCTCTGCGGGAGAGCGCGCATCGTGCGTTGATCGCCGTTCACCTGGCGGAGGGCAATCCAGGCGAGGCGCTGCGGCAGTATCGGTTCTTCCAGCGACTGCTCAAGGAGGAACTCGGACTCGAGCCGTCACGGCTGATGGTCGAGTTGATGGACGCGCTACCGGTTCGGTGACGCCCGCGTGACGGGCGGCGTGCACGCTGGTCAGCGTGCCACCGTCGGAGCGCACCGGCGTACTCGTTCTACGTGTCTGGATCGAGGCGGAATCTGACGGCGGGTTGCGCGCGCGCATCACGACCGTGAACGAGCTTGGATCGCGAGAGCCCGTCTCTGTTGTCGCCGGAAGCGTGCAGCAGATCGTGCAGTTCGTGGAGCAGTGGGTGCAAGGGTTCGTCGCCGAGAGTTAGCGGAGAAACGGATCCTGGGCATGGAGCTGCCTGAGCAGTGTGGTGTTCTCGAGCCGGCTCACGACACGAAGGTTCGAGGGATCGAGTGCACGAGAAGGATCCGTTTGGCGCTCGACGATGTGATCGATGGTGCACTGCATCACTCGTCCGCCGGTGAGTGTGCGCGTCGGCGCGGTTCCGGCAGCACCGGTGAAGGTGAACCCTGCCTCTTCGATCAACCGGCGCGCTGCCGGGTCCGAGAGAACCGCGCGCCAGAAGCGTGTGCGGCGGTTGTCGAACAGGCCGCGGCTGTTCGCAAGCGTCAGGGTCGCCTCCTCGCCCGCGTTCCCGACGGCGAGCCAGACCCGCCGGAGCGGCCCCAGGTCTCCTTCGAGCAGCGCTTGCCCGAGCAGGCGCCTGAGCGCGGGGAGCTGGCTCTGGAGGAAGCCCGCTGCAACCTCCGGCGCGACCGTCGTGGCGGCGCCGGCCGCCGCGGCGGGCGCAGGCTCCGTGAACGTCGCGGCGAACGACCGCTCGAGATCGCGGTCGAGCTCGCTCATTGTCGTGCTCGTCGACGTTCGTACGATCCTTGCCGCGATGCGCTCGAGGATCGCGAGCAAGCGCGGGAAGCGTGAAAGGATCGGTCGCAGGACGACCATCAGCCGCTCGACGATCGCCGCCGCGATCAGCTCGGGCACTCCGAGCATCCCGAGGATCGTGTAGATGATCGTCGGGCCGATCATGCGGCCGAGGCCGAACGTGAACGAGAACACGTTCTCGCGCGCCAGCGCCGCGACCCGCGTCCCGTAGCTCCTCCCCACCTCTTGCCCGAGCGCCTCGCCGATCGCGCGTGCGTCCGGTCCGAGGAAGGCGACCGCGAGATCGTGCATCTGCCCGAGGAACTCGCGGAAGTTCGTGATCAGGTTGTAGAGCCCTTTCACCGCGTCGACGACGTCCTCGACCACGCCGACGACAGCGCCCGCGGCGAACACCGGCGGGAAGATCACCGTCAGCACCGTGCTCTGCAGGAGGCGGGTCGCGAGCTGTTCACGGTCCGCTGCGGACAGGGCGCCCGAGAGGCCGTCGAGGAGGCCGTGAAGGAAGGCGCCTGCGCCTTCGAACGCATTCCCGACCGCCTCGACCAACGGCAGCAGCGGCCGCGCCGCCTGCGACAGCACCGGCAACGCGACGCCCGGTCCGACCTGGCCGTACGGCCCGCGCGGTTGCACTTGCATCATCGCGATCTGCCTCCGCATCCGCTCTTCGTCCTCGGGCGTCGGGGCCGTTTGCGGCAAAGGGCGCCCGGGCTGCGCGGCGTCGACGAGCGCCAGGAAGGCAGCCAGCACGGCGCCTCGTTCAAAGGTTGCCGTGATCTCGGTGAGCGTCGCAATGACCGGGTCGAGGTTGTTCGGGTTCGTGAGGTCGATCCCGGTGAGAAACGCCAACGCCCGCTCGGCCTTCGCCTGCGGGGTGAACGGCGCTCCGATCGTTCGAATCTGGACGAGCGCTGCAGCGAGGCGGGTGTCCGCCGGCGCATGCGCGGCCGGCGGCTGACGCTGGACGACCGGGCGACCCGACGACTGCTGTTGCGCAACGTGTGCGAGCTCATGGGCGAGAAGCCGTCGGCCCTGCGGCGTTGCGGGCGCCCATTCGCGCGCGCCGAAGACGATGTCGTTCCCGAACGTGTACGCGCGCGCTCCGAACTCGCGGGCGGAGGTCGCCGCGTCTGGGCCGGTGTGGACCCGGACGTCGGCGAAGCTCCGGCCGAAGCCCGTTTCCATCGCCATACGCGTTGCGAGATCGAGTGCCGGCCCGCCGCCTGGTGCCGTCGCCGCAGCGGTCATGCCTCCGGCGCGGAGGAGCGCCCGGCTCGCTGCGGTATCGGCCTGCCGCTCGAGCGCCGGGTCGTCGCGCACGGCGGCGCGCTTCGACCGAGCCACGCTGTCACCCGCACGACGCGGACGCTCTTCGCGGAACGCAGCTGTGCCGCCCACTCCTGTCAGCCTGTACGACATTCGTCACGCCGTCGTCACAAGGCCGTCACGGCGCGTTGCGGTGGGTCGTGACGCAGTGCGTGACGGCGCCGTGACGGGCGCGTTCCATCCTGTCGGCGAGTGGCCAACTTCAGGTGCATCTCGGCGACCGGGAAGACCATCGAGCGGGTCTTGAACGGCGCCTTCGCCGCTGAGGAGCCGATCGGCCCCGCGCAGCCGGCCAAGGCGGTGCTCGTGCAGAGCGACGACTTTGCCCGCGGAAAAACCGACGGCGGCGACATTCCGGCGCGGTCGCTCGCGATCTTTCTCTACCGGATCGAGGTGAACAAGGTGATGCGCGCCGCCTGGTCGAACGTCGCGAGCTACGACGGGCAGGCTCACCTACCGATCGACCTGCACTTCCTGATCATGGCTTTCGCGGACAACGCCGAGTGGGAGCAGCAGATTCTCGGCAAAGCGATGCAGTGCCTCGAAACGACGCCGAGCCTGAGCGGGCCGATGTTGTATCCGACGGCCGACTGGGCGCCGAACGAGGCAGTCCATCTCCTCGTCGAGGACCTCGCGATCGACTCGTTGCTCCGTGCGTTCGACTCGCTGGCAGTCGACTACCGGTTGTGCGTGCCGTACCTCGCGCGGGTCGTGCGCCTCGACGGGCGCGAGATCGCGCCGCCGCCGTCGACCTCGACGGTCATCACCGGCAAGGTCCCGGTGGTCGCGGGATGAACGTGTTCCTGCCCGAGATGTTCGTCGAGCACGTGGATCGACTCGCGCTCGGGCTGGAGCCGCGCGACGCCGTCTCGCGGCTGCGGCCCGCGCGTCTCGTCGACATCGCCGTGGACGGCCCGCCGCAGCTCGGGGCGGATCCGCCCGTGTGGCCGGAGCCGAACGCGGCCGCCGGCCGCCCGGCTCTTCATCGGCACGGCTCGGGACGCTACGTCCTGCTGTTCGCTCGGCACATCGACAGCCCGGTGGACGTGCGGCTCGTGCCGCGCGACCGCCGCTACGTCCCGCGACGGCTGCGGTTCGCGATCCCGACCAACGCAACCGTGCTCGCCGAGGAGACGGCAGGCACCGACGTCCCGACCACGAACCGCATCTGGGGGCCGGCTCTCTTTCCCGGCGCGACGTACGACGTCGCCGATTCACAGACAACAGTTCGTGGCCGCGTCACACGCGGCGGCCGTCCAGTCCGGTGGACGCGCGTCGACGCGTCTGCCGACGGACAGGTCGTCGGACGAGCGCACGGCGACGACCGCGGCGAGTTCCTGCTCGTCCTGGGTCAGAACACCGGCGCCGTCGGGGATCTGCCGCCGACGCTTCCGGTCACGATCGACGTGTATGCGCGTGACCCCGAGCTGCCGGTCGACCCGACCGATCCGCTCGGCGACCTGCCCCTCGAGCTAGCGGCTGCCGCCGGCACCACGCCGGACGACGTCTCCGCCGGGGTCGCGTTGCCCGACCACTACGTGCTCGTTGCACACCTGCTCAACCAGCCCCTGACCCTGGGACGACCGACAAGCGTCCCCATCGCGGTCTAAAGCCCGAGAAGGAGCATCCACATGCCCGAATACCTGTCGCCAGGCGTCTACGTCGAAGAGGTGAGTTTTCGCTCGAAGAGCATCGAAGGAGTGCCGACGAGCACGACCGGCATGGTGGGGATGACACGCTTCGGTCCCCTGCAGTACGACGACGGCGGCGTGCGGCCCGGGCCGGCGACGTCGACCCCGCGACTCATCACGAGCTTCACCGAGTTCGAGCGCGTCTACGGCGGTCTCGAGCCGCTCCTGATCGACGGCAACGAGCAGCCGTGCTACACCGCGCACGCCGCCCGCGCGTTCTTCATGAACGGCGGCCAGCGGCTCTACGTGTCGCGTGTCTTCGGCCCGCGCGGCCCGGCCGATCCGCCGGTGGACTTCGGCGTCGCGAGCATGCTCGTGACGATCAACGGCGCGAGCGCCGCGACCTGGCGTGCACGATGGCCGGGCGACTATGGCAACGCGTGGGTAGGTGTCCAGGCGACGCGCACCGGCAACGTCGCGTTCACATATCCGAACGACCCGGCCGATCCCCTCGCCAAGCACACGTGGGGCGTGCAGGCGAAGAGCGTCAGGAACGGGACGATCGTCGAGATCGTCGATCCGCCGCCCGCGCCACCCGGCAAGCCGCCGAAAGGGAACGACGATTTCGCTCCCAACACGCTCGCGATCGTCAGCATCGCACCGACGGGACAGCAGACGTTCCGGCGCGCTGGTGGATCGGTCGCCGTCGGCCCGGACGCGATCCTCCAGATCGTCGAATTCCAGGTGACCGTGCGAGTCGACGACGCGTCGCAGCGCGTCGACGTGTACGACAAGCTCTCCGCCGACCCGCGGCTGAGCCGCAACGTGGGCAGGGTGCTCCAGAGGGATGACCCGGCGGACGAGAACGCCGTCATCTGGCTCGACCTCGCAGGTCAGGACACGTCGTACGAAGACGCACCGATCGACCTGCTGCTCGCACTACGAGCGAACGGCGGGTACCTCACGGGCGGCCACGACGGCACGCTCGTCTCGGATTCGGACATCCGCGGGATGGAAGCCGATCCGGACAACGCAACCGTCAAGGCGACCGGGCTCGAGGCACTCGGCGAGGTCGACGACATCGCAATCGTCGCAGCTCCGGATGCCGCGACCTACGACGATCCCGCGCTCTGCCTCGCTGCGTCACAGGCACTCGTCGACCATGCCGAGAAGTTCCGGTACCGCATCGCCGTCGTCGACGGGCCACAGGAAAGCTCAATCAGCGAGATCCGCGCGTACCGGGGCCAGTTCGACTCGACGCGCGCGGCGCTGTACCACCCGTGGATCGAGATCTTCGATCCGCTCCAGCGGCCCGCGCAGGGCGTGCCGCCACCGCGAATCCTGCTTCCACCTTCGGGCTTCGTGACGGGGATCTACGCGCGCAGCGATATCCAGCGCGGCGTCTACAAGGCGCCCGCGAACGAAGTTGTCAGGGGCCTGACGCGTTTCGAGCTCAACATCAACAAGGGCCGCCAGGACGTCCTGAACCCCGAGGGGATCAACGCGCTCCGGTTCTTCCCGGGACGCGGTAGCCGCGTGTGGGGAGCACGGACGATGACGTCCGATCCCGAGTGGATCTACGTCAACGTGCGTCGGCTCTTCATCTTCCTCGAGCACTCGATCGACAAGAGCACGCAGTGGGCCGTCTTCGAGCCGAACAACGAACGGCTGTGGGCGAACATCCGCTTCACGATCGAAGACTTCCTCCTGCTGCAGTGGAAGAACGGCGCACTGATGGGGACGAAGCCGGAAGAGGCGTACTTCGTCCGCTGCGACCGCACGACGATGACCCAGAACGACCTCGACTACGGCAGGCTCATCTGCCTGATCGGGGTCGCACCGACCAAGCCGGCCGAGTTCGTGATCTTCCGAATCGGCCAGTGGACCGCCGACTCGAAGATGAGCTAACGGAGGCATAGACGATGGCTGTTCTACGCGAAGAAACGCCGTATGGCGTGTTCAATTTCCTCGTCGCGCTCGGCGGCGACCAGGGCACCGGCGAAGAAGGTCAGATCGTCGGCGGCTTCTCGGACGCGAGCGGGCTCGGCGTCGACGTCAGCTACTCGGAATACCGCAACGGCAACGAGCGCGTGAACACCGCGCGCAAGGTGCCGAACACGCACAAGCTCGACGACGTCACGCTCAAGCGCGGGCTCGTCGGGTCGCTCGACATGTTCGCCTGGCTGAAAGGCGTACGGGACGGTGTCGCGGATCCGCGCGACATCACGATCACGCTGCTCGACGAGGCGCGCAACTCGGTCGCCACCTGGCGCCTGCACCGAGCCCAGCCGAAGAAGTGGGTCGGTCCGACGCTCGCCGCGAAGGGCGGTGGTGAGGTGGCGATGGAGGAGCTCCACCTCGTGCACGAAGGGATTGAGTACAGCTGAGCACGACATTCGTCGAAGGGATTCGGATCGGCGCTCCGGGCGTCTACGCCGCCCCGACCGCGCCCACACGGGAGCTGCTCGGGGCGCGCATGGACGTCTGCGCGTTCGTGGGCGTCGCACCACGCGGGCCGGCGTGGGTGCCGTACACCGACGAAGAGTGGCTCGAGGCCGGGCTCGACCCGGCGAGACTGCGCGGCGCGCTCGCGACGACGTCCTGCGTCGACCCGACCAGGCCGCGACGACGCTCGGTCGCGGTCCCGATCGGAGGCTGGGACGAATACACCCGCCTCTTCGGCAGCTTCGAGGGACCGGGGCAGCTGCCGTACGCGATCGCCGCGTTCTTCGACCAGGGCGGACGTCGTGCGTACGTCGTCCGCGTCGTGCACGACGACGCCAAGAGCGACACGCGCACGGCGACCGGTGCGATCGTCGGGCTCACGACCCCGTACGCCCTGCGTGCCCGCAACGAGGGCAGCTGGGGCAGCCGCCTCCACGCGCGCATGACGTTCGCCGTGCGGCCGCTGACGCTCGCCGACGCCGGGCCGACCTTCGTGGACGTCGCCGTCGCCGCTGCACCGCTCCCCGGGACGCTGCTCAGGCTGCTCATCCCCGGCGGTGCGCGCGTCCTCCGTTTCGTCACGTCTGTCGACGAGCTACGCCTGCCAACCGGCGGCCGCCGTGCGCGGGTGTGGCTGGACGTGACCGCCGGTGCGCCGGCGACCGGTGCCGAGGTCGTCGAGGCGGCGCTCGAGCTCGACGACGGCGCCGGCCGCGTCGAGCGCCACGAGGGACTCGCGCTCGGCGGCGCGCACCCGCGCCGGATCGCGGCGGTCTTGTGTGACGCGTCGAAGCTCGTGTATCCCGACGCGTCCGTCGCGGAGGCCGACGTCGCGCCGCTCGACCCGTCGCTGCCTGAGCTCGCATCGGGCGACTTCGCCAGCGTCGAGGATGGCTACGCCGACCTCGTCCCCGACGACTTCTTCGACGCGGAGTGGGTGCTCGGCGACGAGGGGCCTGCCGCAGGGGTGCACGCGCTCGTCACCGTCCGCGACGTCTCGACGGTCGTCGTTCCGGATCTCTACCAGCCGTCGCCGTTGCCGCAACTCGACGGGATTCTCGATCCGCCCTCGCTCGCCGGCCCGCGGTTCGAAATCTGCGCCGAGCCCGAGAGCGGGCCGCTGCAGGTCGCTCCGGTGCCCGAGCTCGAGGGCCTCCTGCTCGACCCCCGAGATCCGGCCGAGCTCGGACGAATCGTCAAGTACCAGCAGCAGCTCGCCGACCTCGTGGAAAGCGTCAGGTCGTTCGTCGTTCTGCTCGACGTGCCCCCGGGCCTCGACCAGCGCCAGATCCTGACGTGGCGCGCGCAGTTCGCGACCTCGTACGCGGCGGCGTACCACCCCTGGCTCGATATCGCACGCAGCGACGGCGGTGGGCTGACGCGCAGGCGACTGAATCCCTCCGCCGCCGCCGCGGGAATCATCGCGCACCGCGAACTCGTGCACGGTGTCCCGTACGGGCCGTCGAACGAGATCGCCGCGCGCGCCGTGGACGTCTCCGACCCGGTCTCACCCGCGCGCCATGATGTGCTGCACCCGGCGGGCATCAACGTGTTCTTGCGCGAGCGCGACGGGATTGTGCTGACGGCGGCGCGAACGCTGTCCGTCGATCCTTCCTATCGCCAGCTGAGCGTGCGGCGGCTGATGATGATGCTCATCCGCACGCTCGAGCGCGAGCTGCAATGGGTCGTATTCGAGCCGAACAACGACTCGCTGCGCGCCGACCTGCGCCACATGCTGCGCACCTACCTTCGCCGCCTCTACCGCGCGAACGCCTTCGCCGGCGCGACCGAGGATGAAGCGTTCTTCGTCCGCTGCGACGACACCGTGAACACGCAGCTCACGATGGACGCCGGACAACTCGTGGCCGAAATCGGAGTTGCGCCGGCCGAGCCGCTCGAGTTTCTCGTCGTGCGCCTCACGCAGGACGGCGACGGGACGCTGATCGTGGAGGGCGCACAGTGAGCTCCGCGCTCCCGCTGCTGCGTACGTTTCGCTTCCAGGTGAAGCTCCTCCAGAGCCCCTTCGGCGAGGAGGGCAACGAGGCGGACTCGACCTCGACGCTGAGCCTGGCCGGCACGGCGCTCGCCGACGGGGCGTTCCAGGAGTGCACGGGGCTCGACATCGAGCTCGACGTCCAGGAGCTTCAGGAGGGCGGCCGCAACGACGGCGTCATCCGCCGCGTCGGTCGCGCGAAGTACTCGCCGATCGTGCTGAAGCGCGGGATGTTCTACGACGACGGCGCCGTGAACCGCGACCTCTGGACCTGGCTGCAGGATGTCGCGTCCGGCATCCGCCCGGTGCGGCGCTACGACGGCATCGTCGAGGTGATGAGCGTGGGCGACGAGGTCGTCGCACGCTGGTTGTTCGAGCGCGGCCTGCCGGCGAAGGTCACCGGTCCACAGCTCAACGCGCGCACAGGTGAGATCGCGATCGAAGAGCTTCACATCGCCCACGAGGGCGTGAGGCTGGTGGAAGACTGATGCCCGACCTGCAGAAGGCGACGCTCCAGAAGCTGAAGGGCGGCGCGGATCCGGAAACCGACGGCGACCCGATCCCGGTTCAGTTCAACCCGAGCACGCTGCACTTCACGCTGGCGAGCTCGACCGACGGCCAGGGAACGCCGGCGCGCGAGGCGGTGCAGAGCCTCGGCTCGGGCAACCTCACACTGACGCTCGACCTGCACTTCGACACCGCCGACGAGGGGACGACCGAGGAGCCGAGCAACGTTCGCGACAAGACCGCGCAGGTCGCGCAGTTCATGCTGCCGACGCCCGGAAGCAGCGCTCCGCCGCCGCGCGTCCGCTTCCACTGGGGCGACTTCATCCTCGATGGCGTGATGGGGAGCTACACCGAGGACGTCGACCTGTTCTCGCCGCAGGGGGTTCCACTGCGGGCCAAGGTCTCGATTTCGATCCGCGGTCAGAACCCGGACCTGGCCGCCAACCGCGCCGGCCCAGGCGCCGCGACCGGCGCGGACGCGACACCGCCCGGCGGGGGCGGCGGAGGTGCAGGAGGTGGTGGCGGCGGCGCACCGGGCACGCTGGGCTTCGGGGCCGGCCTGTCGGTCGGCGGGTCGCTGTCGGTCGGCGCGAGCGTCGGTGCCGGGCTGTCGTTGAGCGCGAGCGCAGGCGTCGGCGTTGCGATCGGCGGCGAGAGCGCAGCGGAGTTCGCGGCGCGGATGGGTGTCGATCCCGCAGCCTGGCGCGGGATTGCGGCCGGGCTCGACTCGACCATCTCGATCGACGCGGGGACCGAGATCGATTTTTCTGCCGGACTGTCGACCGGCGGCGGCATCGGTTCGACGACGGGCATCGAGGCCAGGCCGGCGGCGCCGGTCGAGGCGACCGTCGGTCTGGCCGGCGAGCGAGCCGCACCGGAGCGCTCCGGCGCGGCTCGAGGGACCGCCGCAGGCTTCGCGCTCTCCGCCGCGGGCGGCGTGCGGTCCGCGGTCGAGACTGTGCGGATCGTTGACACGACTGCGGCTGCGACCGGAGCGAAGGAAGCGTTCGCGCTTGCTCCGCGTGCCGCGACGCCACCGGCCGCGCCGCCGACCCCCGCCGCCGCCCAGCAGCAGCGCCCGCCGCTGCGGAACGGTGGGCTGCCGGTCGCGGCCGAGCAGCAGCCCGCGCCAGCCGCGCCGGGGCCCCCCATCTCCGATCCCCGCGCGACGACGTTCGGCTACGGCGTTCCGCTGCGGCCGCGTGTCACGGGTGCGGCGGACGCGCGCGCGGGCGCCGTCGGCGGCCTCGTGCTCGTCGGCGCTCGCGCCGAGAGCGGCGTGATCCAGGCGCCCGTGACGCCGGACCCGACGGCCGCTCCGTGGCTCGCGCTGCCGTCCGCCGACGTCGGCCGCTCGGCGGCGGACGCCCGGCAGCGTCTCGTTCGGCCCGGCTGCAGCTGCGGCTGCGGCGGCTCGGGATCGAGTTGCGGCTGCGGAGGAGGCGGCTGATGCCCGTCCACGTGGACGAGCTCACAACCGAGGTGTCGGTCGACACGGGCGCGGCGTCGACACCGAGCAACGCGCAAGCGCAGTCGCCGTGGCAGGAGGCCGACGCATACCGCGCGCTGCGCGCGAGGCTGGCGCGCATCGCGGAGCGGACGCGCGCCGAGGCGTACGATGACTGAACCTCTCTTCAGCACCACCGCGCCGGTCTTCAAGGTCGACGGCGAGGTGAAAGGCGAGCTTGCCCGCGATCTCCTGCGGCTCGACGTGGAGGAGACGACGGACGGACTGAAGACGTGTGTCGCGCACTTCCTCGGTGTCGGGCCGA
>Ga0070679_100002329_pt1 | contig 17171 bp, 12 predicted proteins | sample KBSC63BmetaG_FD_65652 | JGI IMG/M metagenome (GOLD analysis project Ga0070679, IMG submission 65652) | Corn rhizosphere microbial communities from Kellogg Biological Station, Michigan, USA - KBS C6-3B metaG | ecosystem: Host-associated > Plants > Roots > Rhizosphere | place: USA: Michigan... | reverse complement strand
TGAATTCAATATTATAGATTATTTATTGAAGCCTGTTTCGTTCGAACGATTCTGCAAAACAATTAATAAAGTAGTTGATGGAAGGTTGTTAACGCAGCCGGAAAAAAAGAGCGATAGCTTTCCTACAGATCATATTTTCATAAAGAGCGATAGCAAATTTTTCAAGGTAAATTTCTCTGAAATTGTTTATATAGAAGGCATGAAAGATTATCTTAAAATTCATACGCGGGAGTACAGGCTTATAACTCACCAAACAATGAATGACATGGAGAAGATATTGCCTACGAAACAATTTATAAGAGTTCATAAATCCTTTATAATTGCAATAGCACATATAAAAAGTATTTATGGAAATAGTATTGAAATGGAAAGCCAAACTATACCTGTAGGAGCAAGCTATAAAGAAAAAGTATTGCACCTTATCAATAAAAAATATCTATCCTGAAATAATTTGACAAGTTAAATTATCCGTTTAATAAATTACTAACATACCGCTTAGATGATTTTAAAATTGATAATAGTAGCGTTTATCAAGATAGATACCAGGCAAGAATTACCTTATAGAATATTTATTCCTGCCTCATTTGCCTTTATATTTATCAAGGTTGATAATAAAGACGCTTGATAAAATCATTGCCAAAGCCACTATTTGCAAGCTATTAATCGTTTCACCACCAAAAAATACGCCCAACAAAACAGCAACCACGGGATTCACATAAGCATTTGTACTTACATGTGTTGCAGGCCGCACCTGCAGTAGCCAGATGTAAGCACTGTAGCCAGCCAGCGATCCCATAAAAATCAAAAATATAACGGACAGCCATGCACGCAAATGAATTTGCAGAAGATGAAATTGACTTGGCTCGCCAACGCAATATGCCATAATTAAAAATGATAGCCCGGCAAAAATCATTTGCCATGCCACCCCAACCATCGTATTGCCCCCGCCATTATATTTCGAATATAGCGACCCTATACACCAGCTTATACTGCCAGCAACTACCACAGTTAGTACAATCGTTTGGAATAATCCCGATGCAGTTGAAAGCCTGGAAAATATTTTTTCGCTAAACAAAAGAACGACTCCTGCAAAGCCAATAAAAACACCTGTAAGTATGTGTTTATTTTTGAAATTGGAGGCACGGTTCGGAGCATCAAATAATACAAACCATAACGGAGCTGCAGAAACCAGTACAGCTACAAACGAACTGGAAAGCGTTTCCTCGGCCCAAATAATAGAGCCGTTTCCTATAAACAGTAAAAGATTTCCAACAATGAAAGACGTTTTTATTTGAGGACGATGCAGTAGCTTATATCCTTTTGCTGCACACCAGCCGAGCAAAATAAAACCCGCTGCGAAGAAACGTACCATACCTAAAATAAATGGCGGAAAATCTCTTTCTGCAGCCTGCACAAAAAAGTAAGTAGAGCCCCATACAATATATACAATAGCAAAGGCGATTATTACTGTTATTATTGGCGCATTTTTGTTCTGGCTCTCCTGCATGGGCATGCAAAGATGTGCCGGAGAAACGTATTTGCAAAAATGTTTTTTTAAGAAACATGCACTGCATATCACTGTAAGCGTTTAAACCTTTGCACCTTTGGTAGTGCCTTTACATATCTTTTTTCACTATTACAGTGCTTAGTGCTTAGGCTCAATGTCCCTTTTAATTGAAATTCATTTCGTTTCCCATCCACAGTAATGCAACAATAAATTGGGGCTTTACCTGTTGTGTTATTTTTTTAATTGCTGCTGTAGTGATTTTTAACTCACGGCAAATGTCTTTGGTAAGCCGCCTGCTTTATGTTCCTGGATCGCGTATGCAGAAGTATTATTAAATTTTGCAGAGGCGAAAGCAGAATTAGGGACTTTGACCCGGCAAGATATTGAAAGATCTATTAAGTTGCTACGCGATCGCGTAGGCATGCCTGACCTTAATTTGGCAGATGCTAACGCAAACTCGGATAAATATCTTGCCGATCAATATATCAATGTAACAGAGCCAACAAAGGGTTGATCCTGGAAATTAGCCGCGAAAGAAGATAGATTTTAGTAATGGAAGGATTTCGTTGGGATGATTTGATGCGTTGGAAATAAGGGCATCTTACTGCATTGCAGTTTTATGGCGAATAATTTCCAGAACCCGGATCTTTTGATCTAGATGACGGCAACACTAATTCCGTTTTGTAAGGGCTGGCTTAAGACGACCTCTTATAACGGAAAGTGCGCTTTCTCACGGCTGTGCGTAGTAACTTTCAAACACAGGAACTAATATTTCCTATTCCTAGTAACATAAAATAATTAATGAGCAGATGTTCCCGCTACCAACAAGCTCAGGGTTTTATTACCTGTTCTTTTCCATCCGCATCTTTTATCTTTAGAAATCCGCCATTTTCTTTTGCGGCGAGCTGTATGTATCCCTGCGATTCGTTGTTGAAGCTTAGTGCGCCGCCATCTTCCGATGCATCAATTTTTACAGACGGTTGCCCTTTTGTATTGATCAGCCTGAACAATACTCCTGCAGGATACGTTACGCCATCCTTAATCACGGCGTCATGAAAAGTAATACTTGCTTTTGTTCTTCCATGGTCATCCGTAATCTCCAAACCATTGCCCCTAAGTACCTGCAATCTGTTGTGGTCTTTTTGTGCTTCTGCCGGATTTCTTTTTGTAAGCAATATTACCATTATCAAAAGATTGATAATAGTGACGGTCACCGCAATGCGTTGTATTTTCATAAAAAATATTTTTGATTACTAAGATATCTTTATTAAATGGTAAAGCTATCTGCCGCAAGAACATTATTGTAATGTGGAGACTATTTACGGAAACATTAAAACTTTGATATCAATTGCTTGCCTGCTGATGTGATAACTGAAGCCCGACGAAAGATCGTGGCTTAAATCCGGGCCATGATTTTGAGGATGAAGTACTGTCGGCGATAGAAAGATATTTTTTAAAGTCTTTATGCTGAAGGTTGATACCCAGGAAAGCAGTTACAAAGTGTTGGTTGATATTATTTATGCGGCGCTCGTCCCATGCCGGTTCTGCATAGTGATAGTAATCCCCAAAGCTTCCGGGCTTAAATAGCTCAGCAGGCGGCGGATTTGGCGCTACATTATGCCTGGCATTTTCATAGGTTAAAAGATAGCGGTTAGCATTAATGGACGATTCATATATTGCTTTGGTGCCGTCTTCATAACCTGAAACATCATCCTTGCTGCCAGCAACAAAAAACGTAGGCACTTTTAATCCCTTCAATCCTTCTTTATCCCATACACCGCGTTCCATACCCCACGGAGCAAAAGCGACCACGGCTTTTATTCGCGGATCTATGGATGATATAAAAGCGGAATTACCGGTAACACGCGTGTCAATAGCTTTGCTTCCGCCTGTCATCGTCGCGAAGAAGCTCTCCAGTTTTTCGCTATATCCTGCACCTGCAGCATTCAACACACCATAACCGCCCATTGAATAGCCTATAAGTGCAGTATTATCCGCATTTACTAATCCGGCTAAGAAGTTTCCATTGTTGCTTTCGCCGGCTATGCCCATTTGATCCAGCACAAATAAAATATCTTTCGCCCTGTTAAGTAAAGTACTTTGAAAGCCTTTGGTATCAGCATGTGTAGACTCGGTATGGTCAATGGCGACTACTACATATCCTTTTGAAGCCAGGTTTTCAGTAAGGTAAGTTAGCAATACCCTTGAGCCGGGATAGCCATGCGATACAATTACCAAGGGGTATTGGCCAGCAATTTTATTTGGTGCTGCATTACGTAATGCCCGCCCTTCAAAAGTAAAAGGAGTAAGCGGCCTTGAAGAATCAGTTGAGTTGCCATAGGTATCATGATAGGTTGCGATCTCAGCTTTACCAGCAGGAATTATTGCGGGATACCATATTTCCACAGTAAGTGGACGGTCGTATAATGGGTCCACACCTTTTTTGAAATTGAGAATGTCAATCTGCCCTTTATTCACGAGCGTAAGTGTCTTCACGCCTACAGCATATTTTCCTCTCGGCGCAAGTTCCGGGGCATCTGGTAATGCATCCCCATACATAAAGGCGGTCGGCTTTGCAACAGGCGTTTTACTTGATGCGCAAGCCTGCAACAAAAAAATACTGATGATAAACAAGAGCTTTGAGGCAGTTAATTTCATTGTCTTAAAATTGAGAAGATAGCAGCTTTAATATGCAATAAAACTATGTTTATTTTTTGAGAGCTGATTTATAAAATTTCATGCAGAATACATCTGGCATAATTAATACCCACAAATGAATATTTCCTCATGACTTTAAAACAAAAAGTATATCAGTATTATCTGCAAATTGTAAATGATAAATAAGTTACTCCAGCAGATTTAGCAGATTTAAACAGAAAGCGGCGCCAACGAAACGAAAGTACTACAAGCGATAAACACAAAACTGCTTTGGCGATGTTGCAAAATTGAACCGCAAATAAACTGGAACAATTAGCACAGGTAATTGCGCAAAAGATACTGCGGCAATAATAGTTAATACAATTGGTAAGCACGGTAAAGGTAAAAAACTATAAATTGGGCCGTGACACGAATCAGGTTAGAGCTTTAAGGGCGAACGCGGATGATCGTCTTTCCTTTTACCCGGTTGGTTGAATTGAAGGTAGCAACAGCGTCATCGAGAGTGGAAACCTTGCCGATGTTTGTCTTCAGTCGTCCGTCACGCACCCGTTGCACTATCTCACTCAGTTGGGCACGATCGGCTTCGACAACGAAGTCAACCACGAGGCTGTTGACAGGCTGTGCTTCAACCGGGCCCACAACAGACACCAGTCTTCCCCCGGCCCGAATTAGGCCTGCGGACCGCTTCCCGATGTCTCCGCCGATAACGTCGAATACAAGGTCAACGCCGCCGACGTCTTCCAGGGAATCATTCTCAAGGTCGAAGAACTCATTCGCGCCGAAGTCGAGTACCTTCTGACGGTCGGCAATGCGCCCGGTGCCAATGACGTAGGCGCCGGCTTCCCGTGCGAGTTGTGTCACTATCGAGCCAACTGCGCCAGCTGCGCCGTGTGAGAGCACACTCTGACCGGCCCGAAGATGGCCGTGCTGGAACAGCCCTTGCCATGCGGTCAGTCCCGAGACCGGCAGGCTTGCGCCCACTGTGAAATCAACGTCACCCGGCAATGGCGCGAGGTTACGTGCCTCGATAGCAACGTACTCTGCCAGGGTGCCGTCGCGATACCAGTCTGTAAGGCCGAACACCCTTTGCCCTACCGACAGGTCGGTTGTGCCATAGCCGAGGGAGGTAACCACTCCGGCCAGCTCATGCCCCGGGATTGACGGTGTTCGGTCACGGTTAAGACGATCGGCCCAGGTTGAGGGCCATTCCAGTTCAGTTCCAACGAATCCCGACGCATGAACCTGAATTACGACATCGTTTATTGCTGCCTTCGGCTCAGGCCGTTCCACCAGTTTCATTCCGGCTATTCCGGCAGTCTGGTCCGTTACTACGATTGCTTTCATACCAGACCTCCTCTTTTTCTTATCAGCAAACATCCACTTAATGAAGTAGTATTGCCATAAGCTTTTGTTTTCAACATGATCTTAATATTTAAGGTTGTACAATGATCTTTTTAATCTTAGGTAAAGCTAAGTTTTAATTTGATTACCTTACTTTCAGCCAATGCGGGTGTTGCACATATCATCGCATGCCTGCATCATGCTAATAATTTATTTTTTACCGCATAATACATATTTCAGTTCAATGATGCATTTAATAAAGAAAAATAGTTATTTACAAAGTGTCTTTAAACGATACACATTGTGTACGCTTACGATACAAATTCATTAATGCTTTTATCATATAAAAAATTAATTCCCATGCTTTTGTATTTATGGTATAGTTTAATGAACAGACAAGGATTGAAAAAAGCAATTAAATAGTGAACCGGTAATTCCTGATTATTTATATTGCAATTCGCTATTCATTATTTACAATCTCATTATTATGAATTTAAAGAACTGTTGCATATTGATCATTGACGATGACACTGACGTATTAACGGCAGTAAGGCTTTTATTAAAAACTGAAGTAAAGGAAGTAGTTACTGAGAAAAATCCTGAAAATATAAGATGGCTTTTATCAAAGCAAAAATTTGATTTGATTTTACTTGATATGAATTTTACCAGTTCAATCAATACAGGCAATGAAGGATTGTTCTGGCTAAAAAAAATAAGGGAGTTTGGTTCCGATGCTGCCATAATTATGATTACTGCTTATGGCCATATTGACCTGGCGGTAAGATCCCTAAAAGAAGGCGCAGCGGATTTTGTGGTAAAGCCCTGGCATAATGAAAAGCTGATAGAAACAATTAAAGCAGCTTTAAAAGCTAAGGGAAAAGCAATCGGAAATACTTCTTCGGCTGCGGCTCCCGTTTTGGGCAAAGAGCTTATTGGCGAGTCGCAGGTAATGAATGATATTTTACTGAAACTTGAAAAAATCGCACCTACCGATGCAAACATTCTTATACTCGGGGAAAATGGTACCGGCAAGGATTTAATAGCAAGAGCCATTCATCAAAATTCGCTCCGTGCTGAAAAGCCTTTTATAAAAGTTGATCTTGGCGCATTAACGGAATCGATATTTGAAAGCGAATTATTTGGGCACAAAAAAGGTGCATTTACAGGTGCCGGTGAGGACAGAGCCGGCAGGTTTGAAGCTGCTAATGGCGGAACTTTATTTCTTGATGAAATAGGAAATATTTCTTTACAACAACAGGTAAAATTATTAAGCGTGCTTCAAAACCGGCAGGTTACCCGGCTGGGAAGCAATGATGTTATTAATATTGACATACGGCTAATATGCGCCACTAACCTGCCTATAACGGAACTGGCAAATGAAAACCGTTTTAGAAAAGACCTTATTTACCGCATTAACACAGTAGAAATTGTAGTACCTCCTTTGCGCAAAAGGGAAGATGATATTATTCTACTTGCAAAACACTTTGCACGTATTTATGCCAATAAATATTTAAAACCCGAGCCTGTATTTGATACAAAGGCGCAGGAAAAATTAAAGCAATATCTTTTTCCCGGTAATGTACGGGAGCTGCAATACACAATGGAAAGAGCCGTAATAATGGCGGAAGGAGAAGACCTTAGTGCATCAGATCTTATATTCTCGCCAATCGAATCTTCTATGCCTAAAGATGCGGAGCCAGCAGAGCTTAACCTGAGCGCTTTGGAAAAAAACGCAATATTAAAAGTTATAGAAAAACACAATGGCAATATAAGCCGGGCTGCTAAAGAGCTTGGCCTTACGAGAACAGCTTTGTACAGAAGGTTAAGTAAATATGATATTTGATGGCCGCAAGTAATAAGTAGTAAGTAACAAAGTAAGGTAACTAATAAATTTAATAATTAATAAGAGTGGAGCAGGTAACTTTTTTTAGACAGACGGGCTGGCGAATTTTTATAAGAGTACTTCTTTTGTTTATAACACTTCTTTCATTTGCGTTTATAATCGCAGGAAAAAACTACACATACCTGTTACTGTTAGTTCCGGTAATTTGTTATCAATTGCTGGAATTATACCGCTTTCAAAGAAAGGCGCAGGATGAGTTGCAGCAGTTTGTAGAATCAGTTCATTATCGTGATTTTTCACGCTATTTTGATGTAAAGCATGCGCCTGCCGAGCTACAGCCTTTGCGGGAAGGGTTTAATCAAATCAACACAACCTTTAAGGTTATGAGCAAGGAAAAAGAAACTCAATATCAATACCTGCAAAAAATACTGGAATTGGTAGATACAGGTATATTATCTTATGAAGGTGAAAATGGCGAAATACTTTGGATGAATGAATCTTTGAAAAAAATGCTGCAGGTACCATATTTAAAAACTATTCATTCGTTGGCAAAAAGAGACAATGAACTTTATAATGATATTATTGCGCTGAAACCTGGCGAAGGAAAAATAACGAAAGCGCATATTGAAAAAAGCTCGTTCCAAATCTTGATCTCAGCAACGGCATTCCAGACAGAAGGAAGAATTTTTAAGCTGATTGCTTTCCAGAATATTAATGAAGCATTGGATGAGACGGAATCAAAGGCATGGCAAAGATTATTAAGCGTAATGACGCATGAGATTATGAATTCTGTTGCGCCCATATCATCTCTTGCTGACACATTAAAAAACCGGTTGGAAAAATCAGTATCCCACATGCCCAACAAATCCGCAGCCATACACGATCTGGAGTTGGGAATAGAAACTATCAAAAGGCGAAGCGAAGGCTTACTAAAATTCGCTGAAACCTATCGCAATCTCAATAAAATCACCACTCCCAATCTGACAACAATTTATATAAGAGATCTTTTTGAAAGCCTCCATCAATTAATGGAGCCCACTTTGGTTCAAAAAAATATTGAGCTTGATATAGTATTAAAAGATACAGACCTTGAGCTAAAAGCAGACACGAGCCTCGTGGAGCAAGTATTAATAAACCTGGTTGTAAATGCAATGGAAGCAGTAAAAGACAATCCGGAACCACAAATTATTTTATCAGCGACTTATTCACCCAACAGAAAAATAATTGTGAAAGTAGCAGATAATGGCCCTGGCATGTCTGAAGAAGTTATGGATAAAATATTTATTCCTTTTTTTAGTACAAAGAAGAATGGCAGCGGCATTGGACTAAGTTTATGCAAACAAATTATGATGCTTCATAAAGGAAACATCCACGTACAATCCAGGATTGGCGAAGGAACTGTATTTAGCTTACAGTTTTAAAAGGGTTTATCTCTTCCGATAAACCGCTCTTTTCCTGATAAAAATTGTATGGCCCTTTTTACGTTTTTGTCAACTGCTTCATCAGTTTTAAGAAAATTAATATATTTTAAAATTTCCTTCTGCCTGGAAACAGGCAAACTGTTATAAATATTCTTCGCATCTTTATTTTCATTTAATGCCGCTTCCAGCTTGGGATGCATCGAAATAATCCTTTCAATGGCATCAAATTTAATATCGATAGTTATTGTTTCACCTACGTCTTTTCCAGCAACTTTACGCATTGGCATATTTAAATACAAGCGCCACTTTCCTTTATATCTTATAAGGTTCTGGATAAAATTTTTTCCTTCTATTTGTATGGTCACAGGAATCGGGCTCCTATTTTTATTTGCCTGTTTACATATTTCTTTTAAAACATTTATTGGAAGAAAAACATATGGATTGATACCAATCTTATTTATTTTGGCAGAAAATTTCATCTTCTAAATTACTTTCAATATTAAAGAAATAAAAAATTTTATCCACTTTAAAAAAATGAGATTGCTCAATTGTGTAGCGGAAAAAAGTTCATAAAATTTTCAATCTCATCTTTTGTTTCATATTGCTTTTTTCATATCCTATATGCTATTAATCGTTTTTAGCAATACTCACAGTAATTTTCTTATGATTTCTTATATCTGTTTGTTGTTTAATATATTTATATAATTTCAAACCATAAATGAAAGAATTAAATCTTAAGCAAAAATTTCCGGCAGCATTTCCCAGGCTTAACCATGAACAAATGATGGAAGTGGCAGCAGTGGCTAGATGTCACACTTATCATGATGGGGATTTATTGCTTAAAGCGGGACAAACCGAATTTAAATTTCATGTAATTCAAAAGGGAGAAATTGAAGTCATCGACAAATCAGGGGACGAGCCGAAGTTGCTTCTTACACATGGGCCGCTGGAGTTTACCGGCGACATTGCAAACCTTGCAGGAAGGTCATCGAATGTAGATGCTGTTGCAAAAGGAACAGTGGAGGTTTATGAAATTTGCGCAGAAGAATTAAAAACAATAATAAGTGAACGGCCTGAGTTAAGCGATACAATTTTAAGGGCCTTTATAGAACGTGGCAAAGCTTTAAGCAAAAGCAATTTTACCGGGCTTCGGGTTATTGGATCTCAATATTCGCAGGATACTTTCCGGTTAAGAGATTTCCTTTCCAAGAACAGGGTTTTGTTTACATGGATTGATGTAGAACACGACCCGCAGGTAGGCAAACTTTTAGAAAGGTTCGATGTAAAGGTAAGTGAGACTCCTATTGTAGCTTACGGAAATGAATGGTTGCTACGTAATCCTTCCAATATAATGCTTGCTGAAAAGATTGGAATTAAACAGGAGTTCAAAGAGGAATTGTATGATCTTGTAATAGTTGGTGCCGGCCCCGCAGGGCTTGCTGCTGCAGTATATGGCGCTTCTGAAGGCTTAAAAACAATGGTGCTTGAAATGATGGCACCGGGAGGACAGGCCGGCACGAGTTCTAAAATCGAGAACTACCTGGGATTTCCTACTGGCATTTCAGGAAGTGAGTTAGCATCAAGAGCGGCTACACAAGCAGAAAAGTTTGGAGCCCGATTAAATGTTCCTGCACAAGTTGAAAAACTCACTTTTGAAAACAGGCATAATGTAATTACACTTAATTCAGGAGAAAAATTACTATCAAAAGCATTACTGATTGCCAGCGGTGCTGAGTACAAAAAACTTAGTGTAAAAAATCTTGAAAAATATGAAGGAAGCGGTGTGTATTATGCAGCTACAAAAATGGAAGCCACTATCTGTAAAGACGAACAGGTTGCGGTTGTCGGCGGCGGTAATTCAGCAGGACAGGCAGCGATATTTTTATCCATGCATGTAAAGAAAGTATTTTTAATTGTCCGGGGAAAAGAACTCGCCATTACAATGAGCAAGTATCTTGAACAACGAATTAAAGATTGTGAGGATATAGAACTAATGTTGGATTCAGAAATTGAAGAAATATCAGGGGATGAACATCCTGAAAAAATTCTTATTACTAATAGCAGAACGAACGAAAGGAAAGAAGTCTCCATCAGCGCTGTGTTTTCATTTATAGGTGCCGTTCCCAGAACAGAATGGTTGCCTAATGAAATATTAAAGGATGAAAAGGGGTTTATTATAACAGGTATAAGAGCCGGTAGTTCGGCAGACTGGAAAGAAAACCGGCATCCTTATTTGCTTGAGACTACACGTCCCGGCGTGTTTGCGGCAGGCGATGTTCGCAGCGATTCTGTAAAAAGAGTATCATCATCGGTTGGCGAAGGCTCTATGGCAGTACAATTTGTACACGAATATTTAAAAGAATTGTAATCACTTTTATATCAAAAAAATATTTTCTTTGCTTTATTTCTTTATTTACTTTATAAAATAGATATCGGAAGGGATTTTCACAAAACTATTTAAATCGAAAAAAATGAAACAGGAACCATTTGAGATTGAACGCACTTTCAACGCACCTGCAGAAAAAGTATGGAAGGCTATCACTGATAAAGATGAAATGAAACAATGGTATTTTGATATAGCGGATTTTAAACCAGAAGTTGGCTTTGAATTTGAGTTCACAGCAGGCTCACCCGAGAAAACCTACGTTCATAAATGTAAAATAACTGAAGTAATTGACGGAAAGAAACTCACGTATAGCTGGAGTTATGAAGGATACAACGGAAAATCTTTTGTAACCTTTGAGTTATTTGACGAAGGTGATAAAACGAGCTTGAAACTAACTCATGAGGGGCTTGATAGTTTTTCTGGAGAAGGCGATTTTGCAAAAGAAAGCTTTGCGCAGGGATGGACATACATTATAGGAAAGAGCCTTAAAGAATACCTGGAAAGGTAATGTTTTTACATCCTGATCAGAAATCAAATACCAATTTACTATCAGGATTGCGGAGCTTATTATTTTTTCGATTGCCATTTACCGTTATATATATAAGTTGCAACTGGTCATCATATAGTTCATAAAAAACTTTATCGCTTATTTCAATTTTCTGCAAATCATTAACATCATTAATTTTGAAAAACATATCCGCAGAATTATTGTCACTTTCTTTATAATTTATAAAGGAGAAATTCATTGGCCTGTTATTAATCTTTATTTGCAACCTGCCTTTAATATACTCGTCCATTTGAGTATTAACCATCATTATATTTTGCGGATGAGATATGTCGTCTGTTTTTCCGTATCTTTTTTCGAGAGCAAGCTCCAGATCATCACTAAAAGTTTTACACTGTAATATGGCAAATTTATCTTGGGAATTATAAGTAATTTCTACAACAGCAACATGTAATGGATGCCGTCCGTCCTTCTTAATTTCTTTAAAAGAATTTAATAAAATGGAGAAACACATAAACAAGCCAAAAGAACTTAGTTTTGGCATTAGTTTTTTACGAATTTTCGTACGAATTTAGTATCATCGTCAGCTACTATTAAGGTGTATGCGCCTTTCGGCAATAGACTTGTATTGACTGTAAAGTAATTATTACCTATCTCAAATAAAGGCGGTGGCAGTTTCATCAATATTTTTCCAGTGATATCACTAACAGAAACGCTATACCTGGCCTTTTTTTCTGAAATTAAATTAAACTTCAATTCATTCTTCACAGGGTTGGGATAAACTAAAATATTTTTTGTGCTGTTATCAACTTTTATCAATATTATATTTGAATAAACAAAACTTCCAACCTTGTTTAAAATTTTAAGCCTGTAATAATATGGTTTCAGTTCATTGATACTGTCATCGGCATAATTATAGGAAGGATTTCCGTTTTCTTTAATAGTTCCAATGCCGGTAAAAGTGTTTCCATCCTCGCTGCGTTGTACGTCAAAAGCTAATATACTTGAGCCGGTATCTTCCTTCCACGTTAGCAGGTTCACTCCATTCTGCTTTACACCTGTAAAATCTGTGATGCCTATCGGCAAAGCGCCTGAACTTGCCGTAAGCTTAATTCTATAACTTCTCATTTGGTTTTTAGCCAGCGAGGTACTTAGCGTTTTGTTTGAAAATGAAGCATCTGAAATATCAGTTTCAATATGAGTAATATTCTTTGCTTCAGTAAGATTATCGTTAAAACTAAAAGCAGGTGCTGAAGCAGTATTTGCGAGATTCCAAACTCTCACGATGGCACCATTAGCATCCATGCCTTCCTCTGAAGGCTTTAAAGCCCAAAGGAGTATATTGGGATCAGAAATATTTATGAAAGAAAAACTATTGTCGGTCAATACACCGGAAGCATTTGTTATTTGTGCAGTAGTAAAGCCATTTTGATGCTCAAGGGAACTTTTCATAGAAGTTACCGGCGAGTAAGTATTATAAGTACTGATTGCATAATGTTGCGTAAAGTTCGCATCATTACCTTGGTCGGTCATTCCTAATCCATCCACGCGGCCACCCACCAATACTTTAATTTTCGCAGTATTTTCATCCAGGTTGGTAATAGAACTATTCCCTGTTTGCATAAAGTAGCAATCTTCATTGGATAATGTAACACCATAATTACCGTTACTGCTTATAGCAGCAAAGTGGTTTAAGGTCAGCCAATCATAACGTGCCTGTCGGTCAGCGTAATGCCCTCCGGTACTTACTTTTTTTGCATTTATCACTGCGCCATTTTCTTCGTGCCATATTGTGGGAGAGGCTATACTGCTTTTGTTGAATGAATAAGTATTATATAAAAAATCGTTGCCAAAGTTCTTTGTTATTTCATTTTCTATCTCTATCCTAGGGATGTCCTTAAAAATAGTTATGAGAGTTTCATGTTCTATTACTGAGCTTGAGCTAATTTTTATAGATAAACTTACCGGGCCATTATTATCAACAACAAATGAACCGCTGGAATTCCCACCGCCCACATACGTATCGTTTAAGCTGATGTTATTAATATAATCAGAACTACTTCCAGAATTTACTAATTGCTTATTTCCATTTGTTTTGTCCATTAAACTAGTAATTACGCCTTCGTTGGTAAATACAATTGTAAAATAATCATTGTCTATTTTTTGATTGGTATTATCCACTGTACCTGTATTAGGAAAAGAAGAGCCTGAGCCAGGTTCTATTTCAAATACTTTATAGCCGGCAGATGGAATGTCAGACGCAAGTATTCTTAGATATTGAACTCCAGCTTTACTTATTATCTGCGATTTTGCCTCAGTATTTGTGGTTACATCAATTACATGAACTGGCAGTGATCCGCTATATGCATAGTCAGCGTAATCTGTCCTGGACCAGCCTAACGGGTTGAACACAAAAAACTGCTGCTTAGAAGAATTTAACTTTATTTGGCTGGCAAGATTCGCTTTTGCCAAGGTATATAGCTGGTCAACATAATCTGAAAAGCTTTGCTGCATCCTTCTCTCCCACGCGGCCCTTTCATCATTAGTAACGCCCGGACCGCTACCTCCAAAATCATGTTCCCAAAAAAGTCCCAGAGACATAAACGCCTCCCTGCGCATACTATCAAGAGTATTGGCAAATGATGGATTAACGCGGGCAACAATTGTTGCCATGGCTTCTGCTGATCTTAACTTTTCTAAAGATCTTTTTACATTGGCGCTCACCTCGGCAAGTGAAGCGCAGGCATCTTCCCACTCGTTACCGTAAGTTTTGGTTAAAGAAGGCAACTTTGCTCCGTATGTTGAATCAAAATCCCTAAAAAAATCTACTTCATTGGAAACAATCACCTTTGTAGTTGAATTGCTGTGATCCCGCGCTGCTGTCACTAAATTGTCTGTAGTGGTTTCCAAATTGTCCGCTCCAACCCCAAAGGCTGCTGCGACATTATAGTTGTAATTTACAGTATTAACTTTCTGAGTTAATTCAATAATTGCATTTTTAGAATCTGCCGCCTCTCCATAGTTACCCAATATTCCCTGATGATTATACCACTTCATAAGAATCCTCGTTTCATCTAATCCCTGATACCAGTACATTTCCCTTTCTCTGTTGCTATCCAAATCAGGAACTTTTGTTGAACAATTACAGATGCCACGCCATGAATACTTAGCACCACTCCCTGCCCAAATGGATGCCAGCCCAAGTGGCATTACCTGGTTTTCTGTACTCATCACCATATCGAAAGGGATTTTGTATTTTCTATGTAATTCTCCTGCGTAATACATGCTCCTAATGGTAGCTTCGGCTGGCACACATCCGTAGGTCACAATTAGGGGATTCATTGGCACTACAATCTTTTCACTTTTTATCTGGTTTATTAAATTTTGAAACTGCACCGGACTTCGAGCTTTTTGGTAGGCCCACACCCAATACGTACCATCACAATCGAATTTGGTTTGATAATCGGCAGGATTAGTACTCGTGGAATTATTGTTGGCCATCCAGGCATCAAGCATGGTTGCAAAGGCATCGCCATAAGTAGCTTCATTAGCCGTCCACATATAATCTGTATGATCGTCATTGGAAATATACAAACGTGATTGGGCATTGATCATATTATTACTAAGACTAAAGAATAAAGTAACCGCAATAAATTTATTTTTTCTAAAAAGAAAATTTAAATACACTTTTGCGTGATGAAAAATAAAAAAAGGTGAGTGCTTCATTAAACAGGGTGTTTTAAAAATTTTACTTTCGAAAAAAGTATTCAATAATTCAGTATTTAAATCCACTTAGAACGTTAGCTTAACTAAATACCAATAATACGCATTTGGGGAAAGAGGTTTACAAGTCGTCAAAAAAATAAATACGACTTAAACAGGATTGGACTTAACAAGTTTTAGATAGGACAGTAACAAGTTACATAATTTTTATCAAATATACATCTATAAGTTAGCTTTTGAAATTGATATTTGAAAAATAATAAATTATTTAAAACCATCAAATTAATAACTTATAATTTTTCCTTACTTTCTTCTAGATATATCACTCAATCTTAAAACATTTTCCAATGTTTTCCGTTTATATACGCGTGTAAAAAATACACTTTAAATGGTCAATACTGCCAATTTGTTGAATTTTACAGTTATATTGCGCCCTCAAAATTTGAACCTGATTTAATTATGAGTTTTACTGACTACAACGTTCCCTATGAAACCGATGGACGTTACTCAAAAAAAGTTGCTTACTTCTCAATGGAATTTGCAATTCATCAGCCCTTAAAAATATACAGTGGGGGGTTGGGGTTTTTATCCGGCTCGCATTTGAGAAGCGCTTATGAGCTAAAACAAAATTTAATTGGAATTGGTATTTTGTGGAAAGAGGGATATTATGACCAGGCAAGGAACCAGGATCAGACTTTAAATGTGGTTTGGATTGATAAGATTTATAATTTTCTTGAAGACACTGGCATACTTTTTCAGATTCCTATTCATGATCATCCTGTGTGGGTAAAGGTTCTGTATTTAAATCCAACTACATTTAATACTGCACCATTATTTTTGCTTAGTACCGATGTGCCGGAAAATGATTATGTATCCAGGACAATTACCAACAGATTGTATGATGGAAACGCGGCCACAAAAATTGCACAATTTATACTACTGGGAATAGGTGGAGCAACGCTAATCGATAAACTTAACTTTAATCCTGACCTGTATCATCTAAATGAAGCGCATGCCGTAAGTTCAGTTTTTTATTTATATAAAAAATTCGGTAATAAAGAAGAAGTAAAAAAACATCTCGTGTTTACTACGCATACGCCGGAAGAAGCCGGAAATGAAAAGCACGATATTTTTCTTTGTGAAAAAATGAGTTATTTCTACGGAATGCCATTACATCAGGTTCGTGAATTAACAGGTATGACGGACGATCTTTTTAATCATTCTCTCGCAGCGCTTCGCTTTGCACACCTTGCCAACGGCGTGTCGCAGCTTCATGGCGAGGTAAGCAGGCAAATGTGGAGCAAGTATGAAGGCATTTGCGAAATAAAGGCCATCACCAATGCACAGAACTGGAAATATTGGGCCGACAAACAATTGTACAGGGCAAAAGAAGAATACAATGATGGTTGGTTCGATGATAGAAAAAGCTATCTAAAAAAACGTGGTTTTGAAATTGTTGCCGACCAAACAGGCAAGCTGATGGATCCAAAAGTGCTTACAATTGTATGGGCAAGAAGATTTGCAGGTTATAAAAGAGCAGAACTTCTAACGAGGGACCATACACGCTTTGAAGCCTTATTAAATAATAAAAAATACCCGATTCAGATTATCTGGGCCGGAAAGCCCTACCCGCTTGATTATCCGGCTATAACGGATTTTAATCACCTGGTGCATTTAAGTAAGCAATATAAAAATGTAGCAGTGTGTATTGGTTATGAGCTTACACTAAGCAGGCGGCTTAAGCAATGTGCAGATGTGTGGCTTAACAATCCCAGGGTGCCACGCGA
>Ga0070679_100002328_pt1 | contig 17175 bp, 17 predicted proteins | sample KBSC63BmetaG_FD_65652 | JGI IMG/M metagenome (GOLD analysis project Ga0070679, IMG submission 65652) | Corn rhizosphere microbial communities from Kellogg Biological Station, Michigan, USA - KBS C6-3B metaG | ecosystem: Host-associated > Plants > Roots > Rhizosphere | place: USA: Michigan... | reverse complement strand
CTCGGCATGCGCGACACGGTGCAGGTCGACATCAAGCACGACTCGATCGAGGACGGCGACACGTTCCTGCTCTGCTGCGACGGTCTGTCGGGCATGATCGAGGACAAGAAGATGATCGAGATCGTCAAGGCGTCCGAGGGCGATCTCGAGAAGGCCGTCGCGACGCTCGTCGACCAGGCGAACCGCAACGGCGGCGTCGACAACATCACCGTCATCCTTTTGACCTGCAGCGCCAAGTCGTAGTCGTGCGCGCGGTCGTGCTCGTGCTCGTCGCCGCCGCGTGCGCGCTCGGCGCCGGCTGCCGTGACGACGTGCTCTTCGTTCCGCCCGATCTGTCGTCGCCGCTTCTGTACTGCCCGTCGGAGCCGCCGCTCGACAGCGTCTACCCGTGCGATCCGGGCGCGATCCCGTTCTGCACCTATCCGGCGCAGCAGATGACCTGCTTTTGCAAGATGGGCCCCGACGCGATGTACCTGCTCTCGTGCGGTCCCGAGGTCCAGCCCGACGGCGGCGAGCCGACGGGCACCGGAACCTGACACGCGTGCCGCGATCGCGTCTCCCGCCGCCACCTAACTGCGCGAACCATCGTCCGGCACGGCTCCTGCTTCGTGTCGGCGCATGCGAACGATCACGCGAATGATGCTGGCGTCGGTGCTGGCCGTCGGTGCCGGCATCTTCGCGGGGTGCGGCGACACCGACTGTCCCGAGGACATCGCGAACCAGCCGAGCTGCTCGTCGGCGGGGCTCACGTGTACGACTTCGACGGCGACCTGCAAGTGTGACGGCACCAGCTGGAGCTGCGAGATCGGTGGTGACATGCCGATCTCCATCCGCGACATGACTCCGCCGCGTGACCTCGCGGAGAGCGACTGATGCGCGCGCTCGCCCTCGTCGCGCTCGTGCTCGGCCTCGCCGGCTGCCCGTCGCGCGGCAGCTGTCCGGTCGACACCATCTCGAGCGCGAGCCAGTGCATCCCGATCGCGGATCTCGCGGTGCCCGATCTATCGGGCGTCGCGCGCGACCTGGCGCTCGCACACGATCTGGCGCCGCCGCAGGACTGAGCTACGCGGCCTTCGGCGTCGCCGACGCCTCGGCGCGCCGGCGGTCGAGCCACACCGGCAGGAGCACGAGCGCGAGCACCACGAGCTGCGTGCCGAGGCCCTCGAGCGTCGGATACAGCCCCAGCGACGGCAGCCCGCCCGCGGCGTTGCCGATCGGCGTCAGCGGCACGTAGCCGCCCTCCTGCAGCGCGCGCACGCCCTGTCCGACGAGCGCGATGGCCAGCGCCGTCAGCAAGAGGCCCGACGCCACCATCACCGGCCGCGGATTGAGCCGCCGCCCCAGCTGCTGCATTCCGAATACGAGGGCGGCCAGGATCGCGCAGCCCGTCGCGCAGCCGGCCGCGATCGCCGCCGCGCGGCCCGGCGAGTCGAGCGTCAGCGCGCGGAAGAAGAGCACGATCTCGATCGCCTCGCGATACGCCGCCACGAACGCGACCAGGAGGAGCGGCCACGGGCGCGTCGACGACTCGGTCGTCTTCTTGCGCAGAAAATCGAGCCAGCGCTTCGACTCGAGCTTGCCGAGCACGAAGTGGCTCACGAAGAGCAGCATCGACGCCGCCACCAGCGTGAGCACGCCCTCGGTCAGCTCGCGCCGCGCCCCGCCGAGCGCCGCGCCGACGGCAAACCAGGTCGCCGCGCCCGCGGGCAGCGCGAGCAGCCAACCACAATGAACGTAGGGCGCCGACTCCGGGTGCCCGCTCTTGCGCACGAACGCGAGCAGCGCCGAAATCAGCAGCGCGATCTCGAACCCCTCGCGCAGCGCGATCGCCAGCGCCGCGAAGAACGGCACGCTGCGATCCTTGCGCGCGTGCTCCTCGGCGCCGTCGAGCAGCATGGTCGCGCGCGCCACGTCGCGGCGCACGGCGTCGGCGTCGACGCTGTTGCCCGCGGCGATGGTGCGGCGCAGCTGCAGGAAGGCCTCTTCGATGCGCGCGGTCGCCGCCGCGTCACGCGCGCGCAGCGACGCCTCGTGCGGCTCGACGCCCTCGAGGTACGCGGCGACGGCGAGCTCCTTGGCGCGCGGGCGATCGTTGGCGTTCGCCGCCACTTCGCCGAGCAGGCGCCGCGCCACCGCGAAGGTCCCGCCCGGCTCCTGCGCGAAGCTGGCGCGCACGCGCAGCCACGCGATCGCATCCTCGCGCGACGCCGCGTCGAGCGTCTTCAGCTCGTCGGCGAGCTGCGCGTCGGTCAGCCCGGCCAGCCGCGACGCCGTCGGCGCCAACGGCACGTGCGCGTCGGTGAAGGCGCGCTCGCCGTGCGCAAGGTCGCGCCCGCGGTGGCGCAGCGAGGTCACGTAGAACGCCAGGCTCCAGCGGTCCGACGCCGGCAGCGTCTCGAACGAGGCCATCGCCGTGTTCGCGATCCCGAACGTCAGCGCGTGAAACGCCAGCGCCGGCTGGATGCGCGACATGCGCTCCTCGTCGAGAAAGCTGACCGGCCGCGGGTTGAGCGTCTTGGCCTTGTCGGTCGCGGCGCGCCCGTCCTCGCCGTGGCACGGCGCGCAGGTCGACTTGAACAGCGCCATCGCCCGCGCCTCCGACGGCGGCGCCAGCGGCGCGAGCACCAGCCCGAAGTCGTCGATGAGCCGCTTGTGCACCACGCGGCAGTCGGCGGCCACCGTCGCCTCGGCCGCCTTGGCCTCGACGTCGGCGACCAGCTTGCCGACGTCGCCGTCGAGCGCGGCGCGCCCCGCCTCGTGACCGGCCAGCGGCTGCAGCGACGTCGCCACCGCGCGCGCCTCGGCGATGAGCCCGCGCTGCTCCTCGTACTCGGAAGCGACCAGGATCTTGCCGTCACGCACGGCGCCGGCGTAGTCGGCCGCGACGTAATCGGTGAGCGCCGCCAGCCGCTCGAGCGGCGTCGCGTGCTGCGCGCGCGCCACGCCCCCGCCGGCGACCACGATCGCCGCCAGCCCCAGCAGCCCCGCCCGCCCCGGCGCCCGACCGAAAATGAAATTGAATACCGTTTTCAACTCTCGACCAATATGCTGAAACGGCGGCGCTCCGTCAAGCCCTCGCTGCAGGCCCGGACGCGGCTATTCGGCGATGCTGGCGCCGGAGCCGCCCATTTCCCCCGGCAGATCCTTCATCTTCGGCAGCCCGTCGCGCATCGGCAGCACCGTCTCCTGATAGTGCACGTGCACGCCCGGCTTGAACGGCAGCGCCGGCAGCATCGCGGCGTAGATGTCGATCAGCTTCCAGTGCGGATGCTCGTTCATCAGGTGCCCGCCGCACGCCTTGCAGAACTTGCGCTGGCTGCGCGGCGTCTTGGCGAACGTCCCCACCTGCTCCTGCCCGCGCGTGATGCGCACCGCGTCCGGCGCCCACAGCGTGAACGCGTTGACCGGCCCCGCCGACCACGTCCGGCAGTCACCGCAGTGGCAGTACCCCATCGCCTTCGGCTCGCCCTCGACGACGAACGCGACCTTCCCGCAGAAACAGCTGCCCTCGTACTGTGCCATCGGACGCCCTCCCCGCCGCGAATCTACCGGCGCCCCCGTTCGATGTCGATGCGCGCGACAACGTCTCCTGGACGTCGGCGGAGGTCATGGTGATGACGTTGCCGTACCCGCTGTCGATCGCCGACGGCAGCTCGGCGTTCTGCCGCCGCTTGCGCGAAGCGCGTTTCTACGACGACTCGTTCGGGCAGTAGCCGTTCTTGACGCCGGCGGCCTTGGGACACATTCCATAGAGCTCGAGCTTGTGCCGCACCAGCTTGAAGCCGCCCAGCCGATCGGCCATCTCGTCCTGCAGCTGCTCGATGGTGTCGTTCTCGAACTCGAGGATCAGCCCGCAGCTCACGCAGATCAGGTGGTCGTGATGCCCGTGCCCCTCGCTCATGACCTCGTAACGCGTCTGGCCATCCCCGAACTGGCGCGCCGCGGCGATGCCGGAGTCGGTCAGGAGCTTCATGGTGCGATAGACGGTGGCGTATCCCACCTTGGGCGAGCGCTTGCGCACCCTCGCCAGGAGGTCGTCGATCGACATATGGCCACTCGAGCGGAGAAACTGGTCCACGATGGCGTCGCGCTGGTTGGTCGACTTCAAACCGTGTTTGCGCGCATACTCTTCGAATCGCGCCCGAAGCTTCGCGATCTCCCCACTGTTCCCCGCGTGGCTCGCCACGGACTTATTCGGGATCGGGACACGCACCGTGTCAAGGGTTTTGCCGTTGACCGCCCGCCAGCGACGGCGCTATGTACGTAATTGATGTCGGCCGGCGACGGAGAAAGCAGCTTCGATCAGGTGCTCGCGCAGCTGCGCGGCATCGTCGAGCGTCTCGAGGGCGGCAACCTGTCGCTCGAGCAGTCGCTGGCTGCGTTCGAGGAGGGCGTGCGGCTCTCGCGCGCGGGGGCGCGCATTCTCGACGCGGCCGAGCAGCGCGTCGAGATCCTGCTCAAGGATGACGGTGGTGCCGAGCGAGCGGTTCCGTTCGGCAGTGGCGGCGGCGGCGGGGATCCTGGTGGCGGGCGCTGAGCACAACTCCGACGGCACCGGCCGAAAAGTCGTCATCGTCGACGACGACCGCGCGATGCGCGACCAGCTGCAACAGATCCTCGAAGGCTCGGGGTGGCGCGTGGCGCAGGCGCCGAGCGGATTGCGACTGTTGTCGCTTCTCGAGGTCGACCGCCCGGACGTGATCCTGCTCGACGTCGCCATGTCGTGGATCAACGGCTTCGAGCTGTGCCGCGCCATGAAGGCGAACTCCAACTACCAGAACATCCCAGTGGTCTTCATCAGCGGCCGCTCGGCGCCGTCGGACATCGAGACCGGGATGAGCTGTGGGGCCGCCGATTACTTCGTCAAACCCATTGACACTCGCCGACTTCTAGAGCGGTTGCGCGAGCTTTCCTCGTAATGTTAGGATCTCCGGGTGGCGCTCGACTGGGATGACGAGACCAAGATCTCGGAAAAGGACGAGCTGAATCGTCCGACGCCCAAGGACCGTGATCGCGCCTACCTCATCGTTCTCGCAGGCTCTTCGGTCGGCGAGATGTACAAGATCACCGCCGAATCGACCGTGATCGGACGCGGCCAGCAGGCCGACATCCAGGTCATCGACGAGGGCATCTCGCGCCGGCACGCGGAAATTATGCACGTGGGCGGCGAGATCGTGATCCGCGACCTCGGATCGACCAATGGCACGTATTGCAACGGCGATCGCATCAGCGAGCATCACCTCACCGACGGCGACAAGATCCAGGTCGGCTCCACGACCATCCTCAAGTTCACGTTCCACGATTCGCTCGACGAGAGCTTCCAGCGCCAGATGTACGAGTCGGCGCTGCGCGACGGGCTCACCAAGATTTTCAATAAGAAATATTTTCTCGACCGTCTCGAGAGCGAGTTCGCGTACGCGGTCCGACACAGAACACCGCTCTCGCTCGTGATGTTCGACATCGACCACTTCAAGCGCATCAACGACACGCACGGCCACCTCGCCGGCGACTACGCGCTGTCGACGCTGGCCAAGGTCGTGAGCGACACGATCCGCCAGGAGGACGTGTTCGCGCGCTACGGCGGCGAGGAGTTCGCGGTGATCTGCCGCGGCATCGACCTCACCGGCGCGGTCGCGTTCGGCGAGCGCATCCGTCGCTGCGTCGACGCGCAGGCGTTCATCTACAACGGCGTCGACATCAAGGTCACGGTGTCGGTGGGCGTGGCGGCGGTGCCCGAGGTCGGCATGAAGGAGCCGCAGGAGCTCATCGGCGCCGCCGACGACGCGCTCTATCAGGCCAAGCGCCAGGGGCGCAACCGCGTCGTCAGCGGCAACGTCGAAGCCAAGGCTCGCTGAGCGAGCGCCGGCGCTAGCGCTGCGCCGACGAGGTGCGCACCTCGTCGAGCAGACGCAGCGCCGAGCCGAGCTGCTGCTGTCCTTCGAAGCGGCCGCGCAATCCGCCGTCGCGGTCGACGATGAAGATGTCGACGTGCTGCCGGGGATGCGCGCCGACGCGGCGGCCGAGCGTGCTGGTCTCGTCGCACAGGTGCTGCACGCGCCCGTCGGCTTCGGCGACCTTGCGACGCGCGTAGCCGTGCACGAAGCCGGGGATGCCGGTGAAGTCGACGACCGAGACGACCTTCACGTCGCCGCGCGTGCCGAGCGCGCCGTTGACCCGCGCGCCTTCGTCCTGCGTGTAGCGCGACACGAAGGTCACGGCCACCACGTTGCCGCGCAGCGACGACAGATCGAAGTGGTGGCCGTGCGCGTCGGCCGCTTGCAGGGCGAACACCGGACCCTGCGCCTGCGCCGTGAACGACGCGCCGAGCAGCAGCAGGATGGTCATCACCGAGCGCACGCGAAGACAAACAGCAAGCGTCGTTCCAATTGCCGCGCCGGCGTGCGGCTGCTAGCCTCAGCGACGATGCGCCTCTGCCTCGCCGTCGTGCTCGTGCCTGCAGTCGCGCTGGCGAGCGAGCCGCGGCCGGTCACCTTCGATCCCACCGCCGAAGCGCCCTACTTCTCCACGGGGCCCGCGGCGGCCGCCGCCGCCGACCTGCGCCTGGAAGATTGGAACGGCGCAGCGACGGGATTCGCCACCTATCTGAAGACGCACGCGCACGCCAGGGACGCCAAGCAGGCGATGTTCCTCCAAGCGTACGCCGAGCTGAAAGCGGGCAAGCTCAACGACGCGGCGACGCACTTCGATGGATTGGTCAAAGCCTATCCGCTGCTCGTCGACTACGAGCGGGTGTTCGCCGCACGCGCACATCTTGCCGCTGGGAGGGCAACGCTTGCCCTCGATCGCGTCAAACGAGTTCCACCCGAGAGCGCGCTCGATGGCGAGGCGCGCTTCCTGCGCGGGGAGGCCGAGCGGGCGGCCGGCCACACCGCCGAGGCCGCCGCGGGGTATCGCTCGTACCTCGAGGGCTATCCGACGGGCTGGCGCGCTCCCGAGGCGCGCTTCCGTCTGGCCGAGGCCCTCGACGCGCTCGGCCAGGGCGAGGCGGCGCGCACCGAGTGGCGCACGCTGTACCTCGACGACCCGACCGATACGTGGGGCAGGCAGGCGGCGGCGCATCTCGGGGCGGCGCCGACGTTCACCGCGCCGGAGATCGCCCGCCGCGCGATGGCGCTGTTCGACGCCATGCAGAACGCAGCCAGCGAGACCGAGTGGAAGCGCGTGCTCGGCCTGCCCGGGCTCGACGACAAGCTGACCTGCGTGGCCATGTTCCACGGCGCGCAGAGCGTGTTCAAGGCGCGGCAGCGTTGGCGCGCGGCGCCGCTGTTCGATGCTGCCGTCGAGGCGTGCACCAAGGCGAAGGACGAGGACCTCCTCGTCAAGTCGCTGTACCAGGGCGCGCGCAGCTGGGGGCAGAAGGGTCTCGACGATCTCCCGTCGACGCAGAAGGCGGCGGCGATGTTCGAGAAGGTGTGGCGCGAGCATCCGCAACACAGCTACGCCGACGACGCGCGCATCCGCGAGGCCGAGCTCTACGACGGGCTGAAGGACGAAGCGAAGTCGAACGAGCTCCTCGTCGGGCTGCCGGTGGCGTTCGCCGCGGGCGATCAGAAGGGCGAGGCGTTGTGGCGGCTCGCGTTCCACGCCTGGCGCAAGGGCGACACCGCCGGCGCCGGGCGCTTCCTCGAGCAGGAGCTGACGCTGCTTCCGCGCGAGGACGGCTGGTGGGAGGCGGGACGCACGCTCTACTGGCTCGGCCGCGTCGCCGATCGCAAGGGCGATCCGTCGGCGGCGGCCGATCTGTACGCGCGGTCGGCGCGCGAGTATCCGCTCTCGTATTACGCGCTGCAGTCGCTCAACCGGTTGCACGAGAAGTGGCCCGATCGCGCCGACAAGCTGATCGCCGAGCTCAAGCGCTCGCCGGCGGGCGACGACGACGCGTGGCGCTTCAAGGCGCGCTCGCTCTACGGCGAGCCGGCGTTCAAGCGCGGCGTCGAGCTGGCGCGGCTCGGCCTCGGCGCCGAGGCCAAGCGCGAGCTGGCGCTCGCCGGGATCGAGGTGCCCAAGAAGCGCGGCGCGCTCACGCCCGATCCGGAGCGCGAGGAGCTCCTGTGGCTGGCGGCGGTGCTCTACGATCGCGCGGGCGAGTACGCGATCTCGCACTTCATCCCGCGCTATCTGCTGACGTCGTACGACCGCGAGTGGCCGACCGGCGCGAACCGCAAGCGCTGGCTCCTCAGCTACCCGCGCGGCTATCGCGATCTCATCGAGAAGCACGCCGCGCTCAACGGACAGCCGGCGTCGCTGGAGCTGGCGATCGTGCGCGAGGAGTCGGGCTTCGATCCGCTGATGGAGTCGTTCGCCAACGCCATCGGCCTGACGCAGCTGACGGGACCGCCGGCGGCGCGCTTCGCCCAGGGGCTGCCGCACGACGCCAAGGCGCTGCGCGATCCGGCGATCAACGTGACCATCGGCGCGCGCGAGCTCGGCCAGCTGTGGGGCGCGTACGCGGGCGCGGCGGCGCTCGCCATCGCCGGCTACAACGCGGGCGAAGGCGCGGTGAACAAGTGGATGCGCGATCCCGAGCGCGCGGGCATGACGCTCGACGAGTTCGTGGAGGCCATCCCGTACGACGAGACGCGCGGCTACACCAAGCGCGTGCTCGCCAGCTTCTTCGCGTACAGCTGGCTCTACGACGGCAACGGCACGGTCCCGCCGCTGCCGCTGCCGATGCCGCCTCCGCCGCCGAAGCACCGCTAGCCGTCGCGCGCGCGCTACTTCCGGCTCAGCGCTTCTTCTTCTTGCGGCGGAAGAAGCCGAACTTGCCCTCTTCCTCTTCCGCCTCGGCGCGCGCCGCCGTCTCGGCCGGCTCGAGCATCGCGCCCAGCTGCTCGACGAGCGCGCGCTGCTCCGCGTTCAGCTTCTTCGGCACCGACACCGTCAGCCGCACCGCGAGGTCGCCGACGCCGCGGCCATGCACGTTGGGCATGCCGCGCCCGCGCAGCACCTTGATCGTCCCCGGCTGCGTGCCCGCTCCGACGTCGAGCGCGATCGGATCCTCGAGCGTCGGCACCATCACGCGCGCGCCGAGCGCCGCCTGCGCGAACGTCAGCGGCACCTCGGTGTAGAGGTCGTCGCCGTCGCGCTCGAACTGTTCGTCCTGCTCGACGTGAAACGTGACGTACAAGTGCCCCGGCGGCCCGCCGTTCGGCCCGGCCATGCCCTTGCCCGGCACGCGCAGCGTCTGGCCGTCGTCGATGCCCGCCGGCACGTTGACCACGACGCTCTCCTTGCGCCGCTCGACGCCGCCGCCCTTGCACTCGCCGCACTTGTCCTTGACCACCCGGCCGCGCCCACGGCACGTCGGGCAGGTCGTCGCGATCATGAAGATGCCCTGCGAGTGCGCGACCTGGCCGCGCCCGCCGCACGTCCCGCACGGCGCCGGCTGCGAGCCGGGCTTGCCGCCCGAGCCGCCGCATTTTTCGCAGTGCACGAGGCGCGTCAGCTCGAGCGGCTTCTGACAGCCGGCCGCCGCCTCGCGCAGCGTGATCGTGAGCTGCTCCTGCAGATCTTCGCCCGCCTCGACGCGCGGGCCGCGCTGGCGGCCACCGCCGCCGAAGCCGCCGAACCCGCCGCCGAAGAAGTCGGCGAACTGCGACAGGATGTCTTCGATGCCCGAGAAACCGCCGCCGAAGCCCGCGCCGCGCGGCCCGGAGTGCCCGTACTGATCGTAGAGCTCGCGCTTCTGCGGATCGGACAGGACCTGGTAGGCCTCGGCGAGCTCCTTGAAGCGCTCCTCCGCGGTGTGGTCGCCGGGGTGATGGTCGGGATGGCAATCCATCGCCAACCGGCGGTAAGCCTTCTTGATTTCGACGGCCTCCGCACCCCGCTGCAGGCCCAAAACCTCGTAATAATCGCGCTTTTCAACCTGCATAAGAGCTCGGGTCTCAAGCTAATCTCGGTCGTCGCGTGCGTCAAGAAGAGGTCTGGGCTACGATGCGCCCATGCGCATGCCGTTTTCCTTCCTGCGCCGCCTGCTCGGTCGCCCCGCCAACAGCGATGTCATCCAGATCTTCACGCCGATGGCCGCGAGCGAGCGCTCGCCCAGCACGCGCCTGGTGCTCGCCACCGCCAGCATCTTCGGGCTGGGCATCGCCAGCGCGATCGCGCTGAGCGCGTTCGTCACACTGATGTTGGCGCTCGGCGCCATCTACTTTCTGGTGACGCAGGTCCTCGGCATCCGTCTCGACGTCGACCCGCGCATCATCGTCCAGCGCGCGCAGGAGTACGCGGCCGCGTCGATGCGCAACTGAGAGCGCTCGCCGTCATAGCCGTCCTCGCCGCCGCCGCGCCGGCGCGCGCGCACACCTCGAGCCTCAGCTACGTCGAGATCGCCGTCGAGGCGCACACCGTGCACGTGACGACGCAGATCTCGAACCGCGATCTGTACGAAGCCATCGGCGTCGACAAAGATCGCGCCGTCGACCGCGCCGAGGTCGAGCGCGCGCGCGACAAGCTGCTCGCCTACGTCGCCGATCGCGTGCACGTCAAGAACGGCGAGGCCGACTGTCCGCCCGACGCGCGCGCGCTGTCGTTCGCCGACAAGTCCGACGGCTTCTTCGCGGTCACGCGCATCGACTACGTCTGCAAGCGCAGCGCGGCCGAGCTCAGCATCGAGTACGACCTCTTCTTCGATCTCGATCCGATGCACCAGGGGCTGGCGCGCATCGAGCTTCCGGGCCAGCCCGAGCGCCAGCACGTGTTCCGCGGCGCGGCGCGCACGCTCCGGCTCGATCGTCCGCTCACGCTCTTCGACAACCTGCGCGACTACCTCGTGCTCGGCATGGAGCACATCTTCACCGGCTACGATCACCTCGCGTTCCTGTGCGGCCTCTTGCTCGTCGCCTGCGCGTTGGGGCTGCGGCGCGGGTTGCGCTACATCCTCGGCATCGTCACCGCCTTCACCGTCGCGCACTCGATTACGCTCATCGCCGCCGGCCTCGGTTGGGTGCGGCTACCGTCGCGCTTCGTCGAGTCGGCGATCGCGCTGTCAATCGCCTACGTCGCCGTCGAGAACCTGGCCGTGCGCGATCCCAAGCACCGCTGGCTCCTCACCTTCTTCTTCGGGCTCGTGCACGGCTTCGGCTTCGCGTCGGTGCTCTCCGAGATCGGCCTGCCGCCGTCCGGCGTGATCCCGTCGCTGGTGAGCTTCAACGTCGGCGTCGAGCTCGGGCAGCTCACCGTGGTGTGCGCGGTGGCGCCGATCCTTCTGTGGCTGGTGCCGCGCTACAAGCTCGCCGCGCCGGTGCGCACCTGGGGCAGCGTGGCGCTGGTCGTGATGTCGAGCTACTGGTTCTTCGAGCGGGTGTTGGGGCGGGTGTGGCTGAGAGGCTGGCTCGGCTAGTGTCCCGTGTCGGAAATTCGCGTGCACCAAGGGCGGTGCGGCGCCGCGCGCGCGAGGCGCGACGACCGCGAATACCTGAAGGTATTTAAAGGAGGAGCAACGAAGCGCCCGCGGACGTCGCGACGCCCGACTGCTAGCGAATTTCCGATTCGGGACGCTAGAACTTCGGCTGCAGGAGCTTCATGTCGTCGCCCTCGTCCTTCGACTTGGGCTTGTCGGTCGACTTCGCCGGCTTGCCGGCGACCGCCTTGTCGCCACTGCCGCTGTCGCCCTTGTCCTTCGACGACGACGACGACGACGAGTGGTGGTGGTGCTTGTCCTTGGCCGGCGTATCGACCACCGGCGTCGCCGTCGAGCCCGACGGCTGCGTGTTGACCGCCTGCTGCACCGGCGGCGTCGCCGCGCCCGCCATCTTCTCGAGCGGCACCAGCACCGCGTAGCTCTTGTCGGTCGAGATCGAGCGCGTCGACGGCGTGTAGCCGTCGAGCTTGATGAGCACGTCGAACGACTCGGCGCCCTTCTTGACCTTCATCTCCCACGGCGTCGTGCCCGACTGATCGTTGTCGCCGCGCGTGACCTTGGCGCCGAGCGGATCGCTCTTCACCGTCACCGACACCCACTCGTCCTTCTGCACCGCGGCCGGCGGCAGCGACGCAGGCATCGTATCGGCCTTCTTGCCCATCGCCACCACGCCGACGACGGCGCCGATGGCCACCACGCCGCCGATGGCGGCGAACAGCGGCGCCCGGCTCTTGCGTGGCACGTCGCCGTTCATCGTCTCCGACGCGGCGCCCGAGAGCGTCGTCGGCGTCGGGCCGGTCTGCGTCGTCGGCCCCTTGCGCTGGCCGGTCGTCGGACGCGCGCCCTGTCCCGTCGGCGTACGCGCCGAGCCGTCGGGCAGCATCATGGTGCCGCCCGAGTGCGACGTCGACGCCGACGGCGCCGGCAGCCCCTGGTAGGTCTGATAGTGCGCGTCGGGATTCTCGACGGCCGCCTGGAACTCGGCCATCGTCTGGAAGCGGCGGTTGCGATCCTTTTCGATCGCGTGCATCACGATCGCTTCGAGCTGCGGCGTGACGTCGGGGTTGATCGTCGACGGCGGCTCGGGCTGCTTGGTCAGGTGCGCGACGAGGATCTCGCCGAAGCCCTCGCCGGGGAACGGCACGCGCCCGGTCAAGAGCTCGTACATCATGATGCCGAGCGAGTAGATGTCCGAGCGCAGATCGATGAGGCCCTTGCCCTCGCACTGCTCCGGGCTCATGTACGCGGGCGTGCCGATGACGAGGCCGGTGCGCGTCTTGTGCGACTGCCCGCCGTCGCCGGTGAGCTTGGCGATGCCGAAGTCGAGCAGCTTGACGAAGTTCTTGTCGCCGCCGCGCGGACAGAGATAGAGGTTCTCGGGCTTGAGGTCGCGATGGACGATGCCCTTGGCGTGCGACGCCGACAGCGCCGAGCACGACTGCGCCATGACATGCATCGTCTCTTTGAACGTGAGGCCGGTGCGACGGAGCCGCGCGGCGAGCGATTCGCCGTCGAGGAACTCCATGATGAAGTAGACGATGTCGCGGCCGAAATCGTCCTTCATCTTGCCGAAGTCGACGATGTCGACGATGTTCTGATGGCCGATGTCGTTGACCGCCTTCGCTTCGTTGAAGAAGCGCGAGACGATGTCCTCTTTCGAGGCCAGCTCTTCGAGCAGCACCTTGACGGCGACGCGCTTGCCGATGAGCGGATGCTCGCCGAGGTACACGGTGCCCATGCCGCCTTCGCCGAGCTTGGCCTTGATCTGGTAGTTCCCGATGCTTTTGCCGATCAGCGACATCCCACACCCACAGTTATGTTTCGAGCGCCTTAGTGTATCACGACCGCTAGTGGAAATCCGGCGCGATGATGCCGTCCGGATCCTCGATCGTTTTCGGCTTCTTGGCCGGAGCCTCCGTCTTGTGATGCCTCGGCTTTGGCTCTGCTACGTTCGACACCGGCGTCGGTGTAGGCTTGGTTGGCTCGAGCTTCGGATGTGGCGGCACGACTTCGGGCTTGGGCTCCACCGACGGCAGCTTCGCCAACGACACCAAGAGCTTGGCCGGCTGATCGCTGGTGATGGTGCGGGTCTCGGACTTGTAGCCGTCGAGGCGGAGCTGCACGTCGAACGGCGCGGCTCCACGGTGCATCTTGAAGGTGATGGGGGTGAGCTGGCTCTCGGCGTCCGACTTGTCGGCGCGATAGACCTTGGCGCCGGGCGGGTCGCTCGTCACCGTCACGCTCACCTCGTCGCTCTCGGCCGGCAGCGTGGTCTTGGGCGCTTCGCTGATCGGCGACGGCGTCGTGGTCGTCGCGGTGGCGTTGTCGACCTGCTTGTTCGACGACGACAGGCCGAGATATCCGCCGACGCCGGCGAGCGCCAGCACCGCGGCGCCGATCGCGATCATCGGCGTGCGGCTGGCGCTGCGCGGACGGCGCGTCGGCGGCAGCGTGACCTCGGCGGCCGCGCCCTCGAGCGTCGTCGGACGCGGCGCGCCACCGGGCGAGGCCGGCGCCACCATACCGGGTCGCACCGCCTCCATCGCCTGCATCGTCGGCGCGCTCGCCGCCGCCATCGGCGACGAGTACGCGGGCAGCCCCTGCCACGACGCGTGATGCGCCTCGGGATCCTCGACCGCCTTCAGGAACTCCTGCATGTCCTGGAAGCGGCGGTTGCGATCCTTCTCGATCGCGTGCAGCACGATGCTCTCGAGCGCCGGCGGCAGGTTCGGATTCACCGACGTCGGCAAGGGCGCGGGCTTGGTCAGATGCGCGACCAGCACCTCGCCGAAGCCCTCGCCGGGGAACGGCACCGCGCCGGTGAGCAGCTCGTACATCATGATGCCGAGCGAGTAGACGTCGGAGCGGTGATCGATCTGCCCTTTGCCCTCGCACTGCTCGGGGCTCATGTACGTCGGCGTGCCGATGACGAGGCCGGTGCGCGTCTTGTGCGAGCTGGTGCCGCTGTCGCCGGTCAGCTTGGCGATGCCGAAGTCGAGGATCTTGACGAAGTTCTTGTCGTTGCCGCGCCCGACGAGGAACACGTTCTCGGGCTTGAGATCGCGGTGCACGATCCCCTTGGCGTGCGACGCGGCCAGCGCCGAGCAGCACTGACCGATGATGTGCTGCGTGTCCTTGAACGGCAGGCCCGCGCGCCGGATGCGCGACGAGAGCGCCTCGCCGTCGAGGAACTCCATGATGAAGTAGACGACCTCTTCGCCGCGGTCGCCGGTGGTCTTGCCGAAGTCGACGACGTCGACGATGTTGAGGTGCCCGATGTCGTTGACCGCTTTGGCTTCGTTGAAGAAGCGCGCGACCACGTCCTGCTTGGCGACGAGCTCTTCGAGCAGCACCTTGATGGCGACGCGCTTGCCGATGAGCGGGTGCTCACCGAGGTACACGGTGCCCATGCCGCCTTCGCCAATCTGGGCCTTGATCTCGTAATTTCCGATACGGCGGCCGATCAGCGACATTTGGGGGCGAGGTTAGGCCCGCCCATAGTGATCGGTCAAGTGACGACCCTCACGGAGGCGTAAGGGTCGCCGTCCCGGTCGCTGCTGCTGTCCCAAGGAACCGATTCGATTGGGAAATCGCATCGGGGACGTCGAAGACCACGAAGTGGCCATCATCCCCGGCCGGGGCGGTATACTCGAGCAGAACTCCGGTGGCCTGCCCACCAGCCACATTGCCGGAGATCGGCGCCGTACCCCACCGCGTCGTGGTGTAGGCGAGCCCCGCGAATGGTGTGAGCATCGGACCGGCGGGCTGCACGCCCATGCCGAGCGCGAGCGTCTCGATGTTCGGGATCGGCGTGTAGTGGTCGGTGACGCCGAGCGTCTGGAAGATGCTCTTCGGCGCCAGGCCCGCGGGCGGCTCGCGGAAGAAGAGCCGGCCGTAGTTCACCGGGTCGGTGTCCTCGAAGTAGCCCTGGATCAGGCTGAGCAGCGGATGAAACTGATCGGCGGGATCATGCAGCAGCGCCTGCACCACCTGCGGGATGTTGACCGGCTCGGTCTTGTTGAGCAGCGAATCGATGAGCCCGCCGCCGGCGCCGGAGAGGATCGCGGCCTTGACCTCGGGCTCGGCCGAGAGGAAGAGCGGGCCGGTGAGCCCGCCCTGCGAGTGGCCCTTGAAGTAGATGCGGCTCGGGTCGAGCTTGAGCGGCTTGCCCGTCGTCGGCAGCGCAGCGACGTCGATGGTGTGGATGAGGCGCACGACGGTGAACGCATCGAGCGCGCCCTGGTGCGGGTTGTCGTGCGCGGCGGGCAGGTTCAAGAAGTTGAAAAAGGCAGTGTCGTAGTCGGTGCCCGGCGGCGAGCGCGTGCCGTGCAGGACCTGGTCGGTGCCGATCATGACCATCTTCGAGATCGTCGCGCCCGTGGCGTCGGTGATGTTGGCGACCTCGCGGCCCGATCCGTCACCGACGAAGCTCATGTAGTCGCCGCCGGTGCCGTGCTGGTAGATGACGACCGGCCAACCGGCGGCGGGCGGATCGCCCTCGGGCACCGTGAGCGCGATGCGCAGCGTCTCCATGTGCTGCACCGTCGGCGGGTTGGTGATGGCGCCGCCCGACGTCGAGTACGGCGAGTCGCCCTGCTGGAAGTTCGGGCCCTGATAGGTTCCTTCGAAGAGATCGTCGACGCCGGCCTGGTCTTCGTGATCGTAGACCAGGTCGTCGAGCGTCGGCGGCGTGGGCACCTGCGCGTAGACCGCGGCGCGCAGGTCGGCCATGATCTTCGTCGTCGTGCCGGCGTTGAAGTAGGTGCCGCCGACGACGTGCGCGGCGATGTCGGCGTGCGCGGCGAGCCAGCTGCGCAAGGGCGCGTAGACCGTCTGCGCGTGGGCGACGACCGGATCGGACGCGGCCGCGTCGGCGAGGGTGTCGCGGAAGTCGGCGCTGGGGACGACGGGCTTGCCGTCGGTGCCGTGGACGCCGTCGGTGACGAGGACGGCGATGTCGTCGCCTTCGTGGAAGGGGAAGCCCGGCACCGGCAGCGCGCAGATCCAGTTGGGGCCGATGAAGTCGTAGTTGATGGCGGTGAAGTGCACGGTGAGCGGCGTCTTGTCGCCGCTCGACAGATCGACGGCGAAGACGCTGGCGCCGTCGGCGAGCGAGGCGTTGGGATCGACCGGCAGCGACGCGGGATCGATCGGCGCGTCGAAGCGGAAGAAGACGCCGGCGTTCTGGAAGTGGGCCGGGCTCTGATTGATCGTGGTGATGTAGTCGTCGATCTGCCCGCCGACACGCGCGTAGCGATCGAGGTTCAGCGTGCCGTCGTCGCGCACGCGCAGCGCGTTGGGGAACGGGATGGCGTAGAAGTCGTCGGTGAGCGTCGGCGTCGCGATCGGCGTCGAGGCTTCGTGCAGCGCAAACAGCACGTGCGTGCCGCCGCCCGACGAGCTGCAGCCGGCGGCGAAAACGAGGCCCGAAGCGATCGCGAGCGCGGTTCTCATCCGAGGACCTCCTGCGAGAATCCAGACTTCTTCACGACCGACTGCCACATCGCCGGCTTGTAGACGTCGCCGGCGAGGAGCGACGTGATGACGGCGCAGATGGTCGGGTTCTGCGCCGAGGCGAGCAGCACCTTGCGCAGGTTCTCCGAGTAGAACTCGTGCACCAGGTTCTTGAAGATGTCCATGCCGCGGATGCACTCTTCCTGGTACGGCGCGAAGCGCTCGGGCGCGAAGTTCCCGTCGCCGAGCGCGGCGTCGATGTGGCCGGCGGCGAACTTGGCGCCGTGGATGGCGAAGAGCACGCCCGTCGAGAACAGCGGATCGACGAAGGCGGC
>Ga0070679_100002327_pt1 | contig 17184 bp, 12 predicted proteins | sample KBSC63BmetaG_FD_65652 | JGI IMG/M metagenome (GOLD analysis project Ga0070679, IMG submission 65652) | Corn rhizosphere microbial communities from Kellogg Biological Station, Michigan, USA - KBS C6-3B metaG | ecosystem: Host-associated > Plants > Roots > Rhizosphere | place: USA: Michigan... | reverse complement strand
ACATCCTGGAACGTCATGGCCGACGCCGAGTCCTCGGAGTCGTTCCAGTCGTACCCGTATGCGCCCAACGCTAGAATCGCTTTGTTGGGCGGAATGAAACGCATCATGTGGCGGGCCGTGCGGACGAACCACTCCTGGCTCGCCACCGGGCCTGGATCGCCGCCGCCGTAGTGCTCGTCGTACAGCATGAAGAACACCTTGTCGGCCACGGCTCCGTATTTGGCGAGCTGTGTGTCGTTGTCGTTGAACGACACCGCCTGTGTGACCAACCGACCCTGCGGCGCCAGCTTCGCCTTGAGCTGCTTCTCGAATCGCACGATCGCGTCGGTGAGGGTCGGCGGGACTTCCTCGAAGTCGAGCGTCACACCGCCTAACCCGTAGCGCATCACACTGTCGGTGAGCTGCGTGACGGCGCGATCGCGCGACACCGAATCAGTGAGCATGTGACGCAACGACCGCGTGTCCCACTTCCCCCGCGTGGAGTCGAAATTCGAGACCATTGCGAACACCCACGGACGCTGGCGCTCGTCCGGGATTTTTTGTGCGATGGTAATGGGCACACGGCGGTCAATGTTCATGCGCAGCGAGTCGCCGCCGGGCATGAGAAAGCCCCACTCGCAGATCACCCAGTCGAGATCATCGACGTGCGCGGTGAGCGAAGCGAGCGAATTGTCGTCCCAGTTCACGTAGAAACCAGCGACGATCGGTTGGCCGGGCTCCGGAGCCTTGCCCACCACCGTTCGCGCACGGATCGGGAGCTTGTCCGCGTGCATCGCCGGAGGCGTACGATGACGCATCATCTCGAACCACAGCTGCAGTCGCTTATCCAGTCGACGGCGCTGCGCCTTGGACGTGACGAGATGCGACTGCGTGGGCGGCGTCGCCGACATGGGCAGCGACGGCGCCAGCGTTGGGCCGAGCAGATTGATCACCACCGCCGCCGCGATCAGCGTGCTCACAATACCGACGCCAATCGCGAACAGACGCAGCACGCGCCACCGCCTTCCACTTTCGTCGAGGAAGACGGGCTTATCGCGTGACGTAGGTAGGCGGCGATTGCTCGGAAAGACTGTCATGCCGGCAAGAATATACCCCGCACGGGCTGCGTCCGCCTCAAATACGCGGCAACAACTGCGCGCATCCGCGGCGCGCCACGCTGCGCGCGACATGAGCCGTCTTTAATTGCCTCCGATCTCAAGGCGCCACCACGCCTCACGATACTCCTCGATGTCAGAGCACGAACAGTTGAATCAATACGAAGTCCCATTGAACTTTCGAGGAGCCATACTCCAATGTCCCGCATGAACTCTCCACTCGTTGGTCTTGCGCCGCGCACGTTCGCGGTCGGTTGCGCGGCACTGCTGGCCAGCGCGTGCTCGAGTTCCTCGAGCCCCATGGCCCCTGAGCAGCAGCGCGCCCCCAAAGCCCCGGCGGTTGCCGATTTCGTCTACGCCTCCGATGCCGCCGGTACGCCGCAGATCTACTGGAACCACAACGGCACGAGCACGCGCCTCACGTTCGACAATTCGACGGACAACAATCCGAAGAGCGCGGCGGGTCGCCTGGTGTTCACGTCGTATCGCGACAACGATCCTGAAATCTACATCTCGGGAGTGGACGGCTCGGCGCAGACGCGCTTGACGAACAGCGCCGGCCTCGATGACGAAGCAGCGATCGATCCTACCGGCACGCACATCGTGTTCACGAGCGACCGCAGCGGCGTGATTCGCCTCTTCACGATGGATGTGTCGGGTGCCAACCAGACGGCGCTCACGACCGGCTCCGCCACGATCTTTCCGGAGCGTGCGCCGGCGTGGAGCCCCGACGGTTCGCAGATCGCGTTCGTCTCGACGCGCTCGGGCATGCCGCAGGTGTACGTCGTCCCGGCCGCCGGCGGACAGGCGGTGCAACTCACACACGAGTCAGGCGGCGCGGTCGATCCGACCTGGTCAGCCGATGGTTCTCAGGTCGTGTTCGTCTCGGCGTCGGGCACTCCGTATCTCCGCGAAGTCACGATTGCCACGGGCGAGACGGTGGACTTTGCCAGCGCTGACGTCGCGCTCGGACAACCGTCGTGCAATGCGTCGATGTGTTTGGCAGTCAGCGGTGCATACGGCGGCACGGGCAGTGTCGTGTCGATGAGCAACCTCGGCGGGTCCACGTCCGCTGTGTCCACGGGCAAGAAAGGCAGCGTCACCAGCCCGTCCTTCGTCCAGCCCTGACCATGGCCGCCGCAGCATTGGCAACGGCACTCCGAATCTCCGGCCCAGTTCGCCGTGTCGATTCCGGAGTGCCGCTCCGTGACGAGGAACGCCGCGCGACGCGCCTGCTGATCGTGGACGATGAAGAAGCGATCTGCAACGCACTCGGCCGGTTCCTCACCCTCCGCGGGTTTCAGGTCGAAACAGCGAACTCGGCAGCCGCCGCGCTCGATCAGTTAGGCAGGAACGCGTTCACGATCATGGTGTGCGACATTCGCATGCCCGGCATGACGGGGTTGGAGCTGGTTCCACACGCGCTCCAAGTGAACCCGGACCTGGCGATCATGATGCTGACGGCCGTGAGCGATGCGGCCACCGCGACGGACGCCTTGTCGCACGGCGCGATGGACTACCTCACCAAGCCGATCGACTTGCCGGAGTTGGAGCACGCGATCGAGAAGGTGCGTCGCAAGCGCGAGCTCATGCTACACCAGCGTCAGGTGGACAAGTTGGTGCGCGATGAGGTCGCAAGCCGAACGGCCGAGCTCGAGCGCGAGCAGCAAGCGTTGCGCACGCTCACCGTGACGGTGACGGAAACGCTGATCAACGCGATGGAAGCGAAGGACCGCTACCTACGGGGCCGCTCGCACCGCGTGGGCGAGATGGCGGCGTCGATCGCCGATGAGATGGGTCTCTCGGAGGACACCATCGAGGCGGTGCGCCTGGCGGGACGGTTGATGGACATCGGCCGGATCGGCATTCGGGAAGAAGTGCTGAGCAAGCCGGTCAAGCTGACGCCGGAGGAGTATGCGCACGTGCGCGAGCACGTCCGCGTGAGCATGGAGATCCTGGCGCCGCTCAAGCATCTCGGCGTGGTGCTCGACTACATCCACGACCACCACGAGCACTACGACGGCGCAGGCTATCCGCGCGGGCTAGCGGGCGAAGCGATTTCGTTAGGCGGGCGCATCCTGTGTGCGGCGGACGCGTACGATGCCATCACGGTCGGACGCGCGCACCAGAAGCCCCTGCCGCCCGATCGCGCGATCGCGTACCTCAAGCAGCACGTGAGCACTCTGCTGGATCCGTTCGTGTATGAAGCGCTGCGGGCGGTGGTGACGCGCGGCAAGACGCTGCAATTTATCTCGCCGGTGCGCGCGGCACGGTAGCCGCGTAGAGCCACCACAAGCCGGCCACCAGTACGGCGGCCGGCACCAGCAGGACCGCATGGCCGAGCCCCGTGTGCTCGGCCATTGTGCCGATGAGGTACGGCGACGGCACGTCGCCCAGGATGTGGATCGTGAAGATCGACGCCGCCATCGCCGAGGCGCGCATGACTGCGGGTACCGCGTCCACGATCGCGGAGTTGATCGGCCCCGTCGACATGAAGATGAGGACCTCGGCGGCGGCGAGCGCGGGCCAGTACACCGAATGGTTGGGCGACGTGAGCGCCACGTACGCCAGCGGGGCCGCGAGCAGCGTCGTGACGCCCGACACGACGAGGTTTGCGTTAGGAATCCGTCGGTGCAGCGCGTCGGCGATCCATCCGCCGGCGAACGTCCCCGCGAACCCGGTCGCCAGGAGCACCGCGCCGAGCGTCACCGACGCGCTCTGGCCGGTCAGATGTCGCACGCGGACGAGAAACGTGGGCATCCACGCGACAATACCGCCCAACGCGAACGTGTACGCGGCGTAGCCGAACACCGTATGGCGATATTCGCGGATGCGGGCGACGTCGAGGTACGCCGCGAAGCCGCGCGGCGCCGCCGCGGGCGTCGCGACGACATCCTGCGCGCCGCGGGGCGGATCGAGCAGGCCGAGCGAGAGCACGGCGAGGAGCAACCCGGGCGCACCGGCCACGAAGAATGCCGCTCGCCATCCGAAATGCGCGTCCATCGCACCGCCTACCACGTAGCCGAGCGCGGTGCCGACGGGGATGGCCATGAACATCACGGCGAACACGCGCGAGCGCTGGCGATCGGGGAAGTAGTCGGCGAGCAGCGCGGGGGCGATGCTTCCGTACGCCGCTTCGCCGATGCCGACTGCGGCGCGGGCGCCGAGCAGCCACGTATAGTTCGACGCGAACCCGGCGAGCACGGTGGCGACGCTCCACAGCCCGACGCCTAACGCAAGGAGACGGGGGCGCGACCCCTTGTCGCCTAACACACCGAAGGCCGGTGCGGCCCCCATGTAGACGAGAATGAATGCGCTGGCGAGAATGCCGAACTGCGGGTCCGTGACGTGGAGCGGGGACGTCCGCAGGCTTTCGCCGAGCGGCGGCACGACGTACCGGTCGAGATAATTGAGCAGGTTGATGAGCGTGAGCACCGCGAGCCCGAACCACGCCGCGCGGCGCGTCACGGCGCTGGCTCTCGACGCCTCAGCGGTGATCGGCACGATGGTGTGGGAGCTCCGGGCGGGACATATCGCGGCGAGATGCGTCAGTGGACGCTAAGCTACACGAGCCACCCCGTATTGCACCAGTAGCAATATCGTTCGGGCGGATCCGTGAGACACGGACCGGCCGTCCGATTTGATCGCGCCGGGCCTTCCGTTAGGCTTACACCTCTGTAAAGGGCCTTCAATCCCTTTACAGAGGTATCGGACTGGTGCCGAATTGATGCAGCGTCTGGTCTTATTCGCAGCCCGCGACCTTGACGCGCGGCCCGCGCACTGCTGACCTTTGCCTGCTTCCCGATTCGTGGAGACTTCGCAGTGGGCGCGATGTACGACGTGATCATCATTGGAGCGGGACACAACGGTCTCGTCACCGCCGCGTATCTGGCGCGCGCAGGGCGTCGCGTGCTGGTGCTCGAGCGGCGCGACGTGGTGGGCGGCGCGTGCGTGACCGAAGAAATCTGGCCCGGTTTCAAGGTCTCGACCGCGGCGTACGTGAACAGTCTGCTGCGGCCCGAGATCATTCGTGACCTCAACCTCGCGGATTACGGCTTCGCGATGCTGCCGCGCGATCCGTCGTCATTCACGCCGTTTCCGGATGGACGTTCGCTCTTGTTGGGCCCCGATCGCGCGATGACGCAGCGCGAGATCGCGAAATTCTCCGAGCGCGATGCGGCTGCGTATCCGGCGTATGAAGCGATGCTCGAGCGCGTGGCCGACTTGATCGAGCCGACGCTCATGCAGCCGCCACCGGCGCCGTGGTCGAACCGGCCGCGCGATCTCTTGGCACTCGGTAAGCTCGGATGGAATTTTCGCGCGCTCGGCACCGACGCGTCGCGCGCGATCGAGATTCTCACCGCCGATGCGCGCACGGTACTCGACCGCTGGTTCGAGTCCGAACAGCTCAAGGCGACCCTGGCCACCGACGCGATCATCGGTGCGTTCGCGTCGCCGTCGATGGCCGGTACCGCCTACGTGCTGTTCCATCACGTGATGGGCGAGTGCAATGGCGTGCGCGGCGTGTGGGGCTACGTCCGCGGCGGCATGGGCGGCATCACGCAGGCGCTCGCGAGCTCGGCGCGTGCGTTAGGCGTCGACATCCGACTGGAATCGCCGGTGTCGCGGATCGTGGTGCGCGACGGACGCGTGCGCGGCGTGGTGCTCGCGGACGGCATGGAATTCTCGGCGCACCAGATCGCGTCCAACGCCGATCCCAACGTCACGTTCGTCACGCTCATGGACGCGCGCGACCTTCCGGCCGACTTCCTGCGCGCGGTGAAGCAGATCGACTACCGGAGTGCGTCGCTCAAGATCAACGTCGCGCTGTCCGAGCTGCCTGACTTCACCGCGCTGCCGTCCAGCGGGGCCGTGGCCGGCCCGCAGCATCGCGGCACCATCCACATCTCTCCGACGCTCGATTACATGGAGCGCGCGTACGACGACGCGAAGTACGGGCGCCCGTCGGCGTCACCGATCCTCGAGTGCACGATTCCATCGGCGGTCGACCCGAGCGTGGCGCCGGCCGGCAGGCACCTGATGACGATGTTCATCCAGTACGCGCCGTACGCGCTGCGCGAAGGAACGTGGGATGACCGCAAAGAGGGCTTCGCCGATCGCTGCTTCGACATCCTCAACGAGTACGCGCCCAACTTCAAGCGATCGGTCATCGCGCGACAGGTGCTAACGCCGTTGGACATCGAGCGGCGCTTCGCGCTCACGGGCGGCAACATCTTCCAGGGCGCGATGACGTTCCCGCAGCTTTTCTTCCTGCGACCCGTAGCCGGCTACGCCGACTACCGGACGCCGGTGGAGAACCTGTACCTGTGCGGCGCGGCCACGCACCCCGGAGGCGGCGTCATGGGCGCGTGCGGCTACAACGCCGCGCGCGAGATGCTGCGCGACGCCTAACGCGTCAGTCGGCGACGCTCCGCCGGACCTCGTTGTCGAACGCGACCGCCAGACTTTCGCGCGCCGAGTAGGGGCCGGGTGTGTACGCCGCCGATGACACGCCCAGCTGGCTCAGCTCGCACACGTGCCAGTCCTGCACGTTGGTCATGTCCCAGAACGCGACCGCATCGCTGGCGTCGAACGAGGTGTCGGCGAAGGACGCAGGATTGAACAGCCACTCGCAGGTGATGCGCGTGTGGTCCGGCGCCTGCGGCCACACGGTATGCGCCATCACGTAGTCGGGGTGCAGACTGAGCAGCATGTTCGGAAAAATCGAGTAGTAGTACACGCGCTGCATGTCCTCTCGCGGCAGTTCGCCCACCGGAACACCGCACGCGCGTCCGCTCATGCTCATGCTGCCGCCCTGTTGGGCGATCACCATGAAGCCGCCGAGGAACGGCCCCTCGTAGAGGTCGTTCTCGCCACTGTTGGCCGGCGTAAGGCGCACCAGTGCGGGATGCACCGGCGAACAGTGGTAGCACTCCGAGTAGTTCTGGTGGATGAGCTTCCAGTTGGCCCGCACGTCGTACTCGATGCGGCGCGCAGCCACGAGCGTGGGCAACCGAAAGCGCTCGAAGCGCGAGATGAGCGGAGCAAACGCGCTCGAGAACGGCTCGGGGTCGCGGTCGAAGTTGATGAACAACCACCCTTCCCATTCGGCGATGGCCACTGGATGCAGCGGCCACTCGCTCTTGTCGAAGCCGTCGGTGTCGCTCATGTGCGGCGCGCCAATCAGTCTGCCGTCGAGGGCGTAGGTCCACGCATGGTACGGACACTGGATGCCGGAATCGAAGCGGCCCTGCATCGCTTCGCAAATACGCGTGCCGCGATGCCGGCATACGTTGTGGAAGGCGCGCGGCGCTCCGCTGTCATCGCGCGTGATGATGACGCTCTCGGTACCAACTGCGCGCGCCACGTAGTCGCCACGCTGCGCGACATCCGACGCGCGACACGCGCATAACCATCGCCGGTGGAAAATGCGGTCGAGCTCGAGCGCGTACGTCACCGGCGACGTGTACCACGAGCCGGGCAGCGTCCGCGCGCCGTGCGTTGGGATGTCGGTCGCTCGCAAGAACGTGCTCACACGCATCCTCCGTCGTCACCAGCGGGTCACGCTCCAATGTGCTCCGACATCGGTCGTCGCGGCAACCGGTAGTGCCCGCCTGTTGCACCCGCTAGACTATGGCGAGCCCGCCCTGCCCTTGTTCCTCGCGTTACGCACTCATGCCAGTCACCGACATCACGATCTTGCTTTTCCTCGGGGCACTCGCCGCCGGGTTGTTGGGCGCGCTCACCGGACTCGGTGGCGGCGCGATCATCGTTCCGCTGCTCACGATTCTCTTCCACGTCGACATTCGCTATGCCGTGGGCACGTCGCTCGTGTCCGTGATCGCGACGTCGTCGGGTGCCGCTGCTGCGTACGTGAAGGAAGGCTACAGCAACATTCGCGTCGGCATGCTGCTCGAGATCGCCACGACCATCGGCGCCATCACCGGCGCGTTCATCGCCGGCCTTGTCTCGCCGACCGCGGTGGCCGTGATCTTCGGCGTCGTGTTACTGCACACCGCGTGGACCTCGACGCGACCGCGCGTGGATCACGTCGCCGGTGGTCCATCCGATCCGATCGCGCTGCGTCTCCGGCTCGACTCGACGTTCCCCACGGCGAACGGTCCGCAACACTACCAGGTGCAGCGTGTGCCGCTCGGCTTTGGGCTCATGTACATCGCGGGCGTGCTTTCGGGATTGTTGGGCATCGGCTCGGGCGTGGTGAAGGTGCTCGCGATGGATCGTGCGATGCACTTGCCGTTCAAGGTGTCGACGACCACGAGCAACTTCATGATCGGCGTGACCGCAGCCGCGAGCGCGGGGATTTATTTGCATCGAGGGTACATCGTGCCGGGTCTTGCCTTTCCGGTAATGCTCGGCGTGCTCGCGGGGGCGTTGGCCGGTGCACGCATGTTACCGCACGTTCACACACAAAAGTTGCGCGTGGTATTCAGCGTGCTCGTCGGCGCGCTTGCGGTCGAGCTGTTGCTCAACGCGTTCACGGGAAAGATCTGAAATGGGTGTCCCGCATACGCTGATCACCGGCCACTCGACGGCCGATGACCGCACCGAGCAGGTCGTGGGCACCGTGTTGCGGTTGGGGGTGCTGATCGCTGCGGCGGTAACACTGGTTGGCGGCGTGCTGTATCTGATGCAGTCGGGCGCTACTCGTCCGGATTATCACACATTCCGTGGACAGCTCTCGCGGTTGCGCTCGTTGGCCGACGTAGCGCGCGGCGTGGCGGTTGGCAACGCCGAAGCCATTGTGCAGGCGGGGGTGGTGCTGCTCATCGCGACGCCGATCGCGCGCGTGGCGCTCACGCTCGTGGCGTTCGCGATTCGCAAGGACCGGTTGTACGCGCTCATCAGCGCGCTCGTGCTCGCGCTGCTCGCCTATGGATTGTTAGGCGGCTGACCTACACCTGGCGAGCGCCGGCCGGGGCCGCCTCGAACCGGCTCCGGGCGCGATCGGCCTGGGATGGCGGGTCGCGGCGGTTCGTGCTTGAGTCGCGGGCTCACCTGCGCCATCGTTGTGGCGCCGCGGGGCGGGCGCCGGGGTAGTCCAAGCACGCCCGTCCGTGCGGCGATACTTTGCAGGTGTGCTCGTCTCTCCCAGTCGAGGCCCGAGGGATTGACCCGATACGTGCGACGATCGTGATCGCGTCCCGCTTGGGGTTCGCGAAGCCGCAGAGCGGACTGCTCGGGCGGCGCAGATTGATGATGGTCGCGCACATGACGGCGACGGCCGTGATCGCCGGCCTGTCGGGCTGTCTGCCGCTGATCGGCGCGCGTCCTCTCGTCCCAGGCGCGCTCAAGCCGGGCGACTCGTATCACACCATCACCGTCGGCGCCGCGGCACGCACGTACCTGCTCCATCTCCCGCCCGACTACGGACGGAAAGGTGACAAGCCGCTGCCGGTTCTCATCGTGCTGCACGGCAGCGGCACCAACGGGAGCTGGCTGGCGCAGCAGTCCGAGCTCAACGACGCGGCGGACGATCATCACTACGCCGTGGCCTATCCCGATGGCAGCGGCACGCTGGGCGTCGAGTTCCTCGACTGGCCTACGGGTGACACGACGGCCGATGGCCGAGCGACTGTGTTGGGCAACGTCCATTTCATCTCGGCGCTCATCAAGTCGCTCGCACGCGTGCCCGCACTCGACGCGACGCACGTGTTCCTCGCGGGCGTCTCGAACGGCGGCATCATGACGTACACGCTCGCGTGCGACATCGCCGACAAGCTGTCGGGATTCGCGGTGATCGCCGGCGAGATGCCGGACTCGGCGTGTGCTACTACGAGGCCCTTGCCGGTGATGGTCGTGCACGGCACGGCGGATGATGTGATTCCGTACGACAATCACGGCGAGCGGGTCCCAGGGGCGCCGGTGTCCTACTTGTCCGCGCCGGAAGCCGTGGCGTTTTGGGCGCATCACGACGGGTGTTCGACGCCGGTCAAGCGGAACAAGAGCGGCCACGTGATCCGCGAGCTCTACACCGATTGCACCAATGGCACGGTTGTGGTGTTCTATACGGTAGTCGGCGGGGAGCACGAGTGGCCGGGCGGCCGGCGGAGCTGGCTGTTCGGGCACCTGCCCACGCGCGAGCTGTACGCATCCCCGACGATGCTCGATTTCTTCTCGCGGTACGGTGTGCCCGCGGAGCGAGGTGTCGTCAATGAGGGTAGCGAAGGGCACGGACGGCGGTACCGTTAGGCATCGCGCCCGCCGGTGGGTACGTCTGGTGTGCGGCGCCGCGGCCGCGCTCGCGGTCATCCCGGCGGCGGCCGCGGCCGCTCCGCAGGCGGCCACGATCACCTCGGTGTCGGTGCTCCGGTCGACGTGGATGAAGATGACCGTGGCCGTGTCGTATGCCGATCCGGCGTCCACCGACACGCTGCGGCTCGACGTCCAATGGCGGCGCCTCAACGGCCGCGTGCTCCGGTTCAGCGGCGCGACCGCGCGCATGGCGCCCGGGAGCGGCCAGATCCAGCTCCAGACGACCTATCACGGCGTCGTGCCGCCGCCGACGCCAATGGTGATGCACCTGGCGGTCGCCGCGCCTAACGGAACCGTGCTGCTCGAGCGGGACTGCGAGATGGCGCTCGTCACCGCGCAGGGCAAGGAGGCCTGGGCCGGCGACCTGGTGACCAGGAACGCCAACACGCTCTCGTGGCGCGTCCGCTCGTGCAAGTAACGGCCACGCGGCTCGTCATTTCGTTTGCGTTAGGCCTGGCGTCCGCCGCCCCGGTGGCGGCACAGTCTCGCGACACCGCCCGCGTCGCGCAGCGATCGGTGTTCACGCGGCACGACGCGGTCGTTGCGTCGGCGCTCATCGCCGGCGCCGTCGCCTTCATGCCGGCCGACGATTGGCTCCGCGGCCGCGTCGACCAGCGTTCCATGCAGTCGAGCGCATCGGCGCACGCGATCGCCAACGATTTCTCGCTGCTCGGCGATCCGGGGACGGTAATTCTGAGCGTCGGCACGTACGCCGTGGGTCGCATCGCCGGCAATAAGACGGTGAGCGAAGTGGGCTTGCATGCGACGGAGGCGCTGGTGATGAGCGCTGCGGCAACCGAGCTCGTGAAGGGGGTGGCTGGACGCAACCGACCGTACCTGCAGCGCGCCGACGCCGATGATTTCGTGATGCTCACTGGTTTCACCGGCGGCTTCACGTCGTTTCCGTCCGGACACACGAGCGCCGCGTTCGCGCTCGCAGCCGTGGTCGATGAAGAAGGCTCGACCAGCTGGCCGCACGCGGCGCGCATCGTGACGCCGGTCACGTACGGACTGGCTTCGTTAGTCGGGCTCTCGCGCATTTACAAGGACCGGCACTGGATGAGCGACGTCGCCGTGGGCGCACTCGTGGGCGAGTACAGCGGACTCATCGTCGAGCGCTTCAACCGGCGCCATCCGCACAACGCGCTCGAGCGGTGGCTCGTCCCGTCAGCCGTGGTGCCGGTGCGCGACACGGGCGCGCACGGCGGCGCCGGCATGATGGTCGAATGGTCGTTCCGGTAGCGTGCGCGGGGCTAACACGCGATTCGGCGAGCGGGACGGCGGCAAGAGAATTGCTTCGGCAGGTGAGCGCGCCGGCACGGCAGCGTGGGGCTCCGAAGGCCGGGACTGATGCACATTGGATCACGTCTTGGAGGACAGCCATGCGTAGCAATGCGATCGCCGTCATCGTCAGTGCGGGTGCTCTCATCGCGCTGGCGGCGTGCGGGAGCAGCTCGACCGGGGTGAACCCGAATCCCCACCCTGTCAATCACACCGTCACGATCAGCAACAGCGGCTTCACGCCCGATACCGTCACGAGCGCCGTCGGCGACACGGTGACATGGACGTCCAGCGACGGTGTCCACGCAATCAGTTTCATCGCGTCGTTGTCGCCGGACTCGTTGGCGAGCAGCGGACCGATCGCCATGGGGCAGTCGAAGTTCACGATCTTTCTCAAGGCGGGCACGTACACCTACCTTGACGACTCCGTGATCGCCGACACCGGCGTCGTGCAGGTGCACTAGACTGTCGCGCGCGCGCTGCGTTGGGCAGCGCACGATCTATTTGTCGAGATACGCCTGAAACGAGAGCCGGAGCAGCGAGAGTCCCGCGCGCTGCTCCGGCTCTCCCGCATCCCCGTACCGTTGTGTGACGCGCCGGGCGAGCGCGTCATACACGAGACTGCCGCGCGCATCCACGAAACCGAAGCCGTCGAGGAACGAGTAATAGGCGAACGACGTTCCGTTGGGCGCGAACAAGTCGCGACCGAAGCGGTAGCGCGCATGGTCGAGCCCAAGTTGGGCGAGCAGCGTCGGCGCGACATCCGTCTGCGCACCGAGCCGGGAGACCACGGTGTCGTGGCTCGACAGTGCGCCGCCTAACCACAGCATCGGGATGCGCTGCCGCGCGTCGGCGTCGGTCCCGTTGGGCAGCGACAGACGCGGCAGCGGGTGGCCGTGGTCCGCGACGATCACCACGAGTGTGCTGTCCCACCACGGTTGCGACCGCGCGGCGCGGATGAATGCACCCACGCTGCGGTCCGCGTACACGTGCGAATTGAGGAACTGCGCGGTCTGATCGTGCCCCGGGAACACCGGCGCCATCGGCACCTCGAATGGCTCGTGACTGCTCAGCGTGAACAACGCGCTGAAGAACGGACGATGCATCGCGGGCACGTCGCGCAGAAGGCGTCCGAGGACGTATTGGTCGTGTGCGCCCCACTTGGAATTTCGCTCGCCGCGCGGAAAGTCGCGCTCGCCCACGAGGTGGTCGAAGCGCCCGTTGAGCAGATACGACTTGATGTTGGCGAACGCCAGCTCGCCGCCGTAGTAAAACGAGGTCGCGTATCCCGCCGTACCCAGGTCGCGGCTCAGCATCGGCAGGCGCACGGCGCGGTCGGGCGTGTTCATCACCTGCACGTGTGGGAGCGGCGGGAAGCCGCTCAGAATCGCGACGAGCCCTTTGGCGCTGCGGTCGCCCGACGCGTAGAAGTGATCGAAGAATATCCCATCATGGACGAGCGAATCGAGGTTCGGCGTGACGCCGGGCACCCCGCCTAACGGAGCAACCACCTTCGCGGTGAGGCTCTCCCAGATGATGAGGATGACGTTGGGCCTCGCGATCCGGAGAAGCCCGTGCGGCGCGGAGCCCGGATCGGCGAGCAGACTGTCGACCACGCGCCGCGCGGCGGTCGCATCGACTTCGGTATACGGATTCGCGCGGCCCAACGCATTCTCCGTGGTCAGCGAGTGCGCGACGTTCCATGGCACGTCGAGCGCGGCTTGATTCGCGAATTCGTTGCTCGAGAAGTACACGCTGCTCTGGTTGAGCGGCGTCCATTGCAGGCCGCCCCGAATCGGCACGATGAGCAGCGCGCCGAAGACCAGCGCAAGTCCTGCCGCGACGCTGGTGGTGCGGCGCGGAGTGTCGAGCCGCGGTGCGATGAGGCGGCGATACACCACGATGCACGCCGCGCCGAAGACGAGCGCGACAATGGCGCAGAGCAGCACCGGACCCGATTCTACCGACGCAAACGCCTCCACGGGCGTACGCAAGTACGTGAGAGGCGTTGCATCCAACCGCACGCCCCACGCATCGTAAATACCAAGGTCTCCAGCGGTGAACAGCGCGACCACGGTGACGAGGGCATATGTGTATGTGGTGACTGCCGCTCGCACCACACTCGGCCGTAGCACCAGGCCGAGCACGACCATCAGCACTGGCACTATCGTCGCATACGCAGCAGCCGAGAGGTCCATGCGCACGCCGTGCGCGAACACACGCGCGATGGACCCGATGCCCAACTGTGCCGTCGCGCGATGCTCGTAGATGAGGAACACGCCGCGCGCGACGAGGAACATCGCGGTCCAGTAGAGCAGATAGCAGAAAAGAAATAGCAGGCGATCGGCGGCGACCGATCGCGCAGACTTCGGAGAATGGCGTCGCACGCCGAACGATAGAGGCACGCGGCCATAGCGGCCAGGGCGTCGAATCGGCGTCCTCGACCGGGGACGGCGAACTGTGTCGGAATCCGGTCACCGCAACACGTTGCACCATGGAGGAAGATGATGTCGAAGCATCTTCCGATGAGGCTGACCTGTAGTATCGTACGTGCAGCATGCGGGATCGTCTCGCGCGAACCGCGAAGACGGGGCGTGTATTGGTATGACGATTGCGCGACGCAGGGCTCGTCGAGTCGCGCGCTCACCCCCCACGAGAGGTCGGCTAACGTGCCGAGCGTACGCATAGTAGGTGGAAAGGCACTCGCGATCGCGGCGACGCTCGCGCTAGGATTCGCCGCCAGCCTGCCCTCAACCGCCGCGGCGCAGTATTTCGGCCGCAACAAGGTGCAATACGAGACCTTCCACTTCCGGCGCCTCAAGACGCCGCACTTCGACATCTACTACTATCCGGCCGAATCGCTCGCCGCAGTCGACGCGGCGCGCATGGCCGAGCGCTGGTACGACCGGCACAGCAAGACGCTAACGGATGCGTTCGACCGGCGGTCGATCATCCTGTACGCCGATCACGCCGACTTCGAGCAGACCAACGTCATCGGCGGCTTCATCGACCAGAGCACGGGCGGCGTCACCGAAGGCTTGCGCAGCCGCGTGGTGCTTCCGTTCACCGGTGTCTACGCCGACAACGACCACGTGATCGGCCACGAGCTGACGCACGTCTTCCAGTACGACATTGCCGGGAAGATGAAAGGCGGAGGCATGGTCGCGTTGGACCGTCTGCCGCTGTGGCTCATCGAGGGCATGGCGGAATATCTGTCGTTAGGCAGAGACGACCCCAACACGGCGATGTGGCTGCGCGACGCCGCGCTGCGCAACGACCTGCCCACCATCAAGAAGCTGAGCACCGACCCGCGCTACTTCCCGTACCGGTACGGCGAAGCGCTGTGGGCGTACATCGGCGGCCGGTGGGGCGACGACGTCGTGCAGCAGCTGTACCGCGCGTCCCTCCAGAGCGGCTTCGAGTTGGGCATCCGCCGCACGCTCGGCATGAGCAGCGACACGCTGTCGGCGCAATGGCTGCAAGCGATCAAGGACGCGTACTTGCCGCTCATGGAAGGACGCCAGGCGCCCGACTCGCTGGGCAAGCGGCTGCTCCGGCCGGGCAGCAAGTACGGCGACATGGACGTGTCGCCGGCATTGAGCCCCAACGGCAAGTACCTCGCGTTCCTGACGACGCGCGGTCTCCTGAACATCGATCTGTACGTGGCGGATGCGCAGACCGGCCAGATCGTGAAGAAGCTCACCGGTCCGAACACCGATCAGCACTTCGACGCGATCAGCTTCATCAACTCGTCCGGCTCGTGGTCGCCCGACGGCAAAGACTTCGCATTCATCGTCTTTGCGGAGGGCAAGAACGAGATCGATGTTTTCGACGTCGACCGGAAGGACATCATCCGCCGCATCAAACCGAAAGAAGGCGTGAGCGCGATCACCGATGTCGCGTGGGGGCCTAACGACAAGATGGTGTTCGCCGGCATGTCGGGCGGCATCAGCGATCTGTTCCTGTACGACATCAAGACGGGCAATCAGGAGCAGCTCACGCACGACCGCTACGCGCAGATTCAGCCGACGTGGTCGCCGGACGGCAAGACCGTCGCGTTCGTGACGGACTCGGGTCCGCTGACGAACCTCGACACGCTCAAGTACGGGCCCATGCACCTCGCACTCATGAACATGGACACGCGAAAGATTTCGCTCGTGCCCGTGTTCTCGAACGCGAAGTCCATCAACCCGCAGTTCTCGCCTGACGGCAAAAGCATCTACTTCGTATCCGATCGCGGCGGGTACGACGACATCTATCGGGTCAACCTGGAGTCGAACGAGATCTACGAAGTGACGCGATCGGCGACGGGTGTCAGCGGCATCGAAGCGCTTTCCCCTGCCCTGTCCGTTGCGAAAGATGAAGGGCGCCTGGCGTTCTCCCTGTTCGAGCGCGGCGGCTATTCGCTGCACACGCTCGATCCCGACCAGGCAGGCGGCACTCTGCTCGGGCCGAGCATGGACACCACGGCCATTGCCGGTGCGATGCCGCCGCTGCACCCCGTCGAAGTCGGCGAGATCACGCAGCGCGTGCACGATCCGGTGACGGGTCTGCCGCCGCCAGAGCAGTACGCGACGCTGCCGTACAATCCAAAGCTCTCGCTCGAGTACCTCGGCTCGCCCGGAGTCGGCGTGGGCGTCGGGCCTTACGGAACGATCGCCGGCGGCGGCGTCACGGCCTACTTCGCCGACCAACTGAGCAACAACGTGATCGGCGTGGAGTTAGGCGGCGCGGGCGACATCCAGGACTTCGGCGGACAGGTGTTCTACGCCAACCTGGCCCACCGGTGGAACTGGCAGGTCGGCTTGTCGCACACGGTGTATCCGTTGTTGGGCGCGGACCTGCGCGACACGACGTTGATGGACAACACCGGCCGCATTGATACGGTCGGCGTCTTCGAGCAGCGTCTGATCCGCCAGTATTTCGATCAGGTGAGCGCAGCGACGCAGTATCCGTTCGACCTCACGAAGCGCATCGAGTTCGGCGTGTCGGCGACGCACCTGAGCTACGGCACGCAGCTATTCCAGTTGTTTATCGATCCGACTACCGGCATTCCGATCGGCGAGACGCAGCGGAACGTGTCGTCGGGACTCCCGACGTGGAATTACGCGTCGCTGACGGCGGCATTCGTAGGCGACTACTCGTACTATGGATTCACGTCGCCGATCGCGGGCGGCCGCTATCGCCTCGAGGTGGACCCATCATTCGGCTCGCTCACCTTGGAGAACGTGCTGGTCGACTACCGGCGCTACTTCTTCATGCGCCCGATCACCCTCGCGTTCCGTGCGATTCACTTGGGCCGCTACGGGTCGGATGCGGACAATCCGCAGCTCTTCCCGTTGTATGTCGGCGACCCAGCGCTGGTGCGCGGCTACGACGTGAACTCGATCAACTCCAACGAGTGCATCGCGTCAGGCACGAGCAGCTGCCCGGTGTTCGACCGGCTCATCGGCAGCAAGATGGCGGTGGCGAACATGGAGCTGCGCATTCCTGTGTTAGGCTCGGACCAGTTCGGCCTGATCAACTTCCCGTACCT
>Ga0070679_100002326_pt1 | contig 17185 bp, 11 predicted proteins | sample KBSC63BmetaG_FD_65652 | JGI IMG/M metagenome (GOLD analysis project Ga0070679, IMG submission 65652) | Corn rhizosphere microbial communities from Kellogg Biological Station, Michigan, USA - KBS C6-3B metaG | ecosystem: Host-associated > Plants > Roots > Rhizosphere | place: USA: Michigan... | reverse complement strand
GTATTGGGCCGACTCTCTCGCGCGGTGCGTCAAAGAAGCCCGTCCGCGTACGTCCGCCGATGCCGCGCAATCCGCGAATCCAAAGTCGGTGTGGCCGACTGGGCGGAACGATCCTTGGACGCCACACCGAGACTTGATGACGCGGATCTGGCGGATTTGGCGGAATTGCGCGGAAGAACTGCTTTGGGGGCGCCATTCAACCTGCTTGACTCGTCCCCACCTAGCTTTCGAGCATTCGCCAGTACTCGACTCGGAGTGGCAACGCGTGACAAACAAGCAGCGCTGTGCGTGGGCGGGAACCGATCCGCTCATGCTGGCTTATCACGACGAAGAGTGGGGCGTTCCCCAGCACGATTCCCAGAAGTTGTGGGAGATGCTGATGCTCGAGGGATTCCAAGCCGGCTTGGCTTGGATCACCGTTTTGAAGAAACGCGAGGCGTTTCGGCGTGCGTTCGCGGAGTTCGACCCGCACAAGGTTGCTGGCTTCGGTAAGCGGGAGATCAAACGGCTCCTGGCCGATCCGGGGATCATTCGATCGAAGGCGAAGATCGAGGCGACGATTCGAGGCGCGCAGATCTTTTGCGAGATGGAAGATGCCGGTGAGAGCTTCGACGACTTCAGCTGGTCGTTCACCAAAGGCAAACCCATCAAGGGCAACGGGCGGCTTGTGCCGGCGTCGACGCCGCTCTCCGAACAGGTGTCGAGAGAGCTCAAACGGCGTGGCTTCAAGTTCGTCGGGCCCACGATCGTCTACGCTTGGATGCAAGCAGTCGGCATCGTCAACGATCATTCGCTTCGCTGCTTTCGACGCGCTCGAGTAAGCCGTCCGTGACAGCCTCACCCGAACGGGTCGCATTGGATGTTGCGACACAATCCGACGCGCCGCTCCTCGCGAATCTGCTCGAGCTCTACATTCACGACTTGAGCGACGTGTTTCAGGGTCTCGAAGTAGGACCTGACGGCCGCTTCGGCTACCGGCGGCTTCCGCTGTACTGGTCGGAGCCCGACCGTCGCGTTCCATTTCTGATTCGAATGGACGGACGCATCGCCGGCTTCGCTCTCGTGCAGCGCGGATCTCCGGTGAACCCGAATCCCGATGCGCTCGATATCGAAGAGTTCTTCGTTCTGCGCCAGTACCGGCGCGCGGGCGTTGGCCGCATCGCGGCGAGGCTCGTATGGAACCGGCTTCCCGGATCGTGGACCGTTCGCGTCGCGGAGGACAACCGAGGTGCGCTCGCCTTCTGGCGAGATGTGATCGAGAAGTACACAGATGGCTCTGCGTCTGAAGCGCCCGTCCTTCGCGATGGAAGGCAATGGCGCATCTTCTCGTTCAGCTCCGCCGGTTTGAACGATAACGGCCGAGCTCGATCTCATCACATATGAGAATCTTCTCATAAACAATCGACAGATCTTTGTTTGACCTCGCCCGGGCAGGGCACGACATTGCGGCCCCACTTTCGTCACCGCATCGATCCATGCACAGATCGGGGGCACGACAATGACTGAGTCCCATACACCAATCGTAGGAAGTGAGCGAGTTCCGTTGCCGGGCGCGCGAGCGCTGGGCCTCACCAATCCACACGCGACGATCGAAGTCACGCTCAAGCTCCGGCGCATGCGCGCGCTGCCCGACGTCGACTCGGGGAGGCGCATGACGCGCGAAGAGCTTGCTGCCGCGCACGGCGCATCTCGAGACGACATCAAAGCCGTGACAGACGCGTTCACGAAATTCGGCCTCAGTGTCGTGACTACCAATGCCGCGACTCGTTCGGTTGTGCTGTCGGGAACAGCGGAGGCCATGCAGTCCGCGTTTCAAGTCAAACTGATGAATTACAGCCATCAGTCTGGCGACTACCGCGGACGCGTCGGCGCCATCCAAGTGCCGTCCGAAGTCAATCAGATCGTCGAAGGCGTGTTCGGCCTGGACGATCGCCGCGTCGCGCGCCGCCGGCGCAATCCCGCGCGCGCGAACAGCCATGTTCGCGAGACCGTTTCGATTCCTGCGTCGTGGTACACGCCGCCACAGCTGGCGAAGCACTACAACTTCCCGGCGGGCGACGGTTCTGGTGAGGTAGTCGGCATCCTGGAATTCGGCGGTGGGTTCTTCCACAACGATCTGACCAACTTCTGCCGGCTTGCTGGCACTCCCGTGCCCCTGGTGAAGACGGTGAGCGTCGACGGCATCTCGACAACGGCGCGAGATGGCGCCGAAGGCGAAGTGATGCTCGACGTCGAGATCGTAGCGGGCTCGTGCCCGAAGGCCATGATCGTCGTGTACTTCGCCCATTGGAGTGAGCGAGGTTGGGTATCGATTCTCGACGCCGTCATTCAGGACAACGCGAATGACCCAGGCGTTCTCTCGATCAGCTGGGGAGCGCCGGAAGACACGAACGTCTGGAGCAAATCCGGCATTCGGCAAATCAACGAGGCGCTGCATGAAGCCGCTCTGCTCGGCATCACGGTGTGCGTCGCATCGGGTGACGACGGATCGAGTGACGCCGACCTCGACGGACACGCGCACGTCGACTTCCCGGCGGCGAGTCAGTATGTGCTGTCAGTGGGAGGCACAACGATCCCACACAAAGGGGCTACCTCGCCCGATGTCGTGTGGTTCGAGGGAACGGGACTTCGCGAGACGAATGGTGGAAGCACCGGCGGCGGCATCAGCACGGTGATTCACCGTCCGGCGTTTCAGTCCGGAATCCATCTGACGTCCGTGAACCCCGGTGCGATCAACGGCCGCATCGTGCCCGATCTCTCGGCGAATGCAGACTGGAATGCGTCGCCGTACTTGCTCGTCGTCGACAACGGAGCTGAAGGCAACGGTGGCACGAGTGCCGCGACGCCGCTCGTTGCGTCGCTGATTACCCGGATCAACGAACAGCGCGGAACGGGAAAGCGTGTCGGCTATCTCACGCCGCTGCTGTACCGTGCGCCAGCTGGTTCCGCCTCCGGCCCCACAGTCGGCGCGCTTGGATGCACCGACGTGACATCGGGGAACAACAACACCGCCCATGTTGGCGGATACAGCGCGGCGGCGGGCTACGATGCCGCGTCTGGATGGGGCACGCCGAACGGAATCAAACTCCTGTCGGCTCTCGCCGGCCCGGTGGCGAGTGGTCACGCTGCCGCGACAGTTCCGGTGACGCAGGCATCATAGCACCGCACGTGTGAACGAGACTCTCCGGGCTCGGTGCATTGCATCGAGCCCGGTTGTCTTTTGTTGGTCCGCTCAGTCGTCGAAGCGTTCGCGCGCCCAACAGAGCGCGTTCACGTACATCTCCGGCAATGCGTCGCTCGACACGTTCGCTTGCGCCGCGAGCTCTTGAGCTGCCGACCAGTTCGCGCGCTCGTACTCTTCGACGAGCCGAAGCGGTTGCGCGAGTGGGCCGCCCCGCGCCACCAGCGCGCCGCGAATGTCATCGCTCAGATCGATGCGCTCGAGAATCTTGTCCATCGGAACCTCGAGCAACACGTCGAGCAGCGACAGCAGCCCGACGATGAATGCCGAGCCCGTGTCGGACGCGCGGCGCGCGCTGGCGACGACGAGCTCACACATTCGCCCGCGCGTCATCGCGGTGAGCGCCATCTCATGGCTGACGTCTCCGGCCGATCCGAGCGACGCCACGAGAATGACCGAAAGCCATCGGTGCAGCGTTCGCCGGCCGACAAGGCGCATGGCGTGCGGGATCGATGAGATTCCGCGGCCGCCGATCTCCGCCGCGTTCACCATTCGAAGCAGCTTGTAGCAGAGCGCGAGATCGGTCTGAAACGCCGCTTCGAGAGCGGTATCCGTCGTGGAGTCGTTGCCGAGCATATTGAGCAGTCGCATGATCGCGAGCTGTCCCGTCGCGACATCCGTCTTGCTCAGCATCTCCGGGCGGCTGAACAGGTATCCCTGGAAGAGATCGTAACCCAGCTTCGCACAATGGTCCGCGACACGCGTCGTCTCCACGCGTTCGGCGAGGAATCGCATGCCGGTCGGTCGGATTTGGCGAAGTTGGCGAGTCAGCGTTTCGATCTCGCTCGGCGACTTGCCGAGCATGTCGATCTTGACGATGGACGCCAGCTCGAGGAGCGGCAGCGATTGCTCCGCGTAGACGTAGTCGTCGAGCGCGAGCCGATATCCGGCGGCAACGAGGTCCTTGCACGCGTCGATGACTTCCGCGTCGCAGGGGACGTCCTCGAGCAGCTCGATGACCACGGCATTCCGCTCGAACACTTCCCAGCTCCGGTTGAGCAACAACGGGCGCGAGAAGTTGACGAACGCGTACTCGGTGCCGGCGATCGCCTTGAGGCCGATGCCGAGCATCGCGTGCACGATGACTTCCGCGGTCATCACGGTCGTGTCGCCGTCGGCGTGATCGCTCGTCGGCCCGCGGCGGTACAACAATTCGTATCCAAAGAGGCCGCGACCCAATTCGAAGATCGGTTGTCGGGCGACGTAGATCGACTTCATGATCCGCGGTGAACAGTCATCGTTCGTCCGGGTGGTTCGGGCCGAAAGAGCGACGACTCAGCGAATCCGGCGTGACAAAGACCTCAAATAGTAAGCGCTCGCGGCACGATTCTATTTCCAGAACAAGCAATGACGTTTCCTCGACACGACGGCGTGTCGAGCGGTACGCTGAAGTACCGGCAAATATTAGAAACGTTTAATGTTTGACGCTCGTGGGTTCCGGGTCCTGGCGCCTGCGTCGCCAACTGTCCCGGGATCGTTCGCCGGGACGGCCGATTTGGCGTACAAGAGGCTCGCGTCGTAGGATAGAGTCGGCCTACATCGTCGGATGGGGTGGCCGAACCGCATCCGGTGGCAGCAAACCCGATCTCAGTGGACATGGCCAATTTCATTCTCCGCGGCATCGCCCTCCTCTTTGGACTGTTCACCGCCTTTTTGGCGATTGGGTTGTATGAAGGCGACGAAAAGCGTCTATGCGACCGCCTGTCCGAGATTTGGATACGGATCGAGGATGCAAAGGAGTCCGCCATGACGCGCCAAGCCGCCTTCGTTCGCGAGTCTGCCCAGAGTGTCAGCCGCGCGCTGACTCGAGTCTTTGGCCTGCGGCTGTTTGCCGGCTCAGCGGTGGGAGTTTCAATCTGCTGGTCCGCCACATCGTTGTTCGCCACCTTGTCGGTTTTCATCACCGCGGTGTCCGTGTACGTCGCCATAGAGAGCGGGATGCAATTCGGCGCCATGGGGCCATGGATCGCGCTCGAGCTCCTCGTTGTGGTCGTTGGCGCTGCGATCAGCATCCACGTCGGCGCTTTGCCCTATCGACGGCAGTGGAATCGTCCGCCAGTCGGTTGGTGGAGTGCGTGCGGCGCCGTCGCCGGGTTTTCCTCCGCGCTGCTGATCTTCTACGTCGGTGGGATTCGGTTCTCGACCACGATGCAACGGCTGGATTCGGTTGCTCGACAATGTCCGATCGCCGGATTTGATGCGTCGCGCGATATGCCCCGCGTGTTCCAAAGCGCCGAAAGCCTCAGGGCGCTCGGCCGAGTGCTCGATCAAGCCCGGCCGACGACGGCCGCGGAAGCTTCACGCTTGCGCGCACAATCGGACTCGTTGCGTCATGCGTATGCTCGACTCGATTCGGCTGCGCGGCTGTGCGGCGCGGTCGATTCCCGCGTGAAGCCGGACGCGATCCAGACGTTGACCGCACCGGGCACAATCCGCGATGGATTGTTCCTCTTCGTGCTGGTGCTGGCGGGCGCCGTTCTCTCCGACTTTCTGATGATTGCACTCACGCGTTGGTCGCTGCATCGGATGGCGCAACAGGAGCGATTTGCGCCGATGCTGTTTCTGCTGCTCGGCAATCTGGTTGGGGCTGCGATCACGATTGGCCTCCCGATCGCGATCGCGCGACACGCGTGGTCGACTCAGCAGCAACTAGTCGCGATCGGATCCAGTTTCGTGGCTGCGTCGAACGCGTTGACGGCGCTGCTCAGTCTCCTGTCGATCATGCTTTGCCTGGTCTTGCTACTTCACCGCGCGGCCTGGCCGCTGATCTCGCGCCTGGTCTATGCACTCGACCGATACGGCGTGATTCGACAGAAGAAGCTGCTCGGAAGCTTGAGCGCGATGTCTTTGATCGTCGCCGTTCCGGCATGGTCCGGCATAGTCACGTCGATCCGGACGTTGCTCCTCGGATAGAATTCCGCGCGCTGTCCGGCGGTCGAGCGGGGTCTAGACCGTTGGACGCCGCTTCCCATGCCCCGTTGCGGACTCGAACGCGTGCGCCAGCTGCAGTACGCTCCAGTCGCCCCGATGCCGCCCGACGATCTGCAGCCCAACGGGGAGGCCGCTGGCGGTGAATCCGGCCGGCACCGAGATCGCCGGAACGGACATGAAGCTGATGTACCAGCAGGAGCGCATCCAATCGATGTACGTCGGCATCGCGACGCCCGCGACAGACGTCGGGTACTCCGTGGTGATGTCGAACGGCTCGACCTGTGTCACCGGCAGCACGAAGTACTCGTACTTCTCGAAGAACTGCGCCGTCTCGAGATACATGCGCGACTGGCGGGCCGCCGCTCGCGCGACGTCCGCGGCAGTCTGGCGCTCCGCTTCCGCGATCTCCCATTTGACCGTGTCCTTCACGAGATCGGGGTGCGCACGAGCAATCGCGGCGTAGCTCGAGTGATAGGACAGGTGGCGCAAAACTGGAAACGCCTCATCGACGCCGCTGAAGTCCGGTTCAGCATCTTCGACGAGGCAGCCGAGTTGCTCGAAGGCGCTCCGCGTGGCATTGACGACTCGCGTGATCTCGAGCTCGAATGGAATGCCGCCGAGATTCGTGAACCACGCGACGCGTACTCCTTTGAACGAGCGCCCGAGCGGTGCGCGAAATTGCGCTCCGTCCACGTCGATCGACAGCGGATCGGGTGCGTGCGGTCCGACGATCGTGCTGAACATGAGCGCGACGTCCGCAACGGTGCGCCCCATCGGTCCACCCGTCGAGAGCGGCGACCACGAGCCGTCGTCGTCTGTGACGCGTCCAGGCGATGGGCGAAACCCGACGATGTTGTTGAATGCCGCCGGATTCCGCAGCGAGCCGCCGGTATCGCTTCCGTCGGCGATTGGCACCATGCCGGTCGTCAACGCCGCCGCCGCGCCACCGCTGCTGCCGCCGACGGTCTTCGCGAGATTGAATGGATTGTGCGTCGCGCCGAACACGCGATTGAACGTGTGTGATCCGGCGCCGAATTCCGGCGTATTCGTCTTTCCGATCGTGATTGCTCCGGCGGCGCGGAGCCGCGTGACGATGAGCGCATCCTTCGCCGGAACGTTGTCCTTGTAGTAGAGCGAACCGTACGTGGTGCGAATCCCGGCTGTCGCTACCAAGTCTTTGTGCGCGACAGGAAGCCCGTGCAGAGGTCCCAGCGTTGCGCCATGTGCCTGACGTTCATCCGCCTTCGCCGCGTCCGCCATCGCACGCTCGGCGACGAGCGTTACGATGGCGTTGATATTCGGGTTGACGCGCTCGATGCGCGCCAGGTGCGCCGCCATTACATCTCGCGCCGAGACCTGCTTGCGATGAATGCGCGCGGCGAGATCGGTCGCGGAGAGCGTGCACAGATCCTCCGCGGATGTGGACAGCGGCGCGACGTCGGTCGCGGCGTTTGGAATCGGCATGGTTGAACCCGTCGATAGTGTGGGCATCACTCCGCTCAGCGCGGCGACTCCCAGCAGCTGGCCGAATTCGCGGCGGCTGATGTTGCCGCGGTGGTCACTCATCGATCATGAGGGGCGGAGGTCCCTTTGTAACGTGCGATAACGTACGAGGGGGCTTCGATGGCTGCCAGCGCGATGCTCCGCACGCGTGCTCCCTTGACGACTCGCGTCACCCTGCCCAAGTACAGGAATGGCAACGCAAACCCGCTCGACTCGAACCACTCGGGCCGACGCGACTTCGCGCTCGAACAACGGGCTTCCGACGCTTCCGGGTGCGCCGACGGCGTACAGCTCGGAGACCGGCCGTACCTATCGGCTCGATCGTTTGCTCGGCAAGGGAGGATTCGGCGAGGTCTATCTCGCGACGCCAATGCCGCGCGACGGCTATCCCGCGCAGGTTTGCGTCAAGATCAGCGATCGAATGTCCGGTTGGCTTCGCGAAGCCTATTTCGCCGAGCTGCTCCTGCGCGAGCCGCGGGCGCTCCGCGTGTTCGATCGGTTCGCAGAAGTCGAAGGGCCGAGAATGCGCTACTGCCTCGCGATGGAGTACGCGGAGCACGGCGACTTGGGCGCATGGCTCGCTCGCAAAGGTCCGCAGCCGGAGCGCTTCGTGCGACGCGAGATCGCCGCGATTCTACAAGCCCTCGACGCACTTCATCGCGGACAAGCGCTCCATCGCGACCTCACGCCGTTCAACGTGTTCGTGTGCGGCGCGGATGAGCAGCTCAAGCTCGGCGACTTCGGCATCGCGACGCACCAGCTCAGTCGGCGGGGTGTCACTGCGGAGGCGTTCAATCCGTTCAACGCGCCGACGGAGATTGCCTGGGGAAAGGTGCGCCGCTGGCAGCAACGGGACGACATCTATCAAGTCGGGCAGATCGCATCGATGCTGCTGCGTGGCGACGTGCAACGCCCGATGCGAAGCCGCGATGTGCGCGGGCTTCCCTGCAGCGACGAGCTGAAAGAAGTCATTCACCGATGCCTCGGCGTACGCGGCAAGCGTTACGAGTCAGCGGCGGATCTCATCACCGCACTTCGCCAACGCCCGAAAGAGATCAACCTCGGACGTGTGTCGGGGCTGGCTGGGAAGCGAATCGCGTTCACGGGATTTCTGAGTCGTCCGCGCGCCGAAGCGATGGCCTCGGCGAAAAAGGCTGGCGCGATCGTCCAATCCAAGCCGGGTCACCTGACGGACGTGTTGGTGCGAGGGCGGCCGAACAAGCTGCAGATCGCGGGCACCGTCGGTGGACTCAAGCTGATGGAGATTCGTCGCCTCGCCGCGCGAGGACATGTGGTGCGAGTCATCGGCGAACGTCAGTTCTGGAAGCTCGTCGAAGCGTCGCTGCCGGCTCGCAACGCGAAGGTCACGAAGACTCGAGCGCGAAAAGTTTGACCGCGTTGTCGCCGGCGGCCAACTGCATCGTGTGCAGAAACATCAAGCCGAGTTTTTCGACAATTCTAATCGAGCCGGTGTTCTCCGGGTTCGTGATGGCAAGGAGTCGCGTCAGCTTCAGCACGTCGATCGCGTGCTGCTTCACGCCGGCGGCTGATTCGAACGCGTAGCCTTTCGACCAGAACTCCGGCAGGAAGGCGAATCCGATGTCCGGATCGGGAAGCGTATCTCGCTTGACCAGTCCGCTGATCCCGATTGCGCCGGCGGACTCTTTCCGTTCCACCACCCATAGCCCGAAGCCGTTGCGTTCGTAGCTGGCGATGAGCCGCTCGGCGATGTACTTCGCGGCGTCGTCGAGGGTGCGAACACCGCGGTCGCCGATGAATTGCAGGAACGAGGGCTCGTTCAAGAGCCGGAGTACGAACGCGGCGTCGTCGAGCTCCGCGTGCCTGAGCGTCAAGCGCTCGGTTTCGAGGACGATCATAGGTGTAAAGCTATCGACGACGGAGGTGCAGATCCCTCGCTTCGCTCGGGATGACAGGGGCTTTCGCTCGGGATGACAGGGGATCGGGGCGACAGGTATCTTTGGTTGTCCTTTGTCCAGGATCACAATGCCAGGTTCGATCCGTCGTCTCGCTACCGTCGCATCAGTCGTCGTCTTCGCGATTCCCGGCGCGCGAGCAATCTCGCAAAGCGCGCCGAAGACTGGCCCGATCTTCGTCAATGGAATGGCGCAGATCGTCCCGGCCTTTCAGGACACATCCGGGTGGATCCGGCAGGAGCTCTGGGTCGAGACCAACTTCGATTCCGATCACGACGGCAAACCTGACCGCGTTCATGTCGATGTCACTCGACCGCGGCAGACTGAGACCGAAGGACTGAAAGTTCCGATCCTGTATGGATCGAGTCCGTATTTCGCGGGGACGGCGCGCGGACAGGTCAACTGGAATGTGCAGCAGGAGCTGAATGATCAGCCGCAGCCGCGCGGCGTGATGCAGGCGCCAGCGTACCAGCCGAACCGTTCACGCATCTCGAATGCGCTCATCTATGAATGGGTGCCGCGCGGGTTCGCGGTGGTTCACTCCGAGGCGCCAGGCACGGGTCGCTCGCAAGGATGCCCGACGGTTGGGGATGTTCCCGAACGCATGCCAATGAAGTTCGTCGTCGATTGGTTGAATGGTCGGGCGAAGGGCTTCACGACGCCGACCGGCAACGAAGAGGTCACCGCTACCGCCTGGTCCACCGGCAAAGTCGGAATGATCGGCACTTCATATGAAGGCACGCTGCCTCTCGCCGCGGCAACTACCGGGGTTCCTGGCCTCGAAGTCGTCGTGCCGGTTTCGCCGAACACGTCGTACTACCACTACTATCGCTCGAATGGCCTCGTGCGATCGCCGGGCGGCTATCTCGGCGAAGATGTCGATGTGCTTTACGACTTCATCGCGAGCGGCGCGACGGATGGTCGCGCGAACTGCGATAAAATCTGGAAGAACGGCATCTTTGCCGGCTCGAACGGCCAGGATCGCGCGACCGGCGACTACAACGACTTCTGGGCGAAGCGCGATCTCCTGCCGTTCGTGAAGAACATCAAGGCGGCGGTTCTGCTCGCGCACGGATTCAACGACTACAACGTCGTGCCCGAGCACAGCGTGCGGATTTACAATGAGATGAAAGCGCGCGGATTGCCGGTGTCGATCTACCTGCACCAGGGCGGACACGGCGGCAACCCGCCGTCAGAAATGCTGAACCGTTGGTTCAGTCACTATCTGTATGGTGTCGACAATGGCGTCGAGAAAGATCCGCCGGTGTGGATCGTTCAGGACGTGAACGCTCAGGAACCGCGCGCGATGGCCGCGGCCCAAGCTGCGGCGGAAGCCGCGCGCAACGGCCGCGGTACCGACTCGGTGCAGTTGGCCGGGCGCGGCAGAGGACGGGGAAGGGGCGTGACCACGCTGCCGACACCATTTGCGTCGTTCCCTGTGCCTGGCTCGGTGCCGGTCGTGTTTCATCCGACGCAGGGCGGAACGAGCATCGCGAATCTCTCGTTCGCCGTGCCGAGCGGCGGGACGGACAAACTCGTCGACGATGTCGCGATGAGTGGCAGCGCGGATGCGGACGTCGATCAATCGCAACACCGGTTGCTCTACGGTACGCCGATCTTCACTGATACCGTACACATCTCAGGAACGCCGCGCGTGACGCTGCGCGTCGCTTCGAGCGCGCCCGCGGCGAACCTCAGCGTGTGGCTCGTCATGCTGCCCTACGATTCGGCGCGCGCGGGCTCGCAGAGTCACACGGGGCTCGTATCACGCGGATGGGCGGACATCCAGAATTACAAATCACTCACGAAGGGCGGGAACTACGACTCGAAGCTGCCTGGCGAGAAGCTGGCGCCTGGCAAGTTCTATGATCTCACCTTCGATCTTCAGCCCGACGACGAGTTTGTCCCCGCGGGCAAGCGGCTCGCGGTGATGATCATGTCCAGCGATCGCGAGTTCACGTTGTGGCCGCGCGCGGGAACGGAGCTGACCGTCGATCTCGCGCATTCGTCGTTCTCGATTCCGATCGTCGGAGGACGATCTGCGCTCAGCAAGGCGGGAATGCCCTGATGATCACAGACCGTTCGGACACTGACGAACGGGCACGGATCTGCGGCGAGTGGACGGAATGAAGAAGAGGCGCGCCGCGGCGCGCCTCTTTTTGTGCTCCGTGTGCATTACTGAATAAAGGCAGCGATCGCAGGATCTTTCTTGAGGTTGTCGAGAAACACCTCCAGCCCATCCCGCGATGGCCGGACCATGAACGTAGTGTCGCCCGACGTCCACGTCTTGGTTTGGAGTTCCGACGACATATGCCCGTTGATCACCGCCGCGCCGACGACGTACGGCTCACCGCCGATGTGGTCGACGCGATCGACGAGAATGACCAGGGTCGAGTCTTTGGCCGGGAGCGGATACGCCTTGCCGAGCACGAAGAGTGTATTGGCCTCGCGATCGAGCTCGGCCCAGTACGCCGCGTGACCGGCGTATCCACCCATGATGGAGTGCCCGGCCATGGTCGCTGCCGCCGACGCTTCGCGGTAGGCGTGCTCCGACTCACTGCGCGCGTCCGGTGTAGCGCCACGACCGGAGTGCCATCCGGGCTGACCGCGCCAGAGCACGATGAACTGCATCCAGTCCGTTCGTCCGTCCGCCGGCGTTTCGACGTATCGCTGCTGGTAGCTAAGGTCGACGCGCTCGGAGAGTGAGTGCGTTCCACCAGAGCTTCCGCCGCGACTCTGCGCGACTGCCGGAGTGGCCGCTGCGCCGAGGAGCAGCGCGAGAAAACTTCGCGTCATCGGATGTCCCATGGATCTCCCCAAAACGCGTTGGTAATCGGTTCCCCAAACGATCTCGTGAGCGGGAAGTTCGGTCAAGCAGGCCGTCTTCTTCTTTGCAGTCTTGGCGCTGGTCAACTCGGCCTATTTCAACTTTGGCACGAGCCGGGCTCGGCCATTCGGTGAATGTGAGACGACTCTAATCCGCGATGATAGTACGCCGTTGGTCGGCCTTGCAAAGCGATTTTGCCGGTTATACGGTTGCTTTCCCCGTCGTATCAGCAGCAGCGCTTCAATTCTGAGACAGTGAGAGGCCCCGCCATGGCGAATGACAATCCGAACGACGAACGCCGCGTCAATATCGGCAACGGCTCGTCCATCACGATTCCGGCCGGCCTTGGCCTGGTCGTTACACCGGTCGACCAAGTTGCTCGGCCGCGCGACTTTCGTTCTGGTCTGCTCGATGGTCAGTTGATCGAACAGGGCCTCGATCAACAAGCCGTCGTCGCCATCGATCCACTTCCGGCGCGCCCGCCGGGAGCACGCGCGCTCGCGGGTGAAGCGCCGGCGCCGGAATCGGCGAGCATCGACGTTCCGGTCGACGATAAGACTGCGGCCATCGTCCAGATCGAGCACGAGAACGGCGCGATCACGTGGTACGTCGCGTCTTCGCAATCTGTGAGCGCGAGCCAGTTCACGATTCCGGCGAACGATCTGACCGCGGTGCCGGCTGCACCGGGTTCGCGCGGCTTCAGCCTGGGTGGGATCGGCAAGAAGCTGCTCAAGGTCTTCACATTCCCGATCACGAAGATCGAAAACGGGATCGCCGATGTCGCCGCCGGCTTCGTCGCGGCGTGGGAACGAAAGAACCGACCGTACCTGGTTCGCATGTACACGGCCGACGTGCTCGAAACCGGAGCGCCGGCGCTCGAAGCCGCGGATTGGGATCGGTTGTGCGAAGGACGCGCGCTCCTCTTCGTGCACGGCACGTTCAGCTCGTGCGACGCATTCAACTCGCTCAAGCCGATTCTCCCGCAACTGGCGGAGCGATACGGTGGGCGCGTTTTCGCCTTCAATCATCCGACGCTTGCGGACGATCCCGCAACGAACGCGAAGACGTTCCTCGACGCGATTCCGCAAGCCGCCCGGCGGCTGGATATCGACATTGTCTGCCACAGCCGCGGCGGACTGGTATCGCGCGAGATTGCCAATCAGGGTGACTCGCGCGGCGTGAAGGTGAAGCGAATCGTGTTCGTCGGCGCGACCAACAATGGAACGATCCTGGCCAACGAGCAGCACATCCTCGACCTGGTGAACCGGTACAGCACCATCGCCAGGATCATTCCGAACACCGTCACGCATACGATCGTCGATGCGCTCACGGTCGTGCTGAAGGTGCTCGCGCGCACGCTGCTCAACGATTTGCCGGGGCTCACGGCGATGAACCCGGACGGCGATGTCGTGAAGCGTATCGACAGCGCGGCAACCAAAGCCGAGCAGCTCTTCGCGATCGCGTCCAACTTCGAGCCGCCGGTGGGATCACCGTTCTTCACCGTGTCTCGCGCCGCCGACCTCGTGGTCGACAACATTTTCGGGCAGGCGGAAAACGATCTCGTCGTTCCGACGGCCGGCGTGTTCACCTGCGCGGCGCCGGATTTCCCGATCGCGAACCCGGTGATCTTCGATTCCTCGGCGGCGGTCGTCCACACGCATTTCTTCGAGCAGTCGCTTACGCAAGAACGGCTGCTCGATTTCCTCGAGCCGTCCACGGCGCGCGAGCTCGCCTTCGCGCGCGGCGGCAATCTCACAGGCGACGAGATGCAGGCGCTCAAGCCGCACGTCGTCAATCTCCACGAAGGCGTCTTCAGCTCGAGCGGCAAGTTCACGACATCATCGCGCGATGTCGATGCGATCTTCAACGACTCGCTCCCCGCGTGGGAGCGCGCACTGCCCGACGACGCTCCGCTGCGGATCGTGTTCTGGGCGCACGGGGGCTTGATCAACGAGCAGGAAGGGCTCGCGATCGCACAGAAGCACATCGAGTGGTGGAAACGAAACGGCGTTTATCCGATCTATCTCGTCTGGGAATCCGGGCTATTCGATGCACTCGGCGGCATTCTTTCTCACGCCGGTACGACGACGGCGAGCCGAGGCTTGACGGATTTCACCGACGGCATCGTCGAGGGGATCGTTCGCCGGTTGCGTGGCGACGCTGTATGGGGCGCGATGAAGGCGAGTGCCGCGCTCGGAACCGCGAAGAACGGCGGCAACCGCTACGTCCTCGAGCAGCTCGCGAAGTACACGCCGACCGTCAAGCGGCCTGTCGAGCTTCACGCGATTGGGCACAGCGCCGGATCGATCGTGCACTCGTACTTCGTGCCGACGGCCGCGGAGCTGGGTGTGCAGCCGTTCACGACGTTGCAGTTCCTCGCCCCGGCGATTCGCGTCGACGAATTCAAGTCGCGATTGATGCGCGCGGCCGGATCGGCGTTCAAGCAGCTCGTGATGTACACGATGGACGACGCGCGCGAGCAGGATGACAACTGCAACAACGTCTATCGAAAGTCGCTGCTCTATCTGATCTATCACGCGCTCGAGGCACGCGATCGCGAACCGATTCTCGGTCTTCAAGTGAGCGTCGACAACGATCCCCAGTTGCGATCGTTCTTCGGCGGACAACAGGCGCGCGCCGTATGGTCCGCGACCCCCAATCAGTCGGGGCGTGACGCGACGCAGGCGACGAGCCACGGCGGCTTCGACGACGACGGTCCGACGATGACGAGCGTCGCCATCAACGTGCTCGGTGGAGACATCGCCGCGGCCAAGCCCTATCAAGGCGACGGGCGTCGCAATCTCTCGTGGCCAATTTCCAGTGACCTTCGTTCGGCGATCGCGCCGATGTCGAGCGACGATACTGCGGTCGCTGTGCCGGCAGCCATCGTTGGAAGCGCGAAGCCGGCGCCCGCGCTGCGCGTTCAGGCGACGGGCCGCCGGACGGCGCTGTGCGTTGGCATCGATGCGTATCCCGAGCCGAATCGGTTGAGCGGCTGCGTGTCCGACGCGCGTCGATGGGAAGCGCTGCTCAAGCAGCAACTCGGATTTCAGGACGTGCTGCGCCTCGAAGACCGCGAAGCCACGCGCGATCGCATTCTCGGCGAGCTGAAACGGCTCGTGTCGCAGGCGCGTCCGGGCGACGTCCTCGCGTTCCACTACTCGGGCCACGGGACGACGCTCGCGGATGACGATGGAGACGAGGAGGACGGCTACGACGAGGCGATGGTGCCGGTCGATTTCGGCGACGGCTATTTCATCCGCGACGACGATCTGCGCAACATCTTCACGGGTTTGGTCGACGGCGTGAGCCTCACGTGCTTCATGGATTGCTGCCACTCGGGAACCATCACGCGCGTGCTCGGACGGACGTCGCGCTCCGGCGCCGGCAAAGCACGCTTCATGACGATCGCGCCGAACAGCGATATCGCGATCAAGGAGCTCGCGCGTCGTCATCGCGATCGCGCGGCAGGGCACACGCGCGCGTTCGTCGACCGCACAGCGCTCAAGTGGATCACGTTCTCGGCGTGTGATGCGACTGAGCTCGCGTACGAGAGCCAGGGCAACGGCGCGTTCACGCGTGAAGCGACGAAGCTGCTGCAGGCCGGCGTCGATGGGCTGACGAACAGGGAAGTGCAGCGCCGCATCGTTCAGGCGTTCGGACCAAAGCGCGCACAAACGCCGCAGCTCGATTGCGCCGAGGGCGCCGAGCAGTTGTTCGTGCTGAATGTCGGCGCCACGGGTGCTGCGGCCGTGAGCGACACGACCGCGAGCGATCGTCGCGCTGGTGCCGGCGATCGGCGTGTGATCGTGTCAGAAGCGCAGATGTACAATCGTCGAGCGGGAACCGGCCGGCGCGCTGGCGACGCCGGTGATCACGCCGAAGCGCTGCGTGAAGCGGCTGCGTTCCTCGAGCGGCTATGACGGCGCCGACGGATTCGCTCGTGATGGGCTTTGAGATTGCGCCCCGCGTCACTCGCGGCGCGGGGCACAACGCCTACGAGCAGAAGGCGGACGACCCGCGCTGGCGTCCGATGCGAATTTACGCGCTCGATCCGACGCACTTCCGCGACGATGGCGCGATCGCCGTCGTCGACGTGCCGTATGAACCGCTCCAGCCCGGCCCAATCGGGGCGTTGCTCGCCGTGCAGAACGACGAGCTGCCAGGCGATGAATCGATTGAGCCGCTCGCGCTGGACGACCCGCGTCTGATGCTCGGTCAGGGACGCGATCCGTCGGCAACGGATCCTGCGTTCCGCGCGCAGATGGTCTATGCCGTCTGCCACATCACGTACGCGGCGTTCAAGCGCGCACTCGGCCGCGATGTGATGTGGGGCTTCGACCGACTGGAGGCCGACGGTGCACCCGCTCGGCTCGTCATCAAGCCGAGCGTAGAAAACATGCGCAATGCGTACTACGATCCAGCACGCGGCGAGCTGCGGTTTGGAATCTTTCGAGCGGACCCGAAAGTCGAAGGATTGAATGTTCCCGGCGGCCTCGTGTCCACGGCGCTGATTCACGACGTCGTCGTGCATGAGATGTCGCACGCGTTGCTCGACGGGCTGCGCGCGAAGTTCATGATTCCCACCGCGCCCGACGTGTCCGCGTTTCATGAAGCCTTCGCGGACATCGTCGCCATCTTCCAGCGCTTCACGTATCGCGATGTCGTGCGAAAGGCGATCGTCGATACGCGCGGCGATCTCAGCAAGCCATCGATTCTCTCGCAGATCGGCGGGCAGTTCGCGCAGAC
>Ga0070679_100002322_pt1 | contig 17205 bp, 20 predicted proteins | sample KBSC63BmetaG_FD_65652 | JGI IMG/M metagenome (GOLD analysis project Ga0070679, IMG submission 65652) | Corn rhizosphere microbial communities from Kellogg Biological Station, Michigan, USA - KBS C6-3B metaG | ecosystem: Host-associated > Plants > Roots > Rhizosphere | place: USA: Michigan... | reverse complement strand
CGGACACCCTTGCCGGTGGCGCCGCCGAAGGCCCAGTCGCGGGTAACGCGCTCGGGCCAGTCGACGCCGATCGAGATGCGCTCGCCCGCCCCGGCGGGCAGGCTCCACGCGGGAAGGTCTGCGGCCTCGCTCACCGGCTGATCGTAAGCGACCTAGTCGTTGCTCAAGAGACGACGGAGCTCTTCGACCACGCGGGGCTGCGGCTCGACGCCCTCGGCCTGCAGCGCCCTCTCGAGATCGGCGAGCACCTCGGCGCGGAAAGCGGCGTCGGCCTCGGCCCGGGCGACCAGCTGGTCGAGCCCGCGCCTGGCGGCCGGGAGCTCCTGCGCCGCCTGCACCCAGGCCTGCGGAGCCGGGGGAAGCATCCCGATCAGCCGTGAAAGTTGCTCGTGGTCGTAGTTGCTCATCACGTCACCTGTCCACCGGACGGGGTCGGGGGCGTATTTCTTCCCTCACCCTCGAATGCATCTCGAAGCTTGTCGAGGCAGCGCGAGAGGCGGCTGGCGATCGTCCCGGCCGGGAGGCCCAACGTGTCCCCGATCGTGCGGTAGCTCTCGTCGCGGGCGAAGAAGCGGTCGAGGATCTGCTGGCAGTTCTCCGGCAGCTCGGCCATCGCGTCGTGCACGTCGAAGGCGTCCTCGAGTGCGGTCAGCACGTCTTCGGCGGGGAGCTCGGGCAGCTCGTCGATGTCGGCGTCCGACTCGCGCGCGCCCGAGCGGAGGCGGTCGATGCAGACCCTCCGCGTCAGCTGCGCGATCCACGGCCGCACCGCCTCGTCGTCGCGCAGGGAGCCGAGGCGCTCGTAGACCCGGGCGAACACGTCCTGGAAGACGTCCTCGGCATCCTGCTGGCCCAGACGGAAGCCCTGTACCGCGATCGCGTAGACGTAGCGCGAGAAGCGCTCGACGAGCTCCCGCCAGGCGTCGTCGTCGCCTGCCCGGCAGCGCGCGACCAGCGCGGCGTCGGAGCTGGCCTGCGCGATCAGCTCTGGGCCGCGCGCAGGCGCTTCGCCATCGTCTCCAGGAGCTTCCATGCGATCCCTGCGTTCCCCTCGACAAGGGGCCGGAACTCCCAGGACGTGAGGCCGTAGCAGCGGAGCTCGCTGTCGGCCGTAACGGTCGCGCTTCTGGCCCCCTCGTCGATCAGCGCGATCTCGCCGAAGTAGTCGCCGGGCCCCAGCTTGTCGCGCTCGCCGCCGCGGACCGTGACGGACGCTTCGCCGCTCTCGATCACGAAGAAGCCGGCGCCCGTCTTTCCCTCGTCGACGACCGTGGTGCCGGACTCGAACGTGCGCTCCTTGAACGACCGGGCGAGGCGCTCGAGCTCGCCGGGCTCGAAGTCGGCGAAGAGCGGGACGCGCTGGAGGAGCTCGACTGGTGCTTCGGCCACGCGCGGATATTAAGGCTTTGTCGCTTCCGCGCGACTCGCGAGTTCCTCGATCTTGCCCTCGGCGGTCTCCAATCGCCCGCGGCAGAAGCGGTACAGCTCCTCGCCGCGCTCCCAGAGCTTGAGCGCCTCGTCGAGCGGCGCCTCGCCGCTTTCCAGCCGGTGGACGATCGCCTCCAGCTCCTTCTGGGCCTCCTCGAACGTCACGTCCGCTCCTCGACTCGGGCGCCGAAGCTGCCCTCGGCGACCTCGACGTCGACAGGGTCGCCCGGCTGGACGGCTTGCGGGGAACGGACGATCTCGTCGCCGGCGCGGACGATGGCGTACCCGCGCTCGAGCGTCGAGCGCGGCGACAGAGCGCGCAGCCGGCCACCGGCCTGCTCCAGCTTCGCCCGGCGGCGCTCCAGCAGTAGCCGCGGCGCGCGGGCCAGGCGCTCGTGCGTGCCGTCGAGGCGGCGACGCTCGCGGTCGAGGCTCCGTCGCGTCCCTCGCTCGAGCCCCGCCCGCGAGCGCTCGAGCCGCTCCAGCAGCTGGGCGAGGTCCGGCACGACGAGGCGCCCGGCGACGCTCGGCGTCGACGCGCGCACGTCGGCTGCGAGGTCGCAGAGCGGCGTGTCCTGCTCGTGGCCGACTGCGCTCACGACCGGCACGGGGCACTCGGCGATCGCGCGCACCAGCCGCTCGTCGCTGAACGGCAGCAGGTCCTCGAAGCTGCCGCCGCCGCGGGCCACCACGAGCACGTCGACGCCCTCACGGCATAGCGCGCGCAGCGCCTCGACGACCGCGCCGGCGGCCCGAGGGCCCTGGACGTAGGTCTCCGCGACGAGCACGTTCGCCGGCGGGAAGCGGGTCGTGACCGCGGTCAGGACGTCTCGCTTGGCGGCGGCGTCGTTGCCCGTCACGAGGCCGATCCGCGTCGGCAGGAGAGGCAGCGGCCGCTTCCGCTCGGCGGCGAACAGGCCCTCGGCCGCGAGCTTCGCCTTCAGCCGCTCCAGCGCGGCGAGATGGTCGCCGAGCCCGAAGCGCTCGAGCGACAGCGCACGGAGGCGGAACTCACCGCGCGCCTCGAAGAGCTCCGGGCGCCCGTACGCGTGGACGCGGTCGCCGTCGGACAGCTCGAGCCGCAGCGCGTCGAACTGCCCGCGCGCGATCGAGACGCCGAGGCAGGAGCCGTCCTGGGGGTCCTTGAGCGTGAAGAAGACGCTCGCCCAACGGTCCGAGCGCCGCAGCTCGGTCATCTCGCCCTCGACCCAGACCGTCGGCAGCCGCTGGAGCCACGATGCGACCCCGCGGTTGAAGGCCCCGACGGAGTAGACCTTGCGGTCGCCGTACTCGATCGCCTCGACCTTCACGAGGCCAGGATACGGCGCGACCCGCTGGCTAGATCAGGATCTCGGCGGCCGTTTCCGGCGAGCAGCCCTGGCGCAGGAGGTCGACCGCGTGGTGCAGGTCGGCCGGGCTGTGGGCGATCTTCTCGGCCAGCGGCAGGGGGAAGCCGGCCTCCATCAGCACGTGCAGGCGCCAGCTCTCGACTTTCGCCTGTTCGTCCCTGGGTGTCTCGGCGATCTGCGTCATCGGCGTCCGGGTAGTTCGCCCTGTCCTAGACGAACCCTCCCCGTGGAAGTTTGTCCTTTGCCGAATCAGCCCCTGCGAAACGTGGGGGCGAGGCGGGAGCCGGCCTCGTTGAGCGCTTCGTCGATGCGCCGCTGGAGGTCCTGGAGCCGCGCGTTCAACACGGTTCGCTCGGCCTCGGCGTCCGCCGCCAGGGCCTGAACCTGCGTCCGCAGCTCGCCTTCGGCGTCCGCGATCCGGCGCTGAAGCTCCGCGACCAGCTCGTCCCGCTCGTGCTCGAGGGTCGAGCCGATCTGCGAGAGGCGGCGCTCGAGGCGCTGGCCTCCGGCGTCGGCAACGTGCGCGAGGCGCTCGGCCAGCACGCCCTGGGCCTGCTTCGCGAAGTGCTCGACGGCGCGGTCGAGCTCACGCGAGAGGCGCTGCGCGGCGTCGTCGCGCGCCCGCCTGATCGCGTCTCCGAACTGCTTCGTGACCGCGTCGGAGAAGCTGTCGGCGGTCCGCTCGACCACGCGCTTGAGCTGGTCGAGCTGACGCCGCTCGATGTCGGCGAAGCCGGCCTGGATGCGCTGGATCGCCTCGGCCTCCTCCGCGCCGATCCGCTCGCGAAGCTCGCGTTCGCGCTGGCGAAGGCGCTCAGCCACCTCGTGCAGCGCGCGGCGGCGGTCGCGCTCGTGCGCCTCGAGCTGTTCCTGCGATTCCTGCGACAGCTCACCGGCCGCCTTGGTGAACTGGGCCTCGAGCGTGGCGAGCCGCTCGCGCTGCTCTTCGCTGGCGGTGTCGAGCCGCTCGGTGTCGAGCTGGAGCCGCGATTCGGCCTGGGCCATCAGCTGCCGCTGCCGCTCGCCCATGGTCGTGAGCTGCGAGGCGAGCCCGCGCTCGGCGCGCTCGAGGTCGGCCTTCAGCTCGGAGAGACGGTGCGCGACCCGCTGCTCGACCTTCGCGAGCGCCTCGCTGAGCTCGGCGCCCGCCGCCTGCTCCCGCTCGATGAGCGCTGCGCGCCGCGTCTCGCCGATCTTGCGCTCCTCGGCGACGAGCTTCGAGAGCGAGTCCGCGCGGGCGCGGGAGAGCGTGCGCTCGAGCTCGGCGGCGCGTGCCTCGACCTCCGTTGCCACCAAAGCGTCGAAGCGGGCCTCGGCCTCGGCGAGCTGCCGGTCGACCTGCCGCGAGCGCGCGACCAGGCGCTGGAGCACGAGCACCCCGAGCTCGAGGGCGGCGCAGACAGTGATCCCGCCGGCCGCGAGGGCCAGCTCGCGCGAGGGCTCGAGCGCGAAGACGACCCAGCCCACGGCGGCCGCGGCCCCCACGACCCCTGCCAGCCCGAGCAGCGTCGAGCGCGAGACTCGTTCGAAGACGGCGGCGACGGCCGAGGCGAAGACGGCCACGACCGCAGCCGCGAAGACGAGCTCGAGGACCTCCGCGCGCACGGGCGGCATGCTACGCCAGCCTGAGAACCAGCAGAGCCGCCGCGAGCGCGACGTTCGCCGCCGCCAGCGCGAGCAGTGCGCGCTCCGGCCCGGCCACGAGCGTCTCGCTCGTCACCGGCTCGCGGCCGCCGTCGCGCAGCTCGATCGTGCCGCCGACCGACGCCACCCGGCGACGGACGTGACGCACGGGAGTCGAGAGCGCGCGCTGCGCGTAGCTCGTCAGCGTCGCGTAGCCGGCCGCGAGCAGCGCCGTCCACGAGATCGTCCCCGCGCAGGCGAAGTACCCGGTCAGGAGCGGAAACGCGCCCCAGGCGAGCGCGAAGCCGGCACCGTTGTGGATCGCCCCGCCGAAGAGCTCGAGGTTGTAGACCGGCACGAGCGCGAGGCCGACCGCGACGAACACGAGCAGCCAGGCGTCGAACGCGACCGCGCCCGCGATTCCGATCGCGATTGCGGCGGCGAGCGGGACGATCGTCAGCCCGACGAGCATGCCGTCGGGGATTCGGGTTCGCAACGGCCTCCCGTTCAGCTCGTCGAGCGCGTGCGCCGAGATCCCGAGCGCGAGGAAGAACGCCACCAGCGTCGCAACGAGGCGTCCTTCGTAGAGCTTCGGCGCGAGGCAGGCGCCGATCGCGACGTAGCTCAGGTGCCAGGCCGTGTACGGCGGGTGCAGCAGCGTGACGTAGTCGCGCCAGCCGCCCGGGGCGAGCGCGTAGAACGCCGGCCGCGCCTCGGTCACGCCCGGCGGCCCCACAGCACGGTGCAGCCGCCGAGGCTGAGGCGGCGCGCCTGAACGTCCTCGAAGCCGGCCTCGCCCACCGCCGCCACCAGCTGCGGCACGGGCCAACGCTGGTCGAACTCGCGGATGCTGCCGCCGAGGAAGCGCCCGACCTCGTGCCAGCCGGGAGAGATCGCCCGCCCGGCGAGCGGCAGGCCGACGTCGACCCAGAGGTCCCACGCGACCCGCGGCACCGGCCCAGGGGGCACGCCGAAGTCGAGCAGCGACATCGTTGCGCCCGGCCGCAGGACACGCGCGAGCTCGCGCAAGCCCGCGGGCAGGTCGTCCAGGTAGCGAAGCAGATAGGCGGCCGTCAGCCCGTCGAACGAAGCGTCCTCGAAGGGAAGCTCCTGCGCGGAGGCCTCGACGAGGCGCACGCGCTCTCCCACCCGTTGCCGGGCCTCGGCCAGCATCTCGGGGCTCTGGTCGACGCCGACGACGGAGCAGCCCTTCTGCCGGACGAGCTCGAGCGCCACCGCGCCGGTGCCGCAGGCGACGTCGAGCACGGTGTCGCTCGGCCCGACCGGGAGGCGCGAGACGAGGAACTGCCGCCAGCGCGGGTCTTGCCCGAAGGAGAGAAGGTTCGCGTAGCGGTCGTAGGTCGGCCCGAGCGGCGCGAAGAGCCCGCGCGCGATCCCGGTTCGGGTCTCTGCCACCCGGTGAGTCTAAGTCGGGCTCAGCTCGCCGGTTCGGTCGCCTGCCGTCGCTGCGCGCGCAGCTCGCGGCGCAGTCCGCGGGAGGCCGTGGTGCTGTCGCCCTTGCTGCCGCCGACGCGAACGCGCGGGTCGAGCAGCGGGTAGAGGAGGTCGACGACCAGGTTCACGAACACGACCACGATGCTCACCACCAGCACGATCCCGAGGATCATCGGGAGATCCGAGGCTGCGAGCGACTGCACGAGCAGCCGCCCCATCCCCGGGAGCTGGAAGATCTGCTCGATGAACAGCGCCCCCGCGAACGCCACGCCGATGTCCATGCCGAGCATCGTCACGACGGGGAGGACCGCGTTCGGCAGGACGTGCGAACGCATCACGCGCGAGTTGCGCGCTCCCTTCGCGCGCGCCGTGCGCACCCAGTCCTCGTTCATCGTCTCGAGCAGGCTGGCCCGGATCATGCGCGCGTAGAGCGCGGTGAAGAGGAACGCGAACGTGAACCAGGGCAGGATCATGTGGTAGGCCCAGTAGCGCGGGCCACCGCATTCGATCGAGTTCTGCGGGACGTAGGTGAGGTCGCAGTACCCGGCCACCGGGAACCAGTGCAGCTTGACGCCGAAGATGTACGAGAAGATCAGCGACAGCCACACCGGGTGACAGCAGAGGCCGATCAGGACGAAGACCATCAGCCCACGGTCGAGCAGCGAGCGCGGCCTCAGCGCCGAGAGCAGCGCGATCGGGAAGGACATCAGCAGGAAGAGGATCGTCCCGCCGATCACGAGCGACGCCGTGACCGGAAGGGTTCGGCGGATCTCCGTCATCACGGGCTCGTTCAGCCGCGGCGAGTAGGGCAGCTCGCCGTGGAGCACGAGGTTGCCGACGAAGCGGGCGTACTGGTGGACGAGCGAGCCGCTGGTGTCGAACTGCGAGTGCCCCCCGAAGCCGCTGCCGCCCCCGACCGTCTTCCGCGACCCCGCGAGCATGAAGAACATCACGAACGTGATGAGGGTTACGGCGAGCACCATCAGGACGGCTCCCACGAGCCGTTTGCCGATGAAGAGAAGCATTGCCCCCGCCTGCCTCCTTGCTCACGCCAACCAGTTCGAACTACGAACAATACGCCACGAACCGGCGTGCTTCTGCCTGCCCGTTCGACGCCCGCTCTAAGCTCGATGGATGAGCCTCGAGCGCGACTTGCGGCGGATCGCCGAAGCGGCCGTGCGCCACGCGGCGGAGGGGGAGGAGGTAGCCGGCATCGTGCCCGCGGAGCCGGCGAACGGACTACGGCTCTACGTCTGCGCGTACGGCGCCGAGGACGCGACCAGCTGGCTCGTGCTCGACGCGACCGGCGTGGAGGTCTCGGACCGGGCGCTGATCCGCGACGCGGTCTCGATCGCGGCGCTCTGCGAGGTGGCCGAGGAAGCGGCCGGCGTCGAGCCCGACTCGGCGCGCGTCGCGAGCCCTGCGCTGCTGGACGACCTGGGCGGGGACAAAGGCTCGGAGGTCGCCGCGGCGGTGAAAGCCGCCGCGGGGACGGTCGAGGAGCTCGTCCACGACGTCGAACGCGGCTACAAGCTGCCCCTGAGCTAACCTGGCCGCATGGAAGGCTTCCCCTTCGGCGGCGACCCCGAAGACCTGATGCGGAGCCTGCGCGAGTTCGCCGAGCAGCAGGCCGAGAGCGTCCACGATGCGCAGCGCGAGCAGTTCGCCACGCTGACGCTGAACACCGCGGTGGAGCTCACCGCGGCCGCGCTCCAGCAGGTTCAGGGGACGGGGAGTGCCGAGGAGCAGGCGACCGCCCTCCGCGACGCGATGCGCGTCCTGTTTCCGGAAGCCGTGGCGCTGGTGTCAGCAGCGCGGCAGGGCTTCATGCGCGAGAGCTGAGCCCGGCTCCGCGCCGAGCCGGCGACCGGCCCCGATCAGCCAGCGGCCGAGCGTCAGGCGAACGCGTCGGCGCGGCTCCCGGACCGGGGACCAGTCGCTGCTCAGTCGAGCCGTCCGCTCGCGGGCGGCCTCTGCGTGGATCTCGTGCTCGATCATGCGGCGGCTCCTCTCGACTTAAAGTATCTCGACCTCGAAAGAGAACGTTACACTTCAAATATCTTGACGTCAAGACTTTTTTATCCGACAATCCGGCAATGAGCGACGAGCGCGACCATGTCGACCGCTGGCTAGAGGAAACACAGCTGCCCGGCGCCGTCGATCTCGAGGTGGAGGGCATCGTCGACCGGATCAACGGGCTGCGCCGCCGGTTCAGCCGAATGCTCGACGAGACGCTCGCCGACTTCGGGCTGAACGACGGCGAGTGGAAGGCACTCGGTCACCTGCAGCTCTCGGGGCCGCCACACCGCAAGCCCGTGGGGCAGCTGGCCAAGCGAGCTGACCTCTCGAGCGGCGCGATGACAAACCGGCTCGACCGGCTGGAGCAGGCGGGCTTCATCCGGCGCCTGCCCGACCCGGATGACCGACGCGGCGTACTGGTCGAGCTCACGGACGCCGGCCGCGCCGCCTGGGAACAGTCGGTCAGCGCCCAGGCCGAGAAGGAGTCGCTCGTAACGGCGGCGCTGAGCGTGAAGGAGAAGCAGCAGCTGAACGCGCTGCTCCGGCGCCTGATGCTCGAGTTCGAGAAGCGCGAGGCGAAGAAGTAGCTCCCGCCGCGCCCGAGGACGCGGCGGGAGCTCGTCGCCCTCGTCTACTTCGCAGGGGGGATCAGCACGCGGTTGACGACGTGGATGACCCCGTTCGTCGCCATCACGTCGGCCTTCACGACCTTCGCGTTGTTCACGAAGACGGTGGAGTTGGCCACGTGGATGCGGACCTTCTTGCCATTCAGCGTCTTGGCCGAGTGCAGCTTCACGACGTCGGCCGCCGTGACCTTGCCGGAGACCACGTGGTAGAGGAGCACGGCCTTCAGCTTCGCCTTGTTGGCGAGCAGCGCCTTCAGCGTCTTCTTCGGCACCTTCTTGAAGGCCGCGTCGGTCGGCGCGAAGACGGTGTAGGGGCCGGGCTGCTTCAGCGCGGACACCAGGCCGGCCCGCTTGAGCAGCATCGTCAGCGTCGTGAACTTGCCGGCCGCCGTCGCGGTCGCGACGAGGTCGCCGCTGGCGCGGGTGCTGCCGCCGGCAGTCGAGCCGAGGGGAGCCGCGGCCAGGGCCGCGACGACGATCACGAGCAGGAGTGCGGTCTTCTTCATGACGTCCTTTCGTTGAGCGTCAGCGGGACGCGGACGCAGGGGTAGGTCGCGGGCTTTCCTGACGACGGCCGACGGCGAGCCAGCCGAGGCCGTACACGGCCGAGAGGCCGACGAGCCCGTAGACGATCCGGCTCGCGGCGTTCGTCTCGCCGAAGTCAAGGCCGAAGATCCAGGCCACCAGGTCGAACTTCGCGATCGCGACGAGGCCCCAGTTGAGACCGCCGACGAGCACGAGCGTGAGCGGGAGCAGATCGCGCTTCCCGAACATTCGTACACCTCCTGTAGAGAAGTTGTTCAACATCGGTCGACAGAGTACTGCCCGGATCGCGGGTTGTCAAACTCATGTCCATCTCTTGTATAGTTCAGCCGATGAACGGCGAGACGGTGCTGCGGATCGGCGAGCTGAGCAAGCGCTCGGGCGTGAGCCCGGAGCTTTTGCGCGCCTGGGAGCGCCGCTACGGGCTGCTGCGCCCGACGAGGTCGGGCGGCGGACTGCGTCTCTACTCACTGGACGACCTGGAGCGCGTGCGCCTGATGCGGCGGCACATCGACGGCGGCCTCGCTGCGGCCGAGGCCGCCGACCTCGTCTCGCGCTCGCCCGTGGGCGAGGGCGCCGGCGAGACCGCGATCGCGTCACCGTCGGAGGCGCAGGCGGAGCTCGCTGCCGCGCTCGACGCGTACGACGAGCCCTCCGCGCAGGCCGTGATCGACCGGCTGCTGGCGACGACGACGCTCGACGCCTTTCTCGTCGAGGTCATGCTTCCGTACCTCCGCGAGCTCGGCGAGCGCTGGGAGCGCGGCAAGGCGTCGGTCGCCCAGGAGCACTTCGCCTCGAGCATCCTCCGCGGTCGGCTGTTCGGCCTCGCGCGCGGCTGGGGATTAGGGCTGGGGCCGCTCGCGCTGCTGGCCTGCCTGCCCGGCGAGCAGCACGAGCTCGGACTGGTCTCGTTCGGCCTCGCGCTTCGCGCCCGTGGCTGGCGGATCGGCTACCTCGGCATCGACACGCCACTGGACACGCTCGCCTCAGCGGCCGACTCGCTCCGGCCCGACCTGGTCGTCGTGAGCGCGGTCTCGGCGGAGCGCGTCGCCGCTAACGCACCCGAGCTGCGCGACCTCGCGCGGCGGCACCGGGTGGCACTCGGCGGCGCCGGCGCGGCGGGCGGAGCGGCCGAGGAGGTCGGCGCGATCGCGCTGCAGGGCGACCTGGTCGCCGAGGCCGGGCGCGTCACGGCGCTCGTGCAGAGCACCCGCTCGTAGAATCCCGCGAGCCGATGGGCCTCGTCGATTCCACGATCGTCCGCTTCCTGCCGGCGGTGCCGAAGCCGGTGGTGCGGAAGATCTCGGAGCGCTACATCGCCGGCGAGGAGCTCGACGACGCCCTCGTCGTCGTGCGGCGGCTGAACGACCAGGGGAAGCTCGCCACCATCGACGTGCTCGGCGAGGAGATCACGAGCCCCGACGAGGCGCGCGCGATCGCGGCGGCCTACCGCGAGTCGCTCGACGCGTTCGAGCGCGGCAAGCTGGGCTCGAACGTGAGCGTGAAGCCGACGGGGCTCGGCCTGAAGCTCGGCTACGACCTCTGCAAGGCGAACCTCGAGGACGTAGTCCGGCACGCCGCCGAGCTCGGCAACTTCGTCCGGATCGACATGGAGGACGCCTCGACGACCGACGACACGCTGCGCCTCTACCGCGAGCTGCGCGATGCGGGCTTCGACAACGTGGGCATCGTTCTCCAGGCCCGGCTGAAGCGCACTCCGGCCGACCTCGCGGGACTGGCCGACCTCCGGCCCAACGTGAGGATCTGCAAGGGCATCTACCTCGAGTCGGCCGACATCGCGTACCGCGACTTCGACTCGATCCGCGCGGCGTTCGTGCAGGCGCTCGAGCAGCTGCTCGACCTCGGCTGCTATGTCGGGATCGCGACCCACGACGAGTGGCTCGTCGAGCAGGGCAGGCGGCTGGTCGCCGAGCGCGGGCTCGACCGTGACGAGTACGAGTTCCAGATGCTGCTGGGCGTGCGGCCCGACCTCGGGGACGAGCTGATCCGCGACGGCCACCGGCTGCGGATCTACACGCCGTTCGGCCGCCACTGGTACGCGTACTCGATGCGGCGCCTGCAGGAGAACCCGAAGATCGCCGGGTACATCGCGGCGGACACGGTCGGGCGGCTGCTGCCCGGCCGGAACGGCGCCACCTAGGCTTCGCCTACGGCTCGAGCAGCCCGCTGCGGAAGGCGATCCCGACTGCGTGCGCGCGCGTGCGGGCGCCGAGCTTCTCGTAGATGTGCTCGATGTGCGTGCCCACCGTGCTGGGGCTGATCGTCAGGTCCGCGGCGACCTGGGCCGGCGTGAAGCCGTCGGCGAGCAGCGTCAGCACCTGCTGCTCGCGGCCGGTGAGCGACGACCGCTGCCTCGAGGCGCGCGGCCGTTCGACCAGGCGCCTCGCTCGCGCCACCAGCTCGTCGAGCTGGAACGGCTTGGCCAGGTAGTCGTCGCCGCCGACGAGCAGGCCCGCGACCCGGTCGAACGACTCGACCCGCTCGCCCGAGACGAACAGCACCTGCACTGCGTCGCCGAGGCGGTCGCGCAGCTCCCGGCATACCTCGTAGCCGGAGAGATCCGGCAGGCGCACGTCCAGGACGACGAGGTGCGGCCGCTTTCGCGTGGCGCACTCGACCGCGTCGGCTCCGCTTCCCGCCTCGAATGGCTCGAAGCCGGCCTGCGCGAGGGCCGACACCACGAGCGCGCGAAAGTCCGCGTCGTCGTCGACGACCAGGATCCCCCCGCCTGCTCCGTTCCTCCGGATGACTCCTCCTCCGGACCCCTTGACGAGAGCCGGTTCTACTCCATCGGGCGGCGGCACGCAAGCCTTTCCCTAGGGCGGCTGCCCGAGAGCAAGACCGGTTGTCTGCCTGATGTGGCCGTCGCGGCGACGGCTTAGCGTGAATTGCGAACCCTGGCCGCCGTCAGGGTCAAGGGCCGGGGGGACGGAGGGAGAGATCGATGACGAAGCTTCGAGACATTCGGCGGCGCCGCGGATTCCGCATTGCCGCGATCTTTGCGCTCGCGTGCATGGCGGTCGCCGTGGCCGGCAGAACCGTGGTCGCCGGCGACGCGCCTCTGTTCACGGGGCTGCGCACCGAGCAGCAGATCCGCGCTGACAACCAGAAGGAATTTCGGCAGGTCCACAGCGACAGCACCGGCCGCTACCGGCCCGATCTCCTGAGCAAGGGGATCGCCCAGGCCCAGCGGCTTGCGATCTCGGCCACCTGGCGCAACGCCGCCTCGGTGAAGGCCGGCGCGCTCGCCGACCCGTCCTCGGCTTCCGCTGCCGGCAGCGCGATCACCGGCGCGCAGTGGGTGCAGTACGGCCCGGAGCCTCTCCGCATCGACGCGGAGCAGAACTTCCAGGGAACCGGCCCCGACGCGGGCATGATCACCGAGCTCGCCATCGACCCGCGCGGCACGAGCGACCAGGTCGTCTACCAGTCGAACAACGACGGCGGCATCTGGAAGACGACCGACAGCGGCGCCCACTGGACGCCGATGACCGACTTCATGCCCTCGAACTCGATGGGCGCCGTGACGCTCGACGCCGGCAACCCGTCGATCGTCTACGCGGGCACGGGCAACATCGGCAACAACGGCTTCTTCAACCCGGTCGGCGTGTACCGCTCGACCGACGCCGGCCAGACGTGGACGAACCTGGCGAAGTCCGTCTTCGGCAGCCGCGGCATCAACCGCATGGTCTCGCCGGCCGCCAACGTCCTGCTCGTCGCCACGAACAACGGCCTGTTCAAGTCGATCGACGGCGGCACGAGCTTCGGCACGGCGCCGAGCTTCACCAACGGCTCGGCCGTCCTGGGCGGCAACATCAGCGACCTCCACCTCGACACGACGGCAGCCAACACCGTGCTCGCCGCGGTCAACGGCAGCGGCATCTTCCGCTCCACCGACGGCGGCTCGACGTTCGGCGCGAACCTCTTCACCGGCAGCAACGGCGACCCGACCGGCAACGTCGGCTACATCACGTTCTCCCAGTCGACCGCGCCGAACAACCAGACGATCTACGCGAGCGTCGCCGGCGGCACCGCGTGTCCGGCGACCGGGTCGAAGCCGAACGGCTGCAACTACAACAACCTCTTCGTCTCGACCGACGGCGGCGCCAACTGGAACGCGCAGGGCACGGGTGCCGGCTCGGCCTTCGTGGCCGCGACCGGCTGCCAGTGCGGCTACGACCAGACGATCGGCGTCGACCCCGCCGACGCGAACAAGGTCTACCTCGGCTTCCAGCGGCTCTTCTACTCGAGCGGCGGCGGCGCCGGCCCGTTCAACGCCGTCAGCGACAACAAGATCCACTGGGACGAGCACGCCATCCAGTTCAGCCCCGCGACGCACCCGTCGCCGGGCTCGGAGACCCGGGTGTGGGTCGGGAACGACGGCGGCGTCGCGCGCACCGACGACGCCGGCGGGACCTGGGCCAACCTGAACGAGACGGTCAGCACCAACCTCTTCCGCGGCCTCGACATCGGCCGCGGCTCCTCGGCCAACAACGTCTACGCCTACACCGGGACCCAGGACACCGGCACGATCGGCCACCGGCCGGGCGACGCCGGCAAGGACTGGCACCTCGGGATCGACGGCGACGGCGGTCTCGTCGCGGTCGACTGGTGCGACCCGCAGCACGTGATCGGCACCGACAACGGCGGGTACTCGCAGACGTCGAACGGCGGCAACACCTGGGGCGGCGGCGGCGGCTTCCCCGCCGGCACGAGCCTCCGCAACCCGGCGTTCGACCCGCGCTGCGCCGAGCGCACGGCGGGCAACCGGATCGCCTACTTCGGCGGGACGACGAACCTCGGCGACGGGCCTCCGCCCACGATCCAGACCAACCTGTTCCGTAGCAGCGACAACGGCAGCAGCTTCTCGGTCATGAAGCAGTTCTTCTCGTCGACCGCGTCCCAGCCGCGCATCACGGCCATCGCCACGAGCCCGCTCGACTCGAACGTGCTCTGGGTCGGCTTCAACGACGGCAGCATCCAGCGGACGGCCGACGCGCTGCAGGGGGGCTCCGCCACCTGGACGCCGGTGACCGTCACCGGCTCCCCGGGCACGGCGATCGGCAAGATCGCCATCGACCCGTCGAACACGCAGGTCGCGGTCGCGACCTACGAGGGCTTCACGTCGCTCAACCCGGCGACGACCCGGACGAAGCACGTCTTCCGCACGACCGACGACGGCGCCACCTGGACCGACGTCAGCGGCCTCGCCGGCGGCGGGGTGGCGAACTACCCCGACCTGCCGACGCACTCGGTCGTGATCGACCCCGGCACCTCGCCGCACTCGATCATCGTCTCGAACGACGCCGGCGTGATGCGGACGCTCGACAACGGCCAGACCTGGCAGCGGCTGGGCGTCGGCCTGCCGACCGTCGACAGCACGGAGCTGGCGCTCGACTACGGCGCCGACCCGCCCGTCCTGCGCATCGGCACGTACGGCCGGAGCTCGTTCGAGCTCTCCGCGCCGACGGGCCCGGTGCTGGCGGTCAACACCGACCTGGGCTTCGGCAACGTGGGCGTCGGCCAGCGCGCGACGCGGATCGTGCAGGTCTTCAACGTCGGCACGTCCGACCTCCACATCTCCGGCATCAGCAACCTCTCCGGCGACGCGTCGTTCTCGATCTTCCCGACACCGCCGACGCCGACCACCATCCAGCCGGGCGAGGAGCTCGACTTCACCGTCCAGTTCGCCCCGACGGCCGCGGGCAACCAGGCTGCGATCTTCCACATCCAGAGCGACGACCCGACGCAGCCCGACTACCAGATCCCTGCCAGCGGCACGGGCGTCACCGGCAAGATCGCCGTCAGCGGCTCGCTCGACTTCGGCACGGTCGCGCGCGGCACGACTGCGACGCGTGAGATCACGATCACCAACACCGGGCTCGCGGCCCTGACGATCTCGAACGTGTTCAGGCTCAGCGGCGACTCGGCGTTCACCGTGCTGCCGAACCCGGGCGTCCCGCAGACGCTGCAGCCGAGCGACAGCATCGTCTACACGGTGCAGTTCGCCCCGCCCGCAACGTCCAACGGGAACCTGCGGACGGCCACGATCCGGATCGCCAGCGACGACCCGCTGCGTCCGACGGTCGACCTCAACGCCAGTGGGATCCCAGGGGTGCCGCACGGCTCGCTCGACACCAGCGCGATCGACTTCGGCGGCGTGCCGGTCGACAACCGCACGACGCCGCACCAGATCGACCGCACGCTGACGATCACCAACCAGTCGTCCTGCATCCTCTGCGACCTGACGATCACCTCGCTCGTCTTCGGCGGGGCGAACCCGGGCGACTTCACGATCGTCGGCGCACCGGCAACCCCGTTCACGATCGGGGCCGGCAACCACATCGAGCTGACCGTGCGCTTCAACCCGCCGCTCGGCGGCGCGCGCTCGGCCACGCTGACCGTCAACAGCGACGACCCGGCCAACCCGAGCCAGCTCGTCTCCCTGAGCGGCGAGGGCCTGCTGCCGGCGATCGCGGCGGCACCCTCGCCGATGATCTTCGGGCCGACGGTCTACGACCCCAACTGCGGCATCTTCTGCGGGCAGACCCAGACCGAGACGTTCACCAACACCGGCCAGGCCGAGCTGATCGCCGACCTCGTCGGCTTCAGCGGCAGCCCGGCCTTCTCCGGGCCCGGGGCTTCGAGCCCGCCCGATCGCTTCGCCCAGGGGACGAGCCTGTCCGAGCCGGTCACGTTCCGGCCGACGGCTCCTGCGCGCAAGGTGACGGGCACGCTCACCCTGCGCGATGCCCTACCGCTCGACGGCTCGCCGGTCGGCTCGCTGACCGTCGAGCGCTCCGTGCCGCTCTGCGGCGAGGCGGTCGGGCGCGGGATCCGGGTCCTCGTCGAGGACAACGCCGGCAACCCGGTGACGACCCCGATCGACATCCAGCTGCGCTCGGTCGGCACCTCACCGAACGTGATCATCAACCTCAAGAACCTGTCCCTGCAGACGATCAGCCCGCCGACGAGCTGCCAGACGATCAGGTTCCAGTACGAGAACCAGAAGCTGCCGGCGACCGAGCAGGACCATCCCTCGAGCTCGTACTACACGCTCAACGCCTCGGCCGGCGGCAACCGCCAGTCGACGATCACCTTCGTGCTCGCGCCGAACCAGTTCCGCGAGATCGTGATGGTGGTCGACACGATCCCGCCGACGATCCTCGCCCCGGCGATGATCTCGACGACCACCTCCTCGACCAAGGGCAAGATCGTCCGCTACCGGATCCGGGCCAGGGACAACCGCGACGGCAAGGTCGGCGTGGTCTGCAACCCGCGCTCGGGCAGCTTCTTCCGGCTCGGGCGCACCCGCGTCACCTGCCGGGCCCACGACCGGGCGGGCAACCGGGCGGTCAGGCGGTTCGTGGTGCTGGTCAAGCACCGCAAGAACTAGAGCGCAATCAGGGTTTCCGGGCGACCACGAGCAGGTCGCCCGGAACCCGCCTTTCCAGCTGGCCGGCCGGGCTGACTCCGAGAATGGCGCCGTGACACTGCGCCGGTACCTGCTGGTGCGGACGGGGTGGGCGGCAGGCATCCTCTTCGTCTTCGTCTCGGTCGCCTACGTCGGGATCTGGGTGGCCGGCGACTTCGGCCATCAGCCCGGCTACGCCGGGTTCCTCTGGGGCGCGGTCCGTGGCTCGAGTGGTCACACGGCTGCGACTCAGCCGCCGTCCGAGCCGCTCAGTGTGAGCTCGCTCGCCTGGCATGCGGCACCGGTCACGCTCTCGCTGCTGCTCGTCACGGCCGTCTTCACGTTCCTGGTCGCGGTCCCGCTCGTGCTGCTCGCCCGCCGTGGTCGCGCGGGGCGCGGGTCGGTCCGAGCATTCGAGTTTCTCGGGGCATCCCTTCTGCCGATCTGGACCGGGCTCATGATCCTGCTCTTTCTCGCCACGCACGTGCCTCGCCTCCTCACCAGTGGGTACTGCCCCCTGGTCTCGGCCCCCGCCGGGCGGTGCCACGGCTTCGTCGACTGGGCCTCGCACCTCGTCTGGCCGGCCGTGACGCTGACGCTCTTCTACGCCGCCCTCTACTCCCGGATGCTTCGGCACGACCTCAGGCAGGCCGAGCGGCAACGCCGTGCGAGAGTCGAGGACGGGGAAGAGGAGAGCGTCGTCCGCCGTGACGTCCGCCGCTACTAC
>Ga0070679_100002320_pt1 | contig 17220 bp, 14 predicted proteins | sample KBSC63BmetaG_FD_65652 | JGI IMG/M metagenome (GOLD analysis project Ga0070679, IMG submission 65652) | Corn rhizosphere microbial communities from Kellogg Biological Station, Michigan, USA - KBS C6-3B metaG | ecosystem: Host-associated > Plants > Roots > Rhizosphere | place: USA: Michigan... | reverse complement strand
ATCGTCTTCAAGGACATCACGCCGCTCCTCGCGGATTCCGCAGCGTTCGCCGAGACGACCGAAGCGCTCGCCGAGCCGTTTCGCGGTGTGGGCATCACACACGTCGTCGCGATCGAGAGCCGCGGCTTCATCCTCGGCGCGCCCGTCGCACAGCACCTGGGCGCCGGTTTCATTCCGGTGCGAAAGCCGGGGAAGCTTCCGTCGGCGACGCGCAGGGAAGAGTACGAGCTCGAATACGGCACCGACGCGCTCGAGGTGCACGTCGACGCTGCCGATGGCTCCGCCCGCGTTCTGATCGTCGACGACGTGTTGGCCACCGGAGGGACGGCCGGCGCGACGTGCCGGCTCGTCGAATCGCTCGGTGCCGAAGTGGTCGGCTGCTCGTTCCTGATTCGCCTGTCGTTTCTGAACGGCATCGAACGACTGCGCGCGAGGCGCATCGTCTCCTTGATCACGTATTGATCGAGCCAGGCGCACACGGCGGTTGCGCGGACTCCCGTCGTCTCCCCCGGTCAGCTAAGTTTGACAGTTCACCCGGAGTGGTTTCGCCGCAGAAAAGACGAATCCAGGCCAGGGAAAGTAGTTGAGATTGAATGTCCTAAGTGGTTGTAGTACTGATGTATCCAGAGCTATTGCCGCACTTGCCCCTGTAGCTCAGATGGATAGAGCAGCGGTTTCCTAAACCGTTGGCCGCGTGTTCGAGTCACGCCAGGGGCACGTTCAACCACCGAATTCGACAATGACCAGCCCGAGCACCCCGAAAGCCTCGAAGATCGATACGCCGTCCGGCCCGGATGCTGCGGACCGCGCTCAAACCTTTCTCGACTGGACGCGGATCAATTCGCGAGCGATCACCATCGGCGCCTTGACGGTTGCCGTGGCTGCGGCCCTGTACGCCTACATAGCGCGTTCGCGCGCGATCGAGTCGGAGAACGCCGCCAAGGCGCTCTTGAACGCCAAGCAATCCTTGTCGTCGGGAAACCTGCCGCTGGCGCAGAGCGACCTCCAGAAGGTCTTCTCGCGCTACGGATCGACGTCTGCGGGCGTCGAGGCTGCGATGCTCCTGGCGCAAATCGACTACGACGCCGGGAAGGCCCAGGACGGTCTGAACGTCCTTCAGAAGGCTGCGGGATCGCGGGCTGCCGCGAGCTCCCAGTCGACGATCCTGAGCCTCGAGGGCGACGGATACGCCCAGATGCACAAGCTGGCAGACGCCGGCAAGAAGTACGAGGACGCCGCCGCCGCAACCAACTTCGAGACCGAGAAAGCCTATCTGATGGCCAAGGCTGCCCGCACCTATGGCGACGCCTCGGATACCAGCAAGGCTCGGCAGATTTGGGAGCGGCTCCTGAACGACCCGAAGGCGAAGGCCGTGGCTGGAGAGGCCCGGGTTCGACTTGGAGAGCTGACAGCTCAGGTAGCAAAGAAGTAGGTCGAGATCGCGGCAGGGTTGGCGGCCGCTTGGATTAATACCGGCTTCAGCGGTGACACGTACTCAAGGTCTCAGGTCTTGGGTCCCGGGTCTCAGGTAGAAACGGCGCGAGCTGTTCACCTGAGACCCGAGACCAGGGACCCGAGACCTTTTTCAGTCGGGCCATAAGTGGGACGCGATTAAGCCTCGCGTCCGCTTCCGGAAATAGATACGTATAAGATGTATTATGTAAACTACGACCTCTGGAAAACTGTGGAGAACTCGGGTTCCCCACACCGTATGGCCTTCTAGGACGTCTTCCGAGATTGACCCCCTGATCCCAGTGGACGCGGACGCTAGAGCTCGGCGAGTTGTCCCTCGAAGACAATACGGCCTTCGCCGGCGAGGCTCGGGTGCCAGACGCGGCCGTCTCGCTTCAGCGAGACGCGGAGGATTTTCCCGGAACGGGTCTGGAGATCCACGGTCCCGGTTGCCTCGCCCCAGTCCGTGAGAAGAATTGCGATCGCGGCGGCGCCGCTCCCGCAGGCCAAGGTCTCGGCCTCGACTCCCCTTTCGTAGGTCCGGTAGCGCCAAAGCCCGTCAGGGGTACGCGAGACAAAGTTGACGTTGAGACCCTTCGGAAAGCCTGGGTGCGAGCGCAGCGGACGGCCACGGCCGACCACGTCGACCGTTTCCACGTCCCGGCACAGGATCACCAGATGCGGCACGCCGACCGTGGCGTAGCCGATCCTGGACTCGCCGGCCGCCGGTTCAACGTTGGCAACCGCGGTCATCGCGTCGGTGACCGCAGGCAGGTCGATCTCTGGCAAGCCGTCGCGCACTCGGGCGGTGACGACGCCGGAATCCGTCTCGATCCCGAAGCTCTCTCCGTTCGCCGCGCCCAGCTCCACCGCCAGCCGAGTCACGCATAGCGTGGCGTTGCCGCAGAACTCGGCCCGACTGGCGTCGGCGTTGAGGTAGACCAGGCGCACGGCGGCGTGACTCGACTGCTCGACGAACACGATGCCGTCCGCGCCGACGCCGGTTCCGCGCGCGCAGATCCGGCCAACCACGTCACGCTCGGCGAGACGTCCCGGTGGCGTCGTGCGGGCGTCGACGACGACGAAGTCGTTGCCCGACCCGCTCATCTTGTAGAACGTCCGCCCTCGTGGAATCACCGCTTTCCCCTGAAATGCTGAGGTCAGTCAGTCAGACGCGCCGTGTCAGTGCCCACCAGCGCAGCCGCCAGACCATCCAGACCGCCTCGTAGACGATCTTCCTGGACATCTTACTCTGCCCTTCGGTGCGGTCCACGAAGACGATCGGGATCTCGACGATGTGGAAGCCCTTCTTCCAGGCGCGGAAGCTCATCTCGATCTGAAATGCGTACCCGTTTGACCGAACCGCATTCAAATCAATCGATTGCAAGACTGATGCGCGAAAGCACTTGAAGCCACCGGTCGCGTCCCAGACGTCCAAGCCGGTCACGAATCGCGCGTAGACGTTGGCGAAGTAACTCAGCAACAACCGGCCGATCGGCCAGTTCACCACGGTGACCTTTCCGTCGCGATAGCGCGAGCCGAGTACGAGCTCGGCGCCCTCGATTGCGCGCAGAAATTCGGGAAGATGATTTGGATCGTGCGAGAAGTCGGCGTCCATCTCGAACACGAAATCGTACTTCTGCTCGAGCGCCCACTTGAAGCCGGTGAGGTAGGCAGTGCCCAGCCCCATCTTCCGCGGGCGCTCGAGGATGTGGACGCGCGGATTTTCCTGCTTGATGCCGTTGACGATCGCCGCGGTCCCGTCGGGCGAGCCGTCGTCGACGACGAGCACCTCGAGCCTGGGATCCTGCGCCAGGACGCGCTCGATGATGCGCGCGATGTTCTCGCGCTCGTTGTACGTCGGGACGATGACGAGCGCGCGCTCGGCGCCCGGCGAGGCCTCGGCTCGCGCGGTCATGTCAGCGAATGATGGCGATTCGGTCACGCGGCGGCGGAATCAGACAGCGACGGGAGTGGGCGCGGCGCGACGGGACGCCAACCAACCTCCGATCCAGAGAACGAGCGACAGGAGGAGCGCCACCCACGTGACGACTTTGCCCTTCTCGTAGGCTGCATCGGTGAATCGAAGCGAGATGCTGCGCGCGCCGGCGGGCAGCGCGACGCCGATGAGGTTGAAATCCATCAGTGCGACCGTGGCCGGCTTTCCGTCGGTGGTCGCCTGCCAGCCGGGAAAGTAGTTCTCCGAGACTACGAGTGCCTGGCCGGCGACGCTGGGCGCGTCGAGGGTGATGTCGATCGCGCCGGGCGCGTAGTTCGTGACGCGGGCACCGGTTGTCGCGGGCGGCGGCAGTGTTTGGATTTGCGCGGCCTGAATGCTTTTCGCGGACGTGTCGACGATGGCGACGGTTCGCTGGTCGAAACGCGGATCGAGTACCGTCGCCAGCGCGAGGTCCTGCGGCGCCTTGGTCATCGCCGAGGTCACCCACGCCAGTGGATGGTCGCCGGAGAGCTTGTAGGCGTAGACCGTGGACCCGGCGGCGTTTCGCGCGGGACCGGCAAGAAGCGTGAACGGTTGCGCACGGAGTTGACCGGCGATCTTCGCCATCGTCGCGGTATCCGCACCGCCATACCAGTACTGCACGTTCTCGTGATTCCAGAATTCCGGCCGCGCGTCGGTGGCTATGCTATCGGGGCCTAGGAGGTCCTGGTACATCCCGAGCTCGTTGCCGTGATAACCTCTCGGGATTCGGATGCCGTGGACCATAAGCTTGTCGCCGGTGAATGCTCGATCTTCCCGCCCAAGCTCGGTCGCGACGCCCGGTCCAGCCGGTCGATTGATCACGCGGCCGGGTTGGCCGGTTTTCGCAATGTCGGCTTTGATGGCGTCGATTGCGGCGTCGCTTGCAAAGAGCACCGAGGCGCGCGGCGAAAAGATCCAGTAGTTCCGTTCGATCGTCCAGAGATCAATCGCGACGAGCGCGGAAAGCGTGTAGATCGCCGCTCGCATTGCGATTCGTCCGGTGGCGATCGCCCACAGCACACCGCCGGCAAGCGCGGCGAAGAGAAATGACCGCCAAATGCCGGCGATGGCCGCACCGGCGTTCGGCTCGGCGCGGCTCATGTAGAACTGGACTACCTGGCTGCGAACGTTCTCGGGGAAATCGCTCGCTATCGTGCTGGCCACGGCGTTGGCGAAGGCGGTGTACCCCCCCACCGACATGAGGACGCCGAACACCGCCGCCGCGCCAACCCATCCGAGGGCGTAACGGACACCGACGCGTCCCGCGATCACCCGCTCAACACCAATCGCCGCGAGCACCGCCGTCGAAAACGCCGTCACATAGATCATCGTGCTAGGCGCCCGCAGGTACTTCGTGTACGGGATGAGCATGATGACGTGATAGAGCGGCGTGAATCCGCCGAACGCCCAGAGCAGCGACACAATGAACACGCCGATCCAGAAACGGCGGAACGTGACACGCTCGGTCATGCCGAACGCGGCGCCGGCGAGCATGAGCGCGACGACGCCGAAGTAGTCGCTGTGCAGATGGAACTGGTTGCGGCCCCAGTACTGGTCGAGCATCCCGGTGAACTGCGGCCAGTACCAGTTGAGTGTCTCTTCGATAGGAAACGAGAAACTCGTCGCCGTGGCCCAATCATGGCCGCCGGCCCGCGGCGACCAGGGCTTGTACTCGATCAGCGCCGGCCAGAACTGCACCGCGCCGATGAGGATTCCGATCGCGACACAGCCGAGGGCGAAGACAACCCGTCGAACGGCGACGACGCGCGGAAGCTTGCCCCTTCCCGGAACGTCGGCGAATGCCACATACAACGCGTAGCAGCCGCACAGGATGAGGAAATACTGAAAGAGCTGCGGATGCGGCGTGATGAAGGTCATGCCGACGGTGAACGCGAACGCGCCCCACGCCCAGGCGCGTCCGTCGCGCACGGCGTGGGTGACGAGCAGCAGGCCCGCCGGTGTGAGCGCCCCGACGAAGAGTTTTCCGTCGTGCCCGGGGGATGCGTATCCGGCGATCGAGCCGCCGAGCATGTACGCCAATCCGCCGATCAGCGACGGCCAGAAGCCGAAGCGCCAGGCACGCAGGAAGAGGAAGGTGAAGAAGCCGCAGAGGAAGAGGTGGATGATGAACTCCCACGTCATGGCGACGTCGGTCGGGAGAATCCACCGCAGCAAGAACGTCGGATAAAAAATGTCGCCGTGCATGGCGGCGATGTACGGCATTCCACCTTGGATGAACGGATTCCACTGCGGGAATCCGTGGCCGCTCTTGAGTGACTGCGCGGCGAAATCGCGGAAGGCGTAGCCGGCGAGATACTGATCGCTGCGTGCGTTGATCAGGAATTTCCCGGCGAGGGCGGGATACGCGAGCAGCAGCGTCGCGAGCGCGTAGACTACCGCAGCAAACGTCCGCGGATGCGCCGGCGCGGCGAGATCGCTCTCGTGTGAAGTCTCAGTCGTTCGAGCTGCTTTGGCCATTCGTCGATTGGTTTCCCGGGCCGCCCCAGCCCAGCGCGAGGAATGTCAGTCCCGGCAACAGCTCCGTCACGGTGAGCCAGAGGCGCGAGGTGACCGCGATGACCAGCGCTGTCTGCGTGTTGGCGAGCCCCAATACACCCAACGCCAACGTCAGCGCACCCTCGCGAACTCCAAGCCCCCCCGGCGAGAAGAAGGCAAGATAACCGAAGATGTATGGCCACGCCCACGCGGTCACGTAATTCGCGAATGACCCCGAGGCCTCTCCCGTCACGCCGCGCACGAACAACTCGAACGCAGCGCCGTAGAGCAGCCACGCGATGACGTTGCCGGCGATGGCGAGATACACCGCGCGATGCGGCACGGTCCCAATGGCGAGAGGCTTTCCCGTCATGCGCCGTGCTACGTCGAGCAGGATCGGCAACGCGGTCGGCAACAGGAGCACTCCTCCCATGACGACGCCGAGCAGCACGACGCCGACCGTCGTGTAGCCGCGCGACAGCGCGTCGAACGACCGCCATCCGGCGATCAGCGCGACGAGAAAACCCGTCGAGATATTGACGATGACGTTGAGAACCGACGAACCGGCTGCTGCCACGGCGCTGATGCCTGCTCGCTCGGCGAGCGTGGCCATCGCGCTAATCTGCCAGACCTTGCCCGGCACGTAACGGCCGAGGTTCGAGACACTCCAGATTCGCGCGGCGGTCCAGAAGCCGAAGTGCGCCGGACGTCGCGTGCTCTCCCAGTTCACGACGATTCGCCGCCACGTCTCGACGAGCAATGCGTACGTCAGGAGCACCACGACGACCGAGGCGGCGAGGACCGGCCAGTCGGGGTGGATCGTCAGCGGCTGGCCGCTGAACTCGCGCCATTGCTTGACGAGCGCTTTTCCGACGTACCAGAGGACGACGGCCGTGACGACGAGCTGGCCGACGAGCCAGAGCCTATTGCGGCGAGCTCGCGATGGCGGACTTGTAGATGTCGGCGTAGCGCTTGGCAACCGACTCGGGGGCGAAGGTGGCGAGGGCGTGGAGGCGTCCGGCGGCACCCAACGCTGCGCCGCGGTCGGGCCGATCGAGGAGTGAGGTGATCGCCGCCGCGAGGGCCGCGGCGTCGACGGTCGGTACGAGGATGCCGGTGCGATCGTGTTGCACGATGTCCGGAAGGCCGCCCGAATCGAACGCGACCACCGGCGTCTCACACAACTGAGCTTCGACTGCGACAAGCCCCAATCCCTCTTCGACCGACGGAACGACGAGCGCGGTCGCTCCGCGGTAAAAGTCGGCGAGGCGGGGCTGCGGCAGGACGCCATGCCAGTGCACGCGATCGCCGATCCCGAGGCCGCGCGCGAGCTCCTCGAGAGCCTCGCGATCCTCGCCGTCGCCGACGACATCGAGGTGAAGGGGCCGCGGAATGCGCGACACGGCGTGCAACAGCGTCTCGATTCCCTTCTGCTTATTGAGCCGGCCGACGAAGAGCAGCCGATCTGTCTGTCGCTGCCCACCCGGGGCGAATAACTCCGTGGCAACCGGCATCGGCGCGACAATCGGCTTCGGTGCCGACACGACTTCCTGGGCTTCCGTCGCCAGCCAGCGCGAGACCGCGGTGACCGCCGCCGATCGGTGGAGCACGTGGCGGAATGCGGGACGCGAGAACGCGACAGAGCGCGCGAGACGCACGTCGCTGCCGTGCAGCGTCGTGACGAGAGGCTTGTTGCTCATGCGGCCGAGCCACGTGCCGACCAACCCGTTCGGAAACCACCAATGGGCGTGGACGACGTCGGGCTTGAACTCCCGGCGCACGCGCACGGCCGAGCGAAACTCGGCGCCGAGGAAGCCGAGGAGCGTGACACGCGCGCTCCACGAGGCCTGGACCTGCGATGCCATGTTGCCGGTGTAGGCAAGCGTCTCGAAGCGCCGGGGGGCGTAGTGAAATCGTTCGACGGGAATGCCGTCGAGCGAGTCATGCGCCGCGTAGTCCGCGGCGGCGGGCGCGAGGACGCTCGTCTCGATGCCGTCCTTCCGCAGCGCGGTGGCGAGGCGGAGGATGAACGATCCCGGTGCGTCGCCCGAATGGCGCGGGAAATTGTGCGTGAGAAAAAGAACCTTCATGCGTCCTTAGCGTCGCGCCGCGCGATCGGCGGCGATCTCGTCGAGCTGGCGTCGGATCTCGCGCAGCTGTGCGCGCTCACCCGCGATTTGCTCCCCAAGCAGCCCCGTAGCGAAAAAGATGCTACCGAGAATCAGACAGGTTTGAATGATCGTCCACACGGCGCGAACACCGGCGTCGAATGCGAAGTACACGCCCAACGCGACGATCCCGGCGAGCGCACCGACGCTGAACAGTCCCGCGCCGAGCATGCCAAACAAGAGCAGCGGTTTCTGGCCGAAACGCAGCTCGAACCAGACGGCGAGCATGTCGAGCACGCCGATCGGAATGCGCGAGATGCCGAACTTCGACTTGCCCGCGTGCCGCGGGTACAGCGGCACCGGCACCTCGGCGATGGCGAAGCCTTCCGCCGCCGCGATGGCGACCATATAGCGATGCCAGTCCGGTCGAATCGGCAGCGCGTCCATGATCTCGCGCCGATACGCCTTCACCGAATTCAGGTCTTTGACCGGCACCTTGAACAGCGCGCGGCTCAGGCGATTGTAGACGCCGGAGACGAAGGCCTTCTCGTACTTCCCTTCCTTGAAGCCCGTGACCATGTCGGCTTGCCCGGACAGGATCGGCGCGGTGAGGCGCGGAATATCCTCAGGCTTGAACTGCAGGTCGGCCGGATAGAAAACCAACACCTGGCCCCGCGACGCGAGGTAGCCCGTGCGCAGTGCATCGGCGATACCGCGCTTGGCGCGGTGTCGCGCAAGGCGGAGGAATGGATACTCCACGGCGAGCCGCTCGAGCACCGGCCACGTCTGGTCAACGCTTCCGTCGTCGACGACGATCACCTCGTAGCGATGGGGCTGATCCGCGAAGACAGCCGCTGCCTGCTCCATGAAGACCGGCAAGTTCTCCGCTTCGTCCTTTGCCGGAACGAGCACGGAGACGTCGATCTCGGTGGCGGGACGGATGAGCTCCGAATCTGATCGCGTGAGGTCGGTGATCATTGGGCCGTGCAGATGGTACGACACGGAAGCAGTAGTCATCCTGAGTGTTGTCATCCTCCGCGAAGCGGAGGATCTATTGTCTTTGCGTGGTGGGCCAGCCACTGCTCATTCACAGTAGATCCCCCGCTCGCTGCGCTCGCGGAGGATGACAGCTTGTCACACGCGTTTGCGCATCCGAGCCGACAGCACTCCCAGCTGATCGCGGTACTTCGCGACGGTGCGGCGCGCGATCTGGACGCCGCCCTCTTTCAAGATGTTGACGATGGCCTGGTCGGTGAGCGGATGCTTCGGATCTTCCTCGGAGACGAGCTTCTCGATCTGCGCCTTGATGCCGCGGGCCGAGACGTCCTCGCCCGCCGTCGTCGAGAGACCGGACGAGAAGAAGAACTTGAGCGGGAGCACGCCGCGCGGCGTCTGCACGAACTTCTCGTTCGTCACGCGGCTCACCGTCGATTCGTGCATGTTGATCACCTCGGCCACTTCGCGAAGCGTGAGCGGCTTGAGGTGTTGCACGCCCTTCTCGAAGAAGTCGCGCTGCCGGTCGACGATGTAGTTCATGACTTTGAGCATCGTCTGACGGCGCTGCTCGATCGCCTGAATCATCCAGTTCGCGGAGTTCAGCTTGTTGGAGATGAACTCCTTGCTCTCGCCCTCGAACTTCTTCTTGTCGCGCGCGATCTCCTGATACGCGCGACTCAGCTTGAGGCGCGGCAGGTTCGCGTCGTTGAGGAAGACGTGGTACTTGCCGTCGATCTTCTCGACGATGAGGTCGGGGATGATATAGTTGTCGCTGGCGTCCGAATAGACGAGACCGGGCTTCGGATCGAGCTTCTTGATCTCGTCGGCGGCCTTCTGGACGTCGGACGGGCTGATGCCAAAGCGCTTGGAGATCTCACTCCAGCGGTGGTTGATCAACTCGTCGAAACAGTCGCGCACGAGGCGGAACGGCACCGACTGCTCGAGTCCCGCCTCGCGGAGCTGGAGCATGAGACACTCACGCAGATCGCGCGCGCCGACGCCCGGCGGATCGAGGCTTTGAATGGTCCGGAGCATCTCGTCGACTTCGGTCGACGTGTAGACCGGCAGATCCTCGGTATCTCGCTCGAGGGCTTCGGCGGCCTTGATGACCGTGTCGTTGACCGTCGTGAGGATGTCCTCGATCGCGCAGGCGAGGTAGCCGTCCTCGTTGATGTTGCCGATGAACTCGTCGGCGAGGAGCGCCTGGCGCGGGCTGAGGTCGAGCAGCGTGATCTGGTCGATCAGATGATCGGAGAGATCGCGCGTATCGACCGTGACCGGCTCGTAGTACTCGCGGTCCTCGTGTTCTTCGCGGCGTCCGCCGGCGTCGAATCCGTCGAGGAGGATTTCTTCCCAATCGATCTCATCGTTGGTGGTCTTTTCTTCAGTCGCTTGTTGTTCTTCAGTTACCTCTTCTTCCTCGGACTCCTCCTCATCCTCCTCCGGCTCGACCATGTCGAGGAAGGGGTTGTTCAGCAGCTCCTGCTTGAGGTGTTGCTGAAGGTCCAAGAGCGGCATGTAGAGCAGGTCCATCGCCTGGTAGAGGCGTGGATTGATCTTGAGCTCCTGCTTGAGCTGCGTGCTCTGGGAAAGACCAGCTTTCATGAGGCGACGGGTTCTCCAGGTTCAGCATCGGCGGCGGCGAAGCGGGCGCGCAATCGCGCCGTCAACGTCGGGCCGAGATAGATGTCTGCCACGGTATCGTCGAACACGAGCTCGCGCACGGTGCCCGACACTTTCACCTGCCCATCGAACATGATGTACGCACGATCCACGATGTCCAAGGTCTGTTCGACGTTGTGATCGCTGATCAGCACTCCAATGCCGCGATGCCGCAGGTTGCCGACGATTTGCTGAATGTCATGGACGGCGATAGGGTCGACGCCCGCGAACGGCTCGTCCAGCATCATGAACTTTGGCTGCGTGACCAACGCGCGGGTGATCTCGAGTCGTCGTCGCTCGCCGCCTGACAGCGCGAAAGCCTTGTTGTTCCGCAGATGCTTGATGCTGAGCTCGTCCAAGAGGGTTTCCAAACGGGACCGCCGCTCACCGGCCGACAGGTGCAGGGTCTCGAGGATTGCCAGGATGTTGTCTTCGACCGACAGCTTCCGGAAGATAGACGGCTCCTGCGAGAGGTACCCAATCCCCTGCCGGGCCCGCTTATACATAGGCATCGAGGTAATATCGACGCCGTCCATCACGATCTTGCCGGCCTGTGGTTCGATCAGCCCCACGATCATGTAAAACGTCGTAGTCTTGCCCGCGCCATTCGGACCCAACAGGCCTACAATCTCCCCCTGTTGCAATCGAAGGGCCACATCGTTCACGACACGCCGCCGTCTATAGGTTTTGACGAGTCCCGCCGCCTCGAGGACACTTCCTCCCGGGACAATGGCTGGCGTGTGTACGGGCGTTTCGGGGCGACTCCCGTCGCCCGGCAGGACGGGCTGCTCTCCCGTGACCCGTAACGCGGCAGCCAGGGCGTCGCGCTCGGTGACGATAGCCTTCCACGTGGCCTCGCTGAACTTGACCCGGGTGCCTGTCTGCGCGGTGTGCGGCGCCGCGGCGAGAACGCCCTCGGCGACGAGTCGCGGCAAGACGGAATGCACGAGGTGGTGCCGAACCTCGTCGAGACTCAGGCGCCCAGCCTCTCGCTCGGCGTCCCGGCCGGTGGCGCGAAGTGCCGAGAGATAGTCGTCGCGGTAAGCACGCGCGGCAGTATCGAAGTCGGCGAAACCCTCGGGATCGGAGGCGCTGATCAGCGCGTGGAGCGCCAGCGCGGTCCATCTATCGCCGCGGGCGAGTTGTTCGACGAGGGCGCGTGTCCGGTCGGAGTTGTCCGGATGAGTCACTGTCGCCGAGGGCTGAGGAATGGGGTTGAATCCGGCGGTTTTCTCGACGGCACCGGGGGCTTTGGGAGGGGCTTCGTGGGCGTGCCGGTCTGCGCCGGCTTCTGGCCGACGGCGCGCGTGCGCGCGGAATCCGATCGCGGCTCGATGTAGACGCCGAACACTGAGTCCACGGTCGTCACGGTCGCGACCTTTTGCTGCTGTTTCTCCTGCTGGGTGAAGTCCACCGTGATGAGCCGCGCCGTGACGTAGTTGAGGCCCCAGCGCTTCTCGTTGCTGTCGCTCGGCGCAACGTGGTACAGCGAGCTGGCGTGACCCGTCGCGACGAGCTGCTTGATGTTGGGATTCTTCGAGGTATCACGCGGCGACTTGAGGCTGTCGAAGGTGGCGACGATCGTGTCGCCGACGAGCCAGTCCGTAGTGTCGGGACGTTCGACCTTGAAGCGCGTGGTGTCCGGGCGACCTTGAGCGAAGGCGTGCGGGAGGGCGCGCACGAGCTGGACGCGTTGACCGGGCATCCAGACGTCGAGCGAGTCGGCGATCAAATCCTGCGACGGCGACAGAGCATGGGCGCGCGACGTCCTCCCCCAGACATAGGCATGGTCGAGCAGTTCGTTGACGACGCGAAGGTCGATCGTATCGGAGCGGAGGGTGAGCGAATCGCTCGTCGCCACCGCCTTGGCCTGCGAGAGAACGCGCTGGAGCTTGTGGTTCTTCGAGTAGAGCGTGATCAGATCACCGGCGAGCGTGAACGGCCGATCCTTCTTCCCCTTCAGCTTCGGATTGCGCATCAGCTTCATCGTCTCGTGTTCCTGGTCGATGAAGGCCGAGTCGCCGGTGGCGGTGATATCGGGTCGGTTGATCTCGACTTGACCGCCGCCGTAGATCAGACTGTCGCCGTCCATGAAGACCTGATTGGCGATGACGGTCGTCGGCGGCAACGGCTTGCCCGCGGAGTCCTTCTCCATGACGGTGATCGTCGGCCGAGCGATCGCGGCCAGCTGCCGGTGCGGACGATTGAGCTTGGCGTTCGGCCGGCGATACTCGGCTTGCGGCCCATCCAGCCGCGAACCGCTGGGCAGAAGCGCGTGCACGTTCCCCGCGCCCTTGACGATGTCTTCGTTCGGGAAGTAGTTGAGGAAATCGGCATCGACATGCAGACGCGGTTCGTCGTACGATGCGCGTCCAATGAGCTGATCATGATCCGGGTACCGCTCGGCGCTGTCGCCCTTGAGCGTCATGTTCTTCGCGGGACACTTGATCAGCACACCGCCACCCACGAACGCGACCTGTACGCTCCCGGGGATCGGCAGCGTGTCGACGGTGAGCCGCGTCGTCGGCTGGGCAATGAGCTGACAATCCGTAGGTTTTTGGCCCGGTTGCTGGCCGCCGGCGCTCGCGCCCGCGACGACGATGCAAAGCACGCCAAGGACGGCGGCGCGAATCATTTCTCGGGAACCTGCACCGAGAAATTGCCGCCGCAGTTCTTCAGACATGTAAAGCGCGTGAACGTTTCGTTGGCGGTGAAACCGATGCCATGCTGCGAGTCGGTGCCGCGATACAACGTATAAGTCGTGTCACCCGTGATGATGTGGGTGACCTGATTATAGATGACGTGCGGCGACTTGAGCATGCGTCCGTCGACGAGTTTGACGACAACGTCACCCCATCCTTCCAGGGTCTGCGTGCGGGTGCTGTACACCCCGCGCTTGGCGTCCATCGTCCCCTGCGGGGCGCCCGTTTCGGTCGTGAAAGTCACATGCGCGATGCGCGCGTCGAACTTCGTGCCTTCCTCGAGGGCGAACATCGTATCGGCGATCAGCTCACCGCGTTGAATTCCCTTCGTGGTCAAGACGAACTTGGCGCCGAACATCACCTGATCGGCGCTGTCGGCGATGCCATGGGTCGCGGCGACCGGCGGCGGGCTTGTGTCCTGGCAGGCCACGATGACGACGATACACGCCGCGGCGAGCGACAACGATGCGAAGCGCATCAGACGACCCGCGCCCGCATGAGATCGTGCAAATGCACCACACCGACGAGGCGCTCATCGTCATCGACGACGGGCACCGCCATGATGCCGTGTTGTTCCATGCGGTAGGCGACGGCGCTGGCGAGCTCGCCTTGCGTCGCGATCTTGGGCTTGGTTGTCATCACGCTGCGCACTGGGACGGGAAAAATGTCACCGCCGCGCTCGACGAGTCGGCTGAGATCGCCCGCGGTGAGCACGCCATTCACGTGCCGATTGTCGTCCAGCACGACGGCGATGCCGCGGCGTTCCGCGATCATGACGATCGCGTCGCGCATTGTGGCACTTTCAGCCAGCACAGGAAGGTCTTGGCGAAGCATGATTTCCTCGACGCGTACGACAAGCTTTCGGCCGAGCGCTCCGCCCGGGTGCAACCGGGCGAAATCCTCACGCCGAAATCCCTTCTGCTGCAGGAGCGCCACCGCCAGTGCGTCGCCGAGGGCAAGCGCTGCCGTCGTGCTGGTGGTGGGCGCGAGGTCATGCGGACAGGCCTCCTCGCGCACCCCGGCATCCAGCGCCACGTCGCAGTTTCGCGCGAGGGCGGAGTCGAGGTCACCGGTAATGGCGATGGTTCCTACACCGAAGCTCTTCAAATGCGCCAACAAGCCCAAGAGCTCGTCGGATTCGCCACTTTTGGACAGAAGGACCGCGACATCATTGCCCCCGACGATACCGAGGTCGCCGTGAACACTGTCGACCGGGTGCAGGAAGATCGCGGGGGTTCCAGTCGAGGTAAGCGTCGCGGCGATCTTGCGGCCGACCAGGCCGGACTTGCCCACGCCGGCGACAATGACGCGGCCAGGCGAATCGGCGATGAGTCGGACGGCGCGAGCGAACTCGTCGCCCAGCCTCGTCTCGAGCGCCTCGATGGCCTCCCGCTCCAATCGGAGCACCTGGCGGCCGCGGGATATCAGCTCTTCATCGTTCACGAGCGAGTAGTTTGGGGAACCTCGGAGCGCTCCGCTACGTAGCCCTGCCAAGCGGCCTCCCATTCGCCACGCGCCTTGAGCAACAGCTCGCAGAATTCGCGGACTGCGCCACCTCCGCCCGCGGCGTCGAGGTGGACGCGACACTCGCGGATAATCTCGGGGACAGCATTTCCCACGGCGACGGGCAATCCCACGATGCGCAGCAAGGCGAGATCGGGAAAGTCGTCGCCGACGAAGGCGCACTCGCGCGGGTCGATACCGTGTTGGTCGATCAGCGCGCGGAAGGCGCCGAGCTTGTAGCCGTCGGGGTCCTGCGCCAGGTCGTCGACGCCCAACTCTCGGGCGCGCAAGCGAACGCTCTCCGACACGCGGCCTGTGAGGATTCCGACGCGAATTCCCGCGCGCCTCAGCATGGTGACACCGAGTCCGTCTTGTATGTCGTATCGCTTTAACTCAAGACGCTTCCCGTCGACGTCGCCGAGGTAGATGCCGCCGTCGGTCATCACGCCGTCGATGTCGAAGCCGACGAAGCGAATGGATTTCGCGAGTTTCGGGTCGATCACTGACGGTTCCGGATCATCCGGTGGTTCCTCACTCCGGCGCTCCGCACCTTCGCTCGGAATTCCGCTATTCGGGTCATCGGGAGACTCGGTCCCAGATGTCGACGGCGCGCGCCACCAAATCGTCGAGCGCGTCGAGGGGGACCATGTTCGGGCCGTCGCTCGGCGCGTGGTCGGGATCGGGGTGGGTTTCCATGAACAACCCATCGGCACCGGCGGCCGTCGCGGCCAGCGCGAGCGGAGGAATGAACTCGCGCGCGCCACCACTGGCGCCGCCCGCGCCCTGCCCCGGACGCTGCACGCTATGCGTCGCGTCGAAGATCACGGGTACGTCGCAGGCCTCGCGCATTCGGCGAAAGCCGCGCATGTCGACGACCAGATCACCGTAGCCGAAGAATGTCCCGCGCTCGGTGACGGCGACTTCGTGCGACGCAGCGCGTTCGCGATCGAGCTTCGCGTCACGGCAACCGCGCTTCACTTTTTCCACGGCGCCGCGCATCCCTTCCGGGTGCATCCACTGCCCCTTCTTCACGTTCACGGCGCGGCCCGTGGCGCCGGCGGCGAGGAGGAGGTCTGTCTGTCGGCAGAGAAACGCCGGAATCTGGAGGACGTCGGCGACGTCGCCGGCGGGCGCGCACTGCTCCGGCAAATGCACGTCGGTGAGAATGGGCAGCCCGGTGGCTGATCGAACCCGATCGAGCGCGGCGAGTCCCTCGTGCAATCCAGGTCCACGATGCGCGCCGGCGTTCGAGCGATTGGCTTTGTCGAAGCTGGCCTTATAGATGATGCCACCTGGAACGCGCTCGGCCAGCTTCGCGAGATGTTCGGCGACCGCCAGATTCAGCGCGTCATCCTCGAGGACGCACGGGCCGGCGATCAGAAAGAGGGCGTCACGGCGAAAGTGTGACGCCACGTCAGTCGGCGGCCTCCACCAACGATTCTCGAGTCGACTTCCGGCCGCGCTTCGCCTTCACTGCCGCCGCGATGAAGCCGGCGAACAACGGGTGGGGACGCGTCGGACGCGACTGCAGCTCGGGATGGAACTGGCAGCCGATGAACCACGGATGTGCCGGCAACTCGATGATCTCGACCAACTGACCGTCGGGCGAAAGGCCGCTCAGCCGCATGCCGTTCTGCACGAACAGATCGCGATACGTGTTCGAGACTTCGTAACGATGGCGATGTCGTTCGCTCACTTCGGGCTGGCCGTAGATCTCGGCGGCACGTGAGCCGCGAGTGAGCCGGCAGGGGTAAGCGCCAAGCCGCATCGTGCCGCCCATGTCGGTCACGTGCTGCTGCGATTCCATGAGCGAGATCACCGGGTTGTCGCACTCCGGGGCGAACTCCGACGAATGACTGTCGTCGAGACCGCAAACGTTGCGCGCGAACTCGATGATCGCCGTCTGCATGCCGAGGCAGATGCCGAAGAACGGCAGGCCCGTCTCGCGCGCGCCGCGAATCGCTTCGACCATCCCTTCCACGCCGCGGACGCCGAAGCCGCCGGGAACGAGGAGTCCGTCGACGTTGCGCAGGATTTGTTCGGCGTGCTCGCGGCTGGAGAAGTCCTCGCTCGACATCCATTGAATGTCTACGCCCACATCATTGGCAATTCCGCCATGAATGAGGGCTTCGTGGACGCTCTTGTAGCTGTCGGCGTAGTCGGTGTACTTGCCGACGACGGCGATGCGCACGCGCTCGTGGGGAACGAGCACGCGCTGCACGAGCTCGCGCCAGGCGGCGAGGGATGGCGTCGGCTGCTCGAGATGGAGACGGTCGAGCACCTTCTGATCGAAGCCCTGCTCGTGGAAGCGCAGCGGGAT
>Ga0070679_100002319_pt1 | contig 17221 bp, 12 predicted proteins | sample KBSC63BmetaG_FD_65652 | JGI IMG/M metagenome (GOLD analysis project Ga0070679, IMG submission 65652) | Corn rhizosphere microbial communities from Kellogg Biological Station, Michigan, USA - KBS C6-3B metaG | ecosystem: Host-associated > Plants > Roots > Rhizosphere | place: USA: Michigan... | reverse complement strand
GGCGAACGACGGGTCGCGTCGTGTCGGGTAGGATCGGAGGCGGCGTCTTGACGCTGGCCGGAGGCGGAGCGACGACGTGCGGTGTGTCCGCCGTTTCAACGGTGGGTGTCGGCGTCGGCGATGAAAGTGGCGCGGCGCGGGCTGCGTCGACATTCGCCACCGCGACGGCCGATTCCGTCGGATCGAGGGCTGCGACGGGTGGCGCGGCCGCGGCGGGCCGGCTCGTAAGATCGGGCGGCGGCAGCGGCGCTTCTTCGATTCGAAGCGACGGCGCGCCCAAGACGGGCAGGTAAGGGGCGGGCTCGGCGCTGGGCCAAATCGCGTTGCGGAAGCGGGGGCCCGCATGGCCTTCGTCCAAGGTCAACGCCGGGAGCAGCAGTAGCGACAGGCAACGCAGTGCCCGCCGTACGCCAGCCGGCATTTGCGGTGGTTCGCGGTGATTCATTTCGGAAAAGACGGTCCATGTGATTGGATTGTCCTGATTATGCCCGCGCTTCGTATCGTCACTTTCGACCGTTCCTGAAATGGATTTGCGCTGCCAGGGGTGCCGCATGCCGTCGGTTGTTCGCAGCACGAACGGCGTTGGTCGATCGCTTTGCACCAGCAACGCGCGAACTCCCGGGTAGGTCGAGGCGTCCTCGCCGAACCGCCGCACGCGAGGTCGGCTGCGCCGAACTGACGCACTACCCGCACCACGAATCTCTAATGGAGCGCTGGTCTTTGAGCGGGTCCGCGAGTCGGAGACCGGTGCTACTCTCCCGTGTACGCAAAATAACCGAGCGCAACTAAGCGTGCGGCGTATCCAGCAGTTGGCGCAATTGCCGGCCAAGCTCGTCGAGTTTGTAAGGCTTTTGCACGAAATAGCGCTGCCCGAGCAATTCGAACTCGGCGCGCGCGGCGGGCGTGATGTGTCCGCTCACGATCACCACTTTGAGCTTGGGTCGGCAGATCCGGATGACTTTGAGCACCTCGATGCCGCTGGCGCCCGGCATGTTCAGATCGAGCAGGACCGCGTCGAACATCCGGTCCATGTCGCTGATCAACTCGATGGCGTCGATGCCTGAGCGCGCTGTCGTCGCGGTGTACCCTTTGCGGGCCAGCGCCGTCGCCAGCAACGTGCGGAGCGATTCTTCGTCATCGACGATAAGCAACGACTCCGAGCCGCCCGGGAATTCGCTCGAGCCGCTGCCAGTCTGCGCCGCGGCGCTGCTTTCGGCGAGCGGCAGATACACGCTGAAGGTGCTGCCGTGGCCCGGCGTCGACTCGACGTCGATGAAACCGTGGTGCGCCACGACGATGCCGTAGACGACCGCCAACCCGAGACCGGTCCCTTGTGTGCCGTGCTTCGTGGTGAAAAACGGTTCGAAAATGCGCTGCTTTACCTCGGGGGCCATGCCGACGCCGATGTCGACGACTTGAAGGCACGCATAATTGTGCCCGCCATCCGCCCCCAGCCGCCGGATCGTCGCGCCCGGCACGACGCGCGTCGCCAAGGTGATCGCGCCGCCAGTCGGCATGGCGTCGCGGGCGTTCACGCAAAGGTTCAGTACGATCTGTTGCAGTTGATTGTGGTCGGCGAGCAGCGGCGGCAGCCGGTCCTGCAATTCCAGCCGCAGCGTGACCGTGCGCGGGAACGTCTCCGACATCAACGTGCTGAGATCCCGCACCAACTGGTTGAGGTCCATCGGGGCGAACTTGACGTCCGCCTTGCGGCTGAACGTCAGGATCTGCCGCACGAGCCCGCTCGCGCGCAGGGCCGCGCGGTGGATTTCGCGCAGGCTTTTCTGCAGGATGGCGGTGTCGGGCGTGCCGGTCTGGCAGAACTCCGAGTACCCATTGATGATCGCCAGGAGATTATTGAAATCGTGCGCGATGCCTCCGGCCAGCGTGCCGAGGCTCTCCATCTTTTGCGCCTGCCGGAGCTGCTGTTCGAGCTGCTTGCGATCGGTCACATCTTCCCGGAGGCAGAGGAAATGCGTAATCTCGCCGCTCGGGCCGCGCAGGCACGATACCTTCACCGATTCCCACACGATCGAGCCATCGCTGCGGGAGGTCGTCAGTTCGCCGCGCCATTCGCCGCCGCCGCGAATCGTGGTCCAGAATGCGTCGTACGCCGCTTGATCCGGATGCCCATCCCGCAACACCTCGATGTGGCCGTCGATGATGTCCTCGAGGGTGTGCCCGGTCACTTCCGTGAATTTCGAGTTCACGTATTGCGTGCGGCCATCGAGGTCCGTGATGACGATCGAAACGGGCGATTGCTCGACGGCGCGCGACAACCGGTAAAACTGCTCCTCGGCCAACCGCTGGCGGGTGATGTCGCGACCGACGGCGCGGATTGCCACCAAACCGCCAGCCTCGTCCAGGAGACCCGTTTCCTCCCACGAGATCCAGCGAATGCCTTGCGGTGTTTTCCAGCGGTGCTCGCGGCTCGCCGTGAAGGGCGCGTGAAAGAGTTCCTCGGCGGCAGGGTCGAACTGCGGCAGGTCGTCGCCGTGCAGCAGGTCCGAAACCGGCATGTCCCCGAACGCCGTCGCGGCGCGTCCAAACTTGCGCGCGAACGACGTATTCACGGCCAGGATGCGCCCCTGCCGATCGCGACAATAAGCGAGATCCGCGCTCGTGCCCCAGGCGCCCAACCAATTCTCCTCCGGAACCGTCACGGCCGGTGATTCGGAAATCGCGTTAGCCATTGCGGCGCGTTCGTCTTTTTACAAGAGACCGTCGAGCATCGACGGAAGCCGCCGCAAGGTGTTGGCGACCGCCGCGCGGGCCAACAGCGACTCGGTCTGGCCATTCCCAAAGAGAATCTGCCACCCCGGAAGTTGAGTCCAGGCGTCATCTTCGATCCGCTCGATCTTTTCGAAGCCGCCGGAAATGCCGGAATTGCGCACCACAAAGTCGGCGACCTGCACGGCCGCCGCGAACAATTGGTGCTGGGGCGCGGCTTCGGGGGCATTGTGGTATTGGACCGCCAGCACGATCTCTTCCGATACGTGATGACGCGACAAATAGTACGCGCCGATCTGCGCGTGATCCCAGCCGATAATTTCACGCTCCCTCGCGCACACGTCGAAGGTCGTGCCGTGCGCTTCGGCCATCAGGGTCGCGAGTTCGTCGGGGAAAGCGTACGCCATGATGATCTTTCCGATATTGTGCAGGAGGCCGACGAGGTAATCGGTGTCATCGTCGATGTGCAGCGCCGTCGCGCTGAGGATATCGCGCGTCATGATCGCGCTCGCGATGCTATGCGTCCAAAGATCCTTCCACGGCAGAGCTTGGCCGGATTGCAGCCGCTCGAGCTCTTCCAGCACGGGGGTTGCCATCGCCAGTTCGCGCACCTGGCGCAGACCGAGGAAGAAAACCGCCTCCTCGATGTTGTTGACGTGCGTCGAGAGGCCGAAATACACCGAATTCACCATGCGCAACAGCCGGGCCGACAGCGATGGATCGCGGCGGATGACTTCGGCGATGCGCGAAATCATGCTCCGATCGGACCGGACCAGCTCCTGCAGTTCCTGGTTGATGCTTTGCAGCGAGGCGAGCTTCGGACAGCCGCCGATGCGTCGCTTGATCTCTTCCTCCGAGCACGGAGTGCCGCACGCGAAGGGGGGCAGCGAAGTCGACAGTTGAGGCATGCGAGAAGCCGCAGACCGGCGATGTCACCGGCTGCGGTTGCCTCCCTTATCGGCCGGTCCGCGGGATCCTTGAGCGAATCCGCTCAATTGTGGCCAACCCTCGCCGAACTTACAGGGGCCCGGCCCCACATTCGCGTTGCGGCGGCCCGGGCGGGCGGCAGCGTTGGCGTCGTCGTCCCATTGCGCCCTGCACATCCCCTCCCGTGCCGGCCTTTTCCAGCTTTTTTAACACCCTAGATGATCGGATCTCCTGCCTCCCGCGAAGCGCTGCTGCATGTCGTAAAGAACCTGCCGGCGGCTCCGCGCATTCTCGCGCAGTTGGGACAGCTTCTGCTCGAGCCGAATTCGGACCTCACCGACGTCGTTGGCTTGTTGAAACACGACACCGCGCTGACGGCACGCGTCATCCGGGTCAGTAACAGCGCCGTTTACGGTTCGGGTTCGCGCGCGGGATCGCTGGACGAGGCCTTATTGCGCGTCGGGTTTAACGAGGTGTACCGCTTGGTCGGCCTCGCCGCCGTCTCGCAGCTTTCGGATGATTCGCTGCAGAACTACGGGATCTCCGGTGTGCGTTTTCGCGAGAATTCGCTCTTCGTCGCTTTCGTCGTCGAGGTCTTGGCTCCGCGGTTGGATCTCGATCCACGATCAGCTTACACGGCAGGCTTGCTGCGTTCGACCGGCAAGATCGCCATCGACCGGCTCGTGCCGGGGCCCATGCGGACTCGCAGCTATGGCAATATCGGCAACTCGCGGCCGATCGCCGAGTGGGAGTTGGACGTCGTCGGCATGGATAACTCCACGGCCGCCGCGACCGTGCTGGACGAGTGGCGGTTTCCCGCGCTTACCTCCAGCAGCATTCGTCACCATTACGTGCCGGCGTCGACCAGCCCGCTTTCGAAGCTCCTGAATGTGGCCTGTGGTCTCACCGAAAAGGCCGGGTATCCCTTGCCCGGCGAGCAGAGTTATTGGACCGCCGCGGCCGATCCGCAGGTGGCCGACTGGGACCTCGAAAATGCGGTCGTGATCGCCCGCGGCCAGTTCGAGCGAGCGCGCCAGGCGATCGGGTAGCGTTGCCGTCGCGAGTGCACGGGGAAGAATTTTCCCTTGCCCGGGACCGTGTCGCCGGCCGCCGGCGGTCGATGTTTGTAGCACGCATTATTCATTGGCCTTGAGCAACTAGGCACGGGGGCGAGTGCGGTGGCCCGCGACCTGCATCCGCTTGCCGCATGCTGTTGTGTACCGATCTTGCCGCACCCGCGCCTCCTCGGCCGGTTGGTCCGATCTGACCCAGCCGCTTCTCTTCTCTGCATGCGCTCCTCTTTGTCCTCCCATTCGTCCATGGTGCCCGAGCCCGGTTTTTCGCTGCCGCCGCCCCGTGAGTCGTTGCTGCTGGGTGTCAACTTGCTGCCGGCGAGTCCGCAGATCCTGGCGCAGATCGATCCCTTGCTCGCGAGCGTGGAGTCGAGCGTGCACGACATCACGGAGCTGCTGCGTCGCGACGCCGCGCTGACCGCGCGCATTATCCGGATCGCGAACAGCGTGATGTATAATCGTGGCGACCCACTGGCTTCGATCGAAGAAGCGCTGATGCGGGTCGGCTTTTCGGAGGTGTATCGGGTGACTGGATTCGCGGTGATGGCGCAGGTCGCGAATCAGCACATCCCGCTTTACGACATCACCGGCGCGCAGTTTCGGGAGAACTCGTTGCTGAGCGCATTGATCATGGAGACGCTGGCGCGGCGTGCCGGGATCGATACGCGTTCCGCCTATACCGCCGGGCTCCTGCGCTCCACCGGCAAGATCGCCCTCGATCGCGCGATGCGCTCGAGCGCTCGTTATAATGAGATCGACCCGTACTCGCGCGGCGCGCTCAACGAATGGGAACTGGCGACCTTTGCGTGCACCAACGGCGAAGCCGCGGACACCGTGTTGAAGGCGTGGCGTTTTCCGGAGCAGCTCGTCGATGCGGTCCGCGACCACTATAATCCGGGGGAGGAAGCCGGGATCCTGACGCGCCTGCTGAATCTCGCTGCCGGCGCCGCCGAGCGCAGCGGCCATGGTTTGTCCGGAGAGTATATGTACTGGGACATGACGCCGGAGCAATGCGCCGCCGCCGGCCTGGACGAGTCCTCGGTGGAGGAAGCGATGCGCGAAGCGCTGGAAGCCTTCGGCCCCGTGCGCGCCGCGGTGGCGTAAGCGCGACAGCGACGCCGCGACTTCCCATTCTGATGCTGAACCAACAGCAGTTGACGCATCGTCTGAACGAAGCGATCGCCCACCACAAAGCCGGCCGCCTCGACCGCGCCGAAGGCATTTATCGCCAGGTCGCGGTCACCGCTCCAAAGGTGGCGCTGGTCTTTGACCTGTGGGGACAACTCGCGGATCAGCAGGGCCGGCTGGAGGATGCCGCGCGTTACTATACGCAAGCCCATCGCCTCGACGAGCGTGGCTTCCCCGTCGTCGTGCGCCTCGTACAGGCGCTCATTTCGCTTGGGCGTCCGAAAGACGCCGAAGCGATTTTGCGGCGATTCTTGGACAAGGTGCCCGGCAGCGCCGAGGCTTGGAACGCGCTCGGCTATGTATTGAAGATCGAAGGGCGCATCGTTGACGCGGTGGGATGTCATCAAAAAGCGGTTACGCTCAACCCGAAGTTTGTCGAAGGCTGGATCCACTACGGCCTGACGCTGGGCATCGTCGGCGAAAGCGCGAAGGCGCTGAAGCAATATGAGCATGCGTTGACCCTGGATCCAAATCACGCGGCGGCGCACTACGGCCGGGCGGAGACGCTGCAAAAAGTTTACCGGCACGAAGAGGCGTTGGCCGAGTACGACGTATACTTGAAGATGGTGCCTGGAAATCTCGAGGCGCGGAGCTATCGGCTTTTCGCGCTGCAGAATTCCGACACGATTACGCGTGAGCAGCTTTTCGCGGAGCACGTGCTGTACGGCAAACTGGCGGGGAAAGGGCCGGTCACGCTGCCCGGTTATGACGTCTCACCAGACAGGCGCCTGCGGGTCGCGATTCTGTCGCCAGACCTGCGCACGCATTCGTGCGCATATTTCCTCGAGCCTTTGCTGCGGCATCTCGATCGCACCCAGTTCGAGATTTATCTCTATCACGACCATTTTCGCGAAGACGATATGTCGCAGCGGCTGAAGCAGTATGCTGCGGTTTGGCGCAATTTCGTCGGGCAATCGCCGGCGATGGTGGAGCGCACGATCCGGGCCGATAAGCTGGATGTCTTGATCGACCTGACGGGGCACATTGGTGTTTCGATCCGGCTCCCGATCATGGCCAAGCGGCTTGCACCCGTGCAGATTACTTACTTAGGGTATCCCGACACCACCGGCGTCGCCGCGATGGACTATCGCTTCACCGATCCGATCGCGGATCCGCCGGGCGAAGCCGATGCGTTCGCGACCGAGAAGCTCGTCCGCTTCTCCTCGGTCGCGTGGTGTTACCAACCGCCTGAGGGTGCTCCGGAAGTTGCCCCACCTCCGTGTTTGGCGAATGGATACGTGACCTTTGGCTGTTTCAACAGCCCGACGAAGTTCACGGATTCACTCTACCATGCCTGGGCGCAGATTCTCGAACGGGTGCCCAACTCGCGCCTGCTGCTGAAAGGCCGAGATTTCGAAGACGCGGAAATCCGCACCCACCTGCTGAGCCGAATGCAGCGCTGCGGCGTGCCGATCGACCGCCTCGACCTCGTCCCACGCACGGCAACGACCGCCGAACACCTCGCGCATTACGCGCGCGTCGACATCGCCCTCGACACGTTCCCGTACAACGGCACCACGACGACCTGCGAAGCCCTTTGGATGGGCCGCCCCGTCATAACGCTCCGCGGCAACCGCCACGCCGCGCGGGTGGGCGCGTCCCTACTTGAGTGCATCGGTCGACCGGAATGGATAGGTGAAAATGCCGGAGACTACGTGGACCGCGCGGTCGAAATAGCGCAGTCGGTTGCATCGCATGCCGCCGAATTACGGCCCCGTGCGGCACAATCGGCCATGCTGAATCACAGCGGACAGACCAGACGTTTTGCCGCTGCAGTGCGGAAATGCTGGCAAGAGCGTGCGGCAACCGGCCGGGACTCTGGCGGACGCGCCGCGTGACCCGCGCCGATCATTGCGGACTTTTGCTGGACCAGCGCGCGCCGATTGGTGCCCGTTCCGAACGCATGCCGCGCAGTTTTGCTCTGACGGCCCGAACTTCGAGGAGTTGGCAACAGCTCGTTCTTCGACAATTCACACTGCGTACCGCACCCCTTTGCGGAATCGATAGGCAAAAATGGCCGCCGGATTGCGCCGGTGGGGGCTCGGCACCCAATACGTCGCCGATAATAATCTGAAGTTAGTTATATACAACAGGTTAAAATATGATCGACCTCGCAGGCATGCTGCTCGCTCCTCGTGTCGTATGCCTATGATTTCCGTCCCTGCTGCCTCGGCACCGACAAAGGATCTTTCCGCGTGCCAGCTCCAGCTGATCGAGTTCATGAGCAGCGCCGACTCGGGTTGGTCAGAGCCTAAGTGGAGGCAGGACCTCGAATCGTGGCGAAAAACCACTGCAGAAGCCGTGTATAGCGCACTGCGGCGGCAGAAGTCGACGGCTGAACTCGATGTCGTTGAGACAATGCTAACGAACCTCGCGCACTGCGGCGCGAACGACTTTGCCGTGGCCGTGGAAACTTTGACGGTCGCACAGGCATATGCGAAGCAGGGGTGGGCGGGGCTGGCCGCGGCGACGATACTCGCGCCTGCTTGGCAAGCCACGTTTCTTCCGAAGCTGAAAGAAACCCCATTGTGGTTGATGCCGCTCTATGCTGCGTACGTTTTCAGCGCGCCCAAATTACTGACCTCCGAGGGACAAGCTGAGTCCTATGCTCGCGTTTACGTGTCGGCACTTGATGGGACTTTGAGCTTGGTTGAAGCGAATCGCGGATCTGCTGTTACTCAGGCTGTGCTCGCCCGGTTTCGGGCCGTCGAAGATTCTGGTGTCCTTACGCTCGATCCTGCCGTCCACACCGAGATTCGAATCAAACGTGCGCGTATTGTGACCGCGTTGAACCGGCAGCCACCGCAAATTGAGCCTCTTACGGCCCCGAGATCGGGCCGCGCGCTGCGTCTAGGCGTCGTAGCACGTTCGATCGGCGATACGGCCTCCGCATTGTCGTTGGTCAAGATGTTAGAGCGCCTGCCGATCATCCGATTCTCCATCTCTCTTCTGGTCGAACGATCCACGGACTCGAATGCAGAACGCCAACTCAAAGATCATGGTGCGCTATTGATCCAGTTGGGTGGTGAAATCGATGAAGTCGCACGGTCGATTCAAGATGCCAATTTCGATGTCGCGGTATTTCTTCCGGAGGAGCCGTGGCTCGGCAATCCAATTGCTGAATTGTTGTTACGTCGCCTTGCTCCCGTGCAGATTGTGCACGATTGGACCGGTTTACCGTCAGGCTTTCCCCATGCCGATTGCTATATAGCCTCTCCGGCGGCCAGTCCGACTCGGGGAGAAAAGGGAATGCTCGTTGCCCTCGCCGGTTGTGTCGGGCCGGGCGAAACCCACGTGTCAGGTGGCGCCGAAATCTGGACGCGCGCGACCATCGGCATGGAGGATGCGTCATGCGTCTTCGGCTATTTCGGCGAATTGGTCGCCATAACTCCGGAAGTTGTCGCCACGTGGTCCCGGCTGTTGTCGGCGGCACCAGGGAGCCGCCTCGTTATCGTGGCGCCCCCGGTACTCGGTTGCCGGGTTGACCGGTTTTGCACGGCGCTTGCGGTACAGCTCGAGCAACTCGGTGTTGCGTCCGGCCGCGTCGCCGTCTTCGGGGACGTTTCTCTTGCCACGCACGAAGAACGGAAGGCGGCCTTCGCGGCGATCGATGTGCTTCTCGACGCAACGCCGGCAGCGAACGGCGACACCGGTTATGCAGGAGCGGCGGCGGGTTGCCCGATGGTGAGTTGGGCGGAGCCAAACAACTCCGCCGCGGCATTGTTACGCCAAATGGGCCTTTCTGAACTTGTCGCTGCAAATGCGGACGACTTTATCGCTGCGGCGCTCAAGCTCGCAACCGATGTCGAACATCGGAAACAAGTGTCCAGCGCTTTGTCGGCTGCCAGCCCTCTGTTGATTCAGTACGATTCGTTCGCCTTGGGCGAATCAACGGCGCAACTCATCGAATCCGCATATGATCAAATTCTCGATTCGCGAAAGAAATTTCGTGCTGAATCGAAGCTTCTTCAGTCGCGTTCCCATGCTGATGTCGCGGCTACGCTGGAAGCGGTCGATATGTTCATCGAACTCGGATCCATCGCCGACGCCGAGATGCGTCTGCGGAGCCTGTTGTTCGCCAGCGAAGGCGCGGCCAATGTTCGCCGCCGGTTGGCCACCATTTTGTCCAAGCAAGGGCAGCCTGCTGAAGCTGCCGATTTGTTGGTCACGGTCGTGGAGCTCGCTCCCGATGATCCTGAAGTATGGCTAGAACTCGGCCTTGCCGCTCGGCAAGCCGGCAAGGCTAACCTGGCCGTTCAAGCATTGCAAACGGGGGTACGCGTCGACGCGTCTCGCGTGGAATCGTGGCAATTGCTCGCAGAGCTAGCACGCGAAGTGGGAAATGCCGACCTCCTCGAGCAGATCCAGATCGTGCTGGCCAGCCTGGGCGTCGAACGACCGGCCGCACCGTCGTTGGAATCGCTACACTCTTCGTTGGCCGCGTTGTAAGCCATGCGCAAGCTCGGACTCATCCAGTCCCGTGGACTTGGCGATATCATCATCGCCTTGCCGATCGCGAAATATTATCACGATCGGGGCTGGACCGTGCTGTGGCCGATTGACGAGCGCTTCCTCCCATCATTTGCGGCAGCGGCAGATTACGTCGAATTCATCCCGTTCACCTTCACCGCGAACGTGGAGGGATTTCTCATGAACCCGATGCGGCTGTTAAAGGGCCGCGGGTGCGAGAAGATAATTCCACTGTACAGTTATCTCACGAACACCTCGGTCGCGGATGCCACGCTCGCCGCCAGTCTGAAGTTCGATGAGTACAAGTATGCGATCGCTGGCGTGCCGTTTGCCGAGAAATGGAACCTGCAAATTCGCCGGGATCCGGCGCGTGAACAGCAGTTGTTCGATCGGGTCGTCCGCGCACAAAAATATGTAGTTCGACAGCTCGAAGGTTCAAATTGCCGGTTAGCGGCCGACGATACCGCGCTCGGTGAGTGTGAACAGGTCATCGACATCGAGCCCCTCACCGACAATATATTTGATTGGATTTTGGTGCTCGAGCGATCGGCGCTGCTAGTACTGATCGACAGTTGCTACGCTAACCTCGTGGATCAACTCGGACTTCGGGTGCGTAAAACCTTCGTTCTCCGTTCAGACGTCCGTTTCACTCCCGTGCTGCGCGGAGAATGGCGCGTTCGCGGCGCCAATCAGTCGCAAGCTACGGCCCGAGCCTTCGCCGCCCATTCCTGAGATTTTATGTCTACGACTCTGCTCACGTCGAAACCCGCTACTGAGAAAGTGGCGTCGAGCGCACGCGGGTCGGTGGGACGCCATGAAGCTGAGTTGCATTTGGTCCAGGCTGAATTGCTCGATCGGGAACTTGGATTGCGGAAGCAGCTTTTGGTCGAAATCGGACGCGTGATCGGCGCATTCGAACGCGTTCATCCGTTGCTTGCAAAGCTTAGTCCGGTTCTCGCCGCGTACCCCCAGCAGTTGCAGGCAGTCAGAAAACAAATTGCGGAGATGAAGGGCCGTGAACTTAGCGCAACGCTTCCGGATGAATTGCCACTCGGCGATGTTTCCGGAGCTGAAGCTACGCATTTGAGGGAGAACGCGCTGCGTGCAGTCGCCAATTCCGAGTATTTTCGATTGTTTCCGCTGCTACAGGTGCTCGCAAGCAACCTTCACGGACTGTTGTCTAAAGTCGCTCAATCTCACACCACCTTAGCTGCCCCGTTGACTCAAGCGGCCAAGGAGATCGAGACGGTATGGGCGAAGGTCGCTCCGCTCGGAGGCGCACTCGCTGTGCGGCGCGTAGTCGTCGACGAGTCGAATCCCCACCCGGACGAAGTCCGGCAGGCGCAGGCGATGTGGGCAGAGGTACTGGAGAAGAATAAAGTGACTCCGTACCTGCAATCGCTGCGCCCACACGAATCGAAGCCAGGCCCGCTGCGGGTCGCATTCATTTCCATTGGCGGCCTTGGAGATGCGTTGCTCCAGACTCCATGCGTCGCACAGGTACGTCGTAAACTCGGTCCTTGTGAGATCGTGTTTATCCATTCGCGCGGGGTTGTGCATCCGCTATTCGCGGGGAATCGCACCGTCGAAGCGACCCTTTATGCCGAAGACCGCCTGATCGTCCCGCTGCCGGAGGTGCTGAAAAAACTTAGCATCTTCGACATTGTCTTCGAATCGCGCTTTATCATTTGGGGAGAGCGCTGCCACGAGTCACGTATTACGCCCGAGCAGTACGGATGGCTTCGCGAGACCCAGCGGCACCTCACGACTTTCGCGCCGTACTTGGAGCGGTTTCCCCAATATAGCAATCTTTTCGCCCGCTTGGTTCGGCCTAAAATGCTGCTGGATGTTCACGGCATGTCTACGGGCTTGCCGGTGAGCGTCGAGTCACCGCTGGTCATTTGTCCGGCGGAAAACGACGTCGAAGTATTGGCGCAGCATGATCTGCGGGACGGCTCATTCGTCACCGTGCACGACGGCTTCGATGAAGGCTTTGGAAAGATGATGGGAATCTCTCGCTGTACGAAGCAATTGCCCGCCGAAAAGTGGCACCAATTGATCAATTCGCTCCGCGCGGACGGCCTCAAAGTCGTGCAAGTCGGCGCTGCGAATGAACCGCTTCTGCCAGAGGTTGACTTGGATCTTCGGGGCAAGACGACTTTGTCACAACTCTGCTTTGTACTCAAGGCTGCCGTAGTCCACCTCGATACCGAAGGTGGTATCGTTCATATGGCCCGCGCCGTTCACAAACGCGCGATCGTATTTTTCGGTCCGACCAGTGTCACTTTTTGGGGGTATCCGCAAAATATTAACCTTTGCTCCGACGAATATGCGGATCACTGGTGGATCAATTTCGATTGGATGGCGCGCGCACCCATTCGACAAAAGCGCTCTGCCATGGACGCGTTCGATGTTTCATCGATTCCGAAGCTCGTGGCTCGTGAGCAGGAGATTGCCGAAAATCTATCATTCCGGCTACAATGGTTTTCAGATTGGGGTTCCGCATCCGTCAAGATGGCATCGCATCCAAATAGTGCGACGAACGAACTCCTAGCGGCTGGGGGCAATGAAGCGATTACCGCTCGCGTTGCCGTGGTAGGGCCGCCTCCAGCCGACTTCCGGGCCCATCGGTGGGCGGCGGCTCAGGTTGATTGCTTTGATGTCGCACCAATCGGTCTGGATTTCCAATCCGAAGATCGGCCGGAAGGCTGGTCCGTGCATCGCGGAAGCCTCTATAATATTCCGGCAAACAGCGGTACTTATGATGTCGTGGTTTGTGCGTCGCCCTTGATCGCAGCGCTTTTCAAAGATCACGTGATTAAAGAGCTTGTTCGACTACTTAAGCCCGGTGGGACTCTTCTTGCATCCGATCGCGAAGCCACCGAGACCTCGATCGGCCGGCTGCAGTCCCGGGCGAGCGAGATCAACACGGAGGCGGTCGATGACGTGTCGCTGGAAATGGTCATTGCCGAAATCTGCCGAAGCCGGGGGCCGAATGCCCCGTCCGTTCACGTGGGTGCGTGGGCCGGGGGGCCTTTCGCGATTACACGTCAGACGTAATCTTTCCTCTATGAAGAAGAAGCCTCTGGCCTTCGCCGTTTCAGTTTCGCCTCCACTGACGTTTGCGGCTGGCAACATCGCATTGTCGCTCAAAAAGCAGATGCCGCGCCGTGACTATGACTTGGTCATCTTCTATCTCGAGATGTCAGCGTCTGATATGGCGATCTTCAAATCGATCCCTCGGTGCCGCCTGATCAAGTACAAATTCCCAGCCGGCATGGCTGAGACACTGATCAGCAAGAGCCCGACGCAGGCGCGCTTCCGCACTCCTTATGATATCATGACGTTTGTCCGCCTCGAGATCCTGGCCCTCTTGTCGGAATATCGAACCGTTGTCGCGCTCGATGCCGATATTGCGATTCAGGGAGACCTTTCGGAAATGACTCAATTTGGCCCATTCGCCATCACCACAGATGCGCCTTGGGCTGTACAAAATAATTTTACAGCTCCGGTTCCCGGGTATGAAATGGATGTCCCCGGGGTATGTGCATCTATCATTGTGGTGCACGATGCGCTGCCCTACCAAGCGATGTATAAGTGGTGCCACTTCAAAGCGGTTCAACTCGCGCCCTTTCTTCGCAATGGGGAGCAAGGCATTCTCAATCTTATGCTGCAGGAATTTCGCATCACCCCGCAACTGATGCCGCTCGAAGTTTGGCAGTGCATCTCGTGGCGCGCGGAAGCGAACGTCGCCAGAATCGTACACTTTGGCACGGAAAAGAAGGTCTGGTGCACCAGGAATATCTGCAACGCGTTCCCGGAGTGGTACCGCATACATCGTGAGTGGCTCAAGCTCGGAGGCAGCGATTTCGACCAGAGGTTGGTAAACCCGCGGAATATCCTGCAGGACCTCGACGAACTCGATGCACTGACTGCAACGCATTTGGCGAAGATCGCATAACCGCCCAACGCTGCCGAAGCAGGCTACATTATGAATGATATCATGGCCATGGCGAAAGTTGGACACACGTACGGTCAAGTCGTCGACCGGATGCGTGCACTTCACCAGGATCTACTGCAGTTGAAGGAGACGATTGACGGGCAATCTCAATTTCACGGGCACCCCGATCAGGCGTTCGGACATTTGAGTTTCGCTCAGCACGGAGAGGATATGATCTTCGTAAACCTGTTCCACCTAATTGGCATCGCGAAGCCGACATGGCTCGACGTCGGAGCCCATCATCCGATCACGATTAGCAATACGGCCCTTTTATACCAGCGCGGTGGCCGAGGTGTGAACGTGGAAGCCAATCCAAATTTGATCGGAAACTTCAATCAACTCAGACCGGAGGACGTCAATGTAAACGTGGGCGTCGCGCCGAAGGACAAGGCCGGCGCTAAAATGACGTTCTATATGATCGATAAGGGCTCCGGCCGGAACACTTTCGATCGTAAGGCCGCAGAGGAATTCGTAGCGCAGTACCCTGAGTTTTCAATCCAGGAAACGCTGGATATCGATACGGTCAGCATTGACGACGTGGTTCGGCAATATTGTGGAGGAAAGTATCCTGACCTACTTACGATGGATGTCGAAAACCTCGATTACGACATTCTCGCGTCCGCCGATTTTTCCGCGACTAGGCCTAAGTTTATCTGTGTTGAGGTTGTGAGTTCCGGTGGAGATACCTCGAGCCAAATGAAAGAATTAATCACCAGTCGCGGTTACTTCGTCGCGGCGCGTACGATCGGAAATTGCATTTTTGCTCAGAACGGGCTTCAGGAAAAAATTCTTTGAACGTTTGACCTGATCATCACATGACGGTCCAAATCCCTAAGCCATGCGTTAAAGCCGTGATACTCGCCGGCGGGTTAGGGACGCGCATCAGCGAAGAAACGCACCTGCGACCAAAGCCCATGATCGAAATCGGTGGGCGGCCGATACTCTGGCATGTGATGAAGATCTACTCCGCCCACGGTATCAACGACTTCATCATCTGCGCGGGCTATAAGAGCTATATCATTAAAGAGTACTTCGCAAATTACTTCCTTCATATGTCGGACGTGACCTTCGACATGGCGCGGAATCAGATGGAGGTGCATCACCGGCGCTCCGAGCCATGGCGGATTACAGTTGTTGATACTGGGGAATCGACCATGACTGGCGGCCGGTTGCGGCGCGTGCGTGAATATCTCGGCGACGGCACGTTTTGCTTCACTTACGGCGACGGGGTCGGGGACATCGACATCACCCACGAGATCGAGCTGCACCGCTCTCAAGGCCGCCTCGCGACGCTCGCTGCCGTGCAGCCGCCGGGTCGTTACGGAGCGCTCGAACTCAATGACGACAAGGTAGTCCGCTTCCAAGAAAAGCCCGAAGGCGACGGCGGCTGGATCAATGGCGGTTTTTTCGTCTTAGAACCCGCCGCAATCGATTTCGTGGCGGACGACGGCACGACGTGGGAACGGCAGCCCCTCGAACAGCTCGCTGCACGCGACCAGCTGACCGTTTACCGTCACACCGGTTTCTGGCAGCCAATGGATACCCTGCGTGACAAAACAAAGCTTGAGGAGCTCTGGGCGACGAATCATGCGCCTTGGAAGATTTGGCAGACGTCATGACCCTTAATCGACATCTCGCGCGCGATGCCGATGAAGTCATTCGCCAGCTCGGAGACCTGGCTGCCCGGTTCTCCGGTGCCAAGGTGCTCGTCACGGGTGCAGCGGGTTTCCTCGGTGCGCATTTTGTCCATGGGTTTCTGCGGCTGAACGACTGTGGCGTCCTGGCTGAGCCTTGCCGACTGGTCGCGATCGACAATTTTCTTCGCGGCGTCCCGAGCTGGCTTGGCGCGTTGCGTGAGCGCCCGGATCTGGAGCTTCGTCAGGCGAACATCGTACAGACGCAGGAGTTCGGTCCGACCAATTTTATCGTACACGCGGCTTCCCTCGCTTCGCCGACTTATTACCGCCAATTTCCGATCGAAACGATGGACGCGAACGTGATCGGGTTGCGCAACCTGCTCGAGTTCGCTCGGCGGCAGCCCGTCCAAGGCTTCCTCTATTTTTCGACGAGCGAGATATACGGCGATCCGGATGCAGCGCATATTCCTACCGCCGAAACCTATCGAGGTAACGTGAGCTGCACGGGGCCGCGTGCTTGCTACGATGAGTCGAAACGCTTCGGCGAGACGCTCTGCGTGGCGTTCGCGCAGGTGCATAAGGTACCTGTGGTCGTGGTGCGCCCGTTCAACAATTATGGTCCAGGGCTGATGCTTGGTGACCGCCGAGTGCTGCCCGATTTTTTTCGAGACGCGCTAAAGGGGAAAGACATCACCCTGCTCTCAGACGGAACGGCGACGCGTACTTTTTGCTATAGCTCGGACGCAATGACCGGTTACCTGCGCGCGCTGCTGCTCGGCCGCGCGGGCGAATCTTACAATATTGGCAGCGACCGCCCCGAGATCTCGATGCGAGACCTCGCCCGACAAGTGGTTGAAGTTGCGGGCACCGGGGTCGGTGTGAGTTACCGTCAGAGTGACGATAAGCATTATCTCACCGACAACCCGCAGCGCCGTTGCCCCGATCTCGGAAAAGCGCGCGCCGAACTCGGCTATGCGCCTCGCGTCTCCCTACGTGACGGACTCACGCGCATGCTGGAATACTACCGCGACGATGCCGAGTAACGCCACCACCATCGCTGAGCCGTTGGCGGTCGTGCGCGCGTCCGAGTGGCAGCCCCACGCCGCGGCGTTGAAGCACGTTTTCCTTATCGGCAACCTGCAGCGACCGACTCCGCATCCGTTCTTTCGCCGGGAAGATTTCGAACTGGTGGTATG
>Ga0070679_100002316_pt1 | contig 17228 bp, 14 predicted proteins | sample KBSC63BmetaG_FD_65652 | JGI IMG/M metagenome (GOLD analysis project Ga0070679, IMG submission 65652) | Corn rhizosphere microbial communities from Kellogg Biological Station, Michigan, USA - KBS C6-3B metaG | ecosystem: Host-associated > Plants > Roots > Rhizosphere | place: USA: Michigan... | reverse complement strand
GTCAATCGTGCATTCTTATGGATGTTCACAGGACCTCTGGCGGTTGTGAGTGATGGACTCGACAACCTCAGCTTGCCACTGCTACGTCCTGTGAACAACCTCCTTGTCAATTACACCTAGGCACGGTCAGTCACAGAACAGGTGCTGGCCGCGCGGGCTTCCGAGGGCCGCGAACGGCCGTTGAAAATTCAACCTACGATGTCGACTTCTTGCTTGAGCTGTTCGATTTCGCGCCGGAGCTCGTCATACTCTTCGAGCTTGATCGCCAGGTAATGGCGGGTAAGACTGGCCTTCGCGGCGAACCCGGCCGGCGTGAGTAAATAAAAATAAGCGAGCTTGTTATCGGATTTCCGATAGTTTTCGACCTTCACCAGGCCCTTGGCCATGAGCGCTCGCAGGCAGTAGTTCACCCGCCCCAGGCTCATGCCGAGGGAGCGCGCCACTTCGCGTTGCGACACCTGCTGCCGGGCGTCGAGGAGCCGGAGCACCTCGAGCGTGGAGGAATCGTTGACCGATGGCATGCTCATGGGGTGAGCCTGTTCACCGGTTGAACATACCAGTCGCCGCGATCGGTCGTCAAGTGTAAGTCGTTCCAGCGCCTTCCGTAGGCGATACTCATCTCGCAGATTGGTTGGTCTGGTTGCCGCTGCGAATAACCACACGTCAGGAATTGGAGAGGCATGGGTCAGATCCGGAACCGGTACTTGTTCGTGCTCGACGCCGTGGGCCTGGCGCTCATTCCATTCCTGCTCTTTTCCCTCCGCCTCGAGCGCCTGGCGTGGGTGACCACCGATATCCGCGTCGCCGCGGCCTACGCCGCCCTGTCCGTCCCCACACAGCTCGCCACCTACGTCGGATTCGGCATCTATAGGCGGCTATGGCGCTATGCCTCGATCGCCGAGCTCGAGCTGATCATCTTCGCCTGCGTCGTCTCGGCGATCTGCACGCTCGTCGAAGGCGTCTGGCTGCTTCCGGCTGTCGGGGCTTCGGCCCGCGTTCCGCTCTCCATCTGGTTCAACAGCTCTGTGCTCAGCGGCGGCCTGCTTGCCGCATCGCGCTTCTACGTGCGCATTGGCGGCTGGACGTCCATGCATCGCAGCCCGCCGGGAGCCAAGCGCGTCCTGATCGTCGGCGCCGGCGCCGCCGGGCAGATGATCCAGAAGGAGCTGCTCACCAACGGCGACCTGCGGATGCACCCGGTGGGATTCGTGGATGACGATCGGGCGAAGCACGGCTTCAACATCGGCAATCTGCCGGTGCTGGGCGGCCTGTCCGAAATTCCACGGCTCGTGGAAGAGGAGCATGTGGATGAGATCCTCATTGCCATGCCGACAGCACCGGGCACGGTGATCCGGGAGATCGTCCGCTTCGCCCTGGACGCGGGTATCACCACGCGCACGGTGCCCGGGGTGTACGAGATCCTCTCAGGGCGCGTGAAGGTGAACGCGCTCCGCGACGTGGAGATCGAGGACCTGCTCCGACGCGAGCCTGTGAAGACCGATCTCGAGCTGGTTTCGGCGCTCGCGTCAGACCAGACGGTGCTCGTGACGGGTGCGGGCGGGTCGATCGGGTCGGAGCTGTGCCGGCAACTCGCGCAGCTCGGGCCCCGCAAGCTCCTGCTCCTTGGCCACGGCGAGAATCCGATCTTCGAGATCCTCCACGAGCTGCGCCCGCAGTTTCCGTTGCTCACCATCGTTCCGATCATCGCCGACGTGCGTGACCGCCGGCGGATCTTCGAGGTGTTCGACCAACACAGGCCCTTCGCCGTGTTCCACGCGGCCGCGCACAAGCACGTGCCTCTCATGGAAGAGAACGTGATCGAGGCGGTCACGAACAACGTGGTGGGGACGCAGAACGTCGTACACGCGTCGGTCGAGTACAACGTGTCGCACTTCGTGCTCATCTCCACCGACAAGGCTGTGCGTCCGACGAACGTCATGGGCGCGACCAAGCGTGTGGCCGAGCACGTGGTGCATGCCACAGCCATGCGGCACGGCCGCAACTTCGTGGCGGTGCGCTTTGGAAACGTGCTGGGCAGCCGGGGCAGCGTGGTGCCGACGTTCGTACGACAGATCGAGGCCGGCGGCCCGGTGACCGTGACGCACCCCGACATGCGCCGGTACTTCATGACCATTCCCGAGGCCGTACAGCTCGTGCTCCAGGCGGGCGCGCTCGGCACGGGAGGCGAGCTGTTCATGCTCGACATGGGCGAGCCGGTTCGCGTCATGGATCTCGCCCGCGATCTCATCCGACTGTCAGGACTGGAAGAGGGCGTCGATATCGAAATCCAGGTCACAGGGATTCGACCGGGTGAAAAGCTGTACGAGGAAATGTTCTTCAGTGACGAGCTCGCCGAAGCCACCGAGCATCCCAAGGTGCTCCGGGCGCGCAAGGACACGCTTCGTCCCGTTGACGATGGCCTGGTCAACGACCTGACGCTCGCCGCCGAATCGGGCGCCGATGAAGACACCCTCCGCGTCATGCTCCGCGAGATCGTTCCCGGCTTCACGGGGGCGCCATCTCCTGTGGGCGACAACGCCCCGTCTTACGGGATGCCGATGCACGGGCGCAAGCACGAGGACGGTTCCGACCAGCAAGGCGTGCTTCCGCTGCGGCGGAAGAGCGGACAACACTAAACCGCCCCCTGTGGTCCGCGCGCCTCTGGTTCGCGCACCCAGCCTCGTCGCTTGATCGCCGCCCCTGACGGCCTTCGGTGGCGGGGCTGGAGCTGCACCGTCAGTTGTGGAAGCCTGGCTCTCCTGGCCGGGCTTCTGTTGTATTCGCTCGGTTTGTGGGCGGTCCTTGGCGTGCAGCACGTTCCGGCTCTGTTGGCGGCTTGCTGGGTTGCCGGCGCCATCTCGTCAGTCGTACAACCGGCCGCAGCGTGTCTCGCCGCGTTCGATACAGCGCTTGCGGTCTTAACGGCCATAGTCGCCTTCGCGCCCCCGGTGGCACGCGAGACCACCCATTGGGTGCGTTCGGACGCCGACTCGGCGGCTTCCGTTGCCGCCATCGTGGTGCTGTCGAGCGGCGTTCAGTCTGATACGGCGCTCGATCCACCGGGCGCGGACCGGCTCATCATGGGCCTTCAGCGGATGCATGAACGGGCGGCCCCACGCCTGCTCACGACCACCGCGATCGTCACGCGCGACGGAGAACGCCTGTCCACGCTGCCCGACGAACGGCGATTGGTGCATCTCGCCGGACTGGACTCCGCGTGGACCGCGCTCGACTCCGTGGGCAACACCCACGACGAGGCACTTCGCGCGGCCGCGGCCCTGCATGCGTCGCCGTCCTCACCTCAGACGGTGGCGGTCGTCACGTCACCGATGCACACCCGCCGGGCGTGCGCCGCCTTCGAGAAGGCGGGATTCCGCGTGATCTGTGTTCCAGCTCGAGAGCGGGATCACGACACCTGGCACCCCGCGACCCCCGAGGATCGGCTCGCTGCCTGGCGTGTCTATCTCTACGAGCGCCTCGGGTGGGTCAAGTACAGATGGAAAGGCTGGGTCTGATCGATCGCTAGACGAGTGATTTCGCCGCGGCGACGACCTTGTCCACCGTGATCCCCAGCTCCTCATAGACCTTCTCGTACGGAGCGCTCGCGCCGTACCGCGTAAGTCCGAGCACCACGCCGTCGCTGCCCACCCATTCATACCACGACATGGGGTGCGCCGCTTCGATCGCGACACGCGGCACCCCGGGCGGCAGCACCGAGGCCTGATACTCAGCCGACTGCCGCCGGAACAGCTCCATCGTGGGCATGCTCACGACGCGGCTCGCCACGCCCTGCTCGGCGAGCTTCTGATGCGCCTCGAGCACCAGCGCGACCTCGGACCCTGACGACATCAGGACGACCTTCGGCGCCGTGCCGCTCGGCGGATCAGCCAGCACGTACGCGCCCTGCTCGAGGCCCGTCGCCTTGCCGTACTTCGTGCGATCGATGAATCCAAGCTTCTGCCGCGTGAGCACCAGCGCGATCGGGCTGCCCTGAAGATTCATCGCGACTTCCCACGCCACGGTGGACTCCGTCGCGTCGGCAGGGCGAATCACCACGAGGTTCGGGATCGCGCGCAGCGCCGAGAGCTGCTCGATCGGCTGGTGCGTCGGGCCATCTTCGCCCAGTCCAATCGAATCGTGGGTGAACACGTAGATCACGTGCTGCTTCATGAACGCCGCGAGCCGCACGCTCGGCCGCATGTAATCCGAGAAGATCAGGAAGGTGCCGCCGTACGGGACGATGCCGCCGTGCAGCGCCATGCCGTTCATGATCGCGGCCATGCCGTGCTCGCGGATGCCGTAGTGCACGTACCGCGCGGCGCGATCTTCAGGGTTGAAATTCTGCCACGCCTTGACCGACGTGTTGTTGCTCGGTGTCAGATCCGCCGATCCGCCCACCAGCTCCGGCAACTGCTCCGCGCTCGCGTTGAGCACCGCGCCAAAGGCGGAGCGGCTCGCCACCTTGCCGTTCTCGGCGGTGAACGCCGGAATGCCCTTGGACCAGCCGGGCCGCCGGCGATCGGCGAGCCGGCGCTCGTATTCCGCGGCGTCGTCGGGATGCGCGCTCATGTACGCCGCCCAGAGGTCGTTCCACTTCGCGTGCTCGGCCTTTCCGCGGTCGCGCGTTTTGCGCCACTCGGAGAGCGCTTCGGGCGGCACATAGAAGGACTCGGTCGTGGGCCAGCCGAGGTTCTCCTTGGTGAGCTTGACCTCGTCGGCGCCGAGCGCTTCGCCGTGCGCCTTGGCTGTGTCCTGTCTGTGCGGACTGCCGTAGCCAATGTGCGTGCGGGTCACGACGAGCGTGGGGCGCGTCATGTCCGATTTGGCTTCGGCCACGGCGGCGTCGATCGCGTCGAGGTCGTTGACGTCGGCTATGTGCAGCACCTGCCAGCCGTAGGCCTCGAAGCGCTTGGCCGTGTCGTCCGTGAACGTCAGATCGGTGCTGCCGTCGATCGTGATGTGGTTGTCGTCGTAGAAGCCGATCAGCTTGCCGAACTTGTAGTGGCCCGCGAAGCTCGAGGCCTCGTGGCTGATGCCTTCCATCAGATCGCCGTCGCTACAGATGAAATACGTGAAGTGGTCGATGATCGACTGGCCAGGCTTGTTGAACACGGCGGAGAGATGGCTCTCGGCCATGGCCATTCCCACGGCGTTCCCGATGCCTTGTCCCAGCGGACCCGTGGTGGTTTCCACGCCGGGGGTGTAGCCGAGCTCGGGGTGCCCCGGAGTGCGGCTCTCCCACTGACGGAACTGCTTGATGTCGTCGAGCGTGAGGTCGTAGCCGCTCAGGTACAGGCAGGAGTAGAGCAGCATGGACGCATGGCCGCAGGACAGGACGAACCTGTCGCGGTTGGGCCAGTGCGGGTCCGATGGATCGTGCCGCATGTGCTTCGTGAACAGCCGATATCCCAGCGGCGCGAGCGCCATTGGCGTGCCTGGATGCCCCGACTCGGCCTTCTGAACGGCGTCCATCGCGAGGGTCCGGATGGTGTTGATGCAGAGCAGGTCGAGGTCGGACGTAGGCATGGCGATTCGGTGTTGTGTGTGGCGGAATTATAGCTGGGCTGTGAGCGCGCGCGCCGGAGCCGGCGCGGATACATGCAGCAGGACGCGGACCGGATTGGATCGGGCGCGCCGAACATAGTATTATACTGTAAGGCATTATACCAAAAGGAATAATTCCTTGCGGTATAGCCTCGCGGCGCCTAGACTGCTCCGCGTCAGCTTCCGGAGCGGCGTACGCGTAATCCGTTCGAGTTCGGCAGTGAGCTGGGGCCCGATGAGCTCGTGGATCGCCGCTCCGAGCTTCAAACGCTCGCCGCCGCCATTCGCGATTCGGCCAAGCTCTGGCTCATTGGCCCGCGGCGATACGGCAAGAGCTCGCTGCTCAACTCCGCCGCCGCGCGCGCACGCGCCGCCGGGCTCATCGTCCTGCGTTACGACGCCGAAGCCTTTCCCACGGTCGAGCAGCTTGCGGCTCGCATCAGCGCCGATGCGGCGGCGCGCCTCACGGGAACCGTGGAAAAGGGGCGCAAAGCCGTGCTGCGCCTGTTCGCGAGTCTGCGACCTGAGGCGAGCATCGAGCCCGACGGGACGCTCTCCGTGCGGCTCGCCGGCGCAGCCAATCGCGCGTCCGGCGTTCCGCTGCTGAGCGATGTGCTCGACGCTCTGGAAGCCGCCGCCGTGAAATCGCGTCGCCCGGTCGTGGTGATGATCGACGAGTTCCAGAAAATCGTCGCCGACGACCTCGCGGCAAAGCAGCAGCTCCGGGCCGCGGTGCAGAAGCACCGGAAGGTCGGATACGTATTCGCCGGCTCGGCGACGCGACTGCTCACGGACATGACGGCGGATCCGCGCGAGCCGTTCTACCGCCTTGGATCCACGCTCTTTCTCGGTCCTGTTCCGCGCCAGGAGTTCGCCGCCTTCCTCACACAGTCGTTCACGCGCGGCGGAATACGGATCGAGTCCGGGGCGGTCACGGCGATTCTCGATGCCGCGCAGGACGTGCCCTACAACGTGCAGCTCCTCGCCCACGAATGTTGGGAAGCGTGTCGGAGCTCGCTGGTGCCAGGCTCGGCGTCACAGCCGCTCATGTTGACCGAGCAGGTCGTGGACCGCGTCCACGCCAGAGCGGCGCGGCAGAACGATCCGCTATACACGCAGACGTGGAGCAGTCTGCCGTCCACGCAGCAGCGCGCGCTGCTCGCGATCGTGCGCGACGCGGGACCCGGACTCTTCTCGACGGCGCTGGCTCGACGCTATGCGATGCCGGTCGCCACGATGCAGAAGGCTGTCGCGGCACTGGAGCGACGCGGCATCACGCGCGAGGAAGCGAGCGGCGGCAGGACACGTCTTCGCCTCGAAGACCCGCTGTTCGGCAAGTGGATCGAGCTGACGATCCCGCGCTCGGCCGCCGAGTACTAGCGGCCCTGTGTGTCCTACCGGACGCGGCGGCGCGTCGGGTTCTGCGCGAGCACCGTCACGGCTGTCGGTCCCACGTACAGCATCCGCGTCTCCGCCGCTCTCGCGTTGTGCACCACGCCGGGCGTCGCGTTCTGCTCGATCTCGGCGGCCACTTCGTCGGGTGAGGCTGTCGGGTGCGCCTCGAGGTACAGCGCCGCCGCGCCGCTCACGTATCCGGCCGACATGGACGTGCCGTTCCACAACTGTGTGATCGGCCGGAGCCCGCCGTCCAGGCTCGGCAGCAGCACCGAGTCGCCCGGCGCGTAGATGTCGATGCACTGTCCGTAGGCTGTGTCTGGCGCGCGCTCGTCCATCAAATGGGCGGACGCACTGGCGTCGGGGCTGTTGGCGGGGCGGGCGGCGATCGCCGACGCGCCGACCACGATCGCACCGCGCGCGTTGCCCGGGGACACGTGGCAGGCGTCCACGTTCACGTTGCCGGCGGACACGATGACGGCGATTCCGGCGTCGCGCAGGTCGGACACGGCGCTGTCGAGCTCAGGGATGTCCGAAGCTGTGTCAGCGATGAACGACCAGTTCGCGATCGCGGGCCCGGGATGCGCCTTGTGATCCGCGATCACCCAGTGCGCACCGTCCACGATGGCCTTGATGGTGCCGCGCAGCTTCTCGCACTGCACCATCTTCACGTCCACGATCTGCGCCGCGGGCGCGACGCCGAGCGTCGCGCCGGCAATGGCGCCGGCCACCGCCGTGCCGTGCGCGTTGCAGATCTTGGGATCGTCGGGAAAGCCGGTGAAGCCGAGCCGGACACGGCCCGCGAGCTCCGGATGGTCCACGGAGATCCCGCCGTCGAACACATAGACAGTGACACCGCGTCCCGTGCCGTTGTGCCTGTAGGTGGCGTCGAGCGGCAGGTCGCGCTGATCGATGCGATCGAGGGCGAACGAGACGGTGTGTGCTTCGTAGAGCGCCGTCGCCCGCGCGCTCGAAGCCGCCAGGCTCGTGTATGGCTGTGTCAACGGCGTGGCGTCTCCCGCGGGCACCGCGCTCGACCCATGCGCGCATCCCACGAGCGCCGCCGCGATCGCCGCGGTGGCCAGCCAGTGATGGGTCTTTTTCGAGAGGCGAGTGCGCATGAGACAGCGGGTGCGACGGTGACGAATGTCTGATGTTCGGTTTCCGTGTGAGGAGTAAAGGGAATTGGCGTGCCACGAACGACGCGTGCGCGGGAAAACGCCACGGTCGTTCCGCGTGGTACGCTCGATGCTTTACGAGACCCGGGGACGACGGGTGGGGATGCGGGGTGGGGGCGGGGCAACACGAACGGCGGCCGAGCAGGAATGCCCGGCCGCCGTTTCGTTTTTTCTAAAATCCGTCAGCGCACGAGCGCTTACCGCACGAGCTCTTCGATGTCCACCACCTTGCACTTGTGCTCGTGTCCTGGATACGAATGCCCACAGTGCAGGCACTGCTCGCCGAAGCCTGTGCGGCGCCAGACCAGGGAATAGATGGCGCGCTGAAGCTTCTTGACGCGATCCTCGAGTGGTTCGGCTGACTCGGTGTTGCTCGCCATGACAATCTCCGTTCGACGCTGGGTTCGGGGCTGACGCATGTGGGGTGGACGCTACACCCCGCCGCCTGAGGGCGCTAGAGTTTGATCGGAAGGAGTGGCCCGTGTGGGAATGGATGTTGCGCCCCGTCGGCGGTCTGTTCCCGGGCCCCTCGCGAGCCCGCCGTTCTCATCGAACCAGCCGCCGCCGTGCCCGATCGAAAAACTGAACGCCGCTCGCAGACTCGTCGCGCCGAGCGCGTGGTGATCGAATGCATCACGCCCGAGGTGGACGACGGGCGACACGCCGTCAAGCGCGTCGTGGGCGACGTGGTGTGGGTGGGCGCCGACATCTTCAAGGAAGGCCACGACCAGCTCGCCGCGCGCGTGCTGTACATGGGCCCGTCCGACTCCACGTGGCGTACGGCCGCCATGCGCTACGACTACGACGCGGACCGCTGGTTCGGCGCCTTCGTGGTGGATCGCGTGGGCCGATGGAGCTTTACCGTCGAAGCGTGGACCGACAGCTTCGCCGCCTGGCGCGGGGATTTCACCAAGAAGCTCGATGCGGGGCAGGATGTCTCGAGCGAGCTGCTCGAAGGGGCGCAGCTCGTGCGCGCCGCGGCCCGCTCGGCCAAGGCGGCGCCGGCGCGTGCGTCGCTCCAGCTCACGGCGCGCGTCCTCGAGGATCGCCGAGACGTGAGTGTGGAGCGCAAGGTGCAGCGTGCCCTCGACGACGACCTCCTCGCCCTCATGACGGAGTTCTACAAGCCCGGGGACGTGACCCGGAGCCGCGCGGAACGCTTCATCACAGTGGACCGCGAGCGAGCCTCGGCCGCGGCGTGGTACGAGCTGTTTCCGCGGTCACAGACGGAGCCGGCGCTCGATGGCAAGGCGCGACACGGAACGTTCGCCGACGCGGCCGCGCGCCTCCCGCGCGTGGCGGGGATGGGCTTCGACGTGGTCTATCTCCCGCCCATCCATCCCATTGGCCACACGCACCGCAAGGGCAGGAACAACTCGCTGGTGGCGGAGCCGGACGACGTGGGCAGTCCGTGGGCGATCGGCAACGAAGATGGCGGCCACACAGCCGTGGATCCACGGCTCGGCACGTTAGAGGACTTTGATGCGTTCGTGCAGGCCGCGGCGGGTCTCGGCATGGAGGTCGCCCTGGACTTCGCGCTCCAGTGCTCGCCCGATCATCCGTGGGTCCGCGAGCATCCGGAGTGGTTCTTCGTGCGTCCCGACGGCTCCATCAAGTACGCGGAGAATCCGCCCAAGAAGTATCAGGACATCTACCCGCTCAACTTCTGGTGCACCGATCGCGATGCGCTGTGGAACGCATGCCGCGACGTGGTGCTGTTCTGGGTCGGACACGGCGTGAAGACGTTCCGGGTGGACAACCCGCACACCAAGCCGTTCTCGTTCTGGGAGTGGCTCATCGCGGACGTCCAGCGCGCGCATCCCGACGTGATCTTCCTCGCCGAGGCGTTCACGCGTCCCAAGCGCATGAAGCACCTCGCCAAGCTCGGGTTCACGCAGTCGTACACGTACTTCACATGGAAGAACTCGAGCTGGGAGATTCGCGAGTATTTGAACGAGCTCGCGCGGTCGCCCGCGGTGGAGTACTTCCGCGGCAACCTGTTCGCGAACACGCCCGACATCCTCACCGACTACCTCGCCACGGGCGGCCGTCCCGCGTTCCGCGTCAGGCTGCTGCTCGCCGCCACGCTGCTGCCGCTCTACGGCATCTACAGCGGCTTCGAGCTTTGCGAGCACGAGCCTGTACGCGAGGGCAGCGAGGAATACCTCGATTCGGAGAAGTACCAGCTCCGGCCGCGCCGGTGGGATACGCCGGGCAACATCGCCGACGACGTCGCGTTCGTGAACCACCTGCGCGCGCAGCATTCCGTCCTGCGTGAATACGGCAACCTGACGTTCTGCGACAGCGAGAATCCGGCGGTCGTCTGCTACATGCGGGGCGGCGATCTTCCGGGCGAGCGGGGTGTGCCCGCGGCGGTGCGCCAGGCGTGGCGCGAGGAAACGGGCGCATCAGAAAGCGCCAAGGCGCCCCGGCCGCTGCTGTTCGTGGTGAACACAGATCCGCACCGCGCGCAGGACACCATGGTGCACGTGCCGCTGGCCGCCCTCGGCCTCGACTCGCAGGCTGAGTACAAGGTTCACGACCTCGTCACAGGCTCTCACTACACATGGCGCGGCGAACGGAACTACGTACGGCTCGATCCGGCCACCCAGGTGGCGCACGTGCTCGCGTTCGAGGCGTAGCTCATGGCGAGATGGTGATCGTCCCGCTCGCCTCGTCGAAGGTGGTGGTATAGCGGGTGAGATCGCGCGTGTGCTGGCCGCCGATCCACGTGCCTGTCGGATCGTACGTCGCCCCGTGTCCGGGACAGACATAATCCTCGCGCGACGCATCCACGCCGATGGTCTGCCCTTCGTGCGGGCACACCAGCGAGAAGCTCTCGAACGAGGCCAGACCGACCCTCGAGATCCCCACGGGCGACCCGCCCGAGAACACCCGGGTGATCGTGCCCACGTTCGCCAGCTCAGGATGATCCGTGAGCTGCACAGTGAAAGCGGCACGGATGGGCTCGGTAGTGCTCGCACACCCGGCGGCGCCCAGCACCGCCAGGCCGGCGAGAGCCGCCGAGCTCTTGATTATGAAAGTCCGGCGGCTCACGAGCGGGCACTGATCCGCGGCCTCACAGCGATGTGGCCCGATTGACGACATGCGCTCCCTCCTCACTTCCGTAAGAACCACATCATGGCGGTGCTCACCGTCGCGACGCTCATCGAGGCGATGGCCACGTTCCTGTGCCTGCTTCGGTCCGCCACGCTGTGCTTCGCGTTGGCGGCGAGCACTCCCGTCGCCACGAAACCAGCATCGGCCGCCAGCATGAGCACCGAGTGGGCGACGATCAGCTTGCGCTGGTCCATGCCGCTCCAGCCTTCCTCGAGGTTCCAGATGCCCGTGACTGTGTTGACCACGAAGAGCGCGCCCAGGGTTCCCGCGACCGCCTGATGCGCGGCGCGAACGCCATCCGCGGGATTGTCGATCAACTTCTGCCCCAGCACATATTCCGCCCCGAACACAGGGAGCTCGGCGTAGCTGACCCAGCGGTGAATCTTGAGCCGGCGGTAGTACCAGTCGCTGTACGCCACGGCGACGGGCCGCGGGCGCGGGTGATAGGCGACAGTATCCGTGTCGGCGCGCATGGCCGGAGACGCGGCCTGGAGAGCCAGGGCCAACGCTGACGCGACGAGCAGCATCCTTCGCCTCCTCAAAGAGAATCGGAATCGGAGCGGGCGAGTGCACGGCATGTGCCCTGCCGCGGTTGGTGCGGTTGTTGCCGCCGTCTGGCGCGGCCGGACGCCTTCTAGCGCGGCCTGAATTCCGCCATTCTTCAGCGCGGGAGCGCGCACGCCGGCGCCCCGATCAAGACACGCCAAGCCCTCGACCTCCCTGAACGCCCACGATGACCGACGACACGCTCTGGTACAAGGATGCCATCATCTACCAACTGCACGTCAAGAGCTACCGCGATTCCAACGGCGATGGGTACGGCGATTTTCGAGGGTTGATCCAGAAGCTCGATTACATCCAGCAGCTCGGCGCCAACGCCGTGTGGCTGCTGCCGTTCTATCCGTCGCCTCTGCGCGACGATGGATACGATATCGCGGCGTACGAGGAGATCAACCCAACCTACGGCACGGTGCAGGATTTCCGCGACTTCATGAAAGCCGCGCACGACCGCGGCATTCGCGTGATCACGGAGCTGGTCATCAACCACACGTCGGATCAGCACCCGTGGTTCCAGCGCGCCCGGCGCGCGCCCAAGGATTCTCCGGAGCGCAACTGGTACGTGTGGAGCGACGACCCCAATCGCTACGGCGACACTCGGATCATCTTCACCGATACTGAGAAGTCCAACTGGTCGTGGGATCCGGAGGCGCAGCAGTTCTACTGGCATCGCTTCTTCAGCCACCAGCCGGATCTCAACTTCGACAATCCCGAGGTCATCGAGGCCGTGATCAACGTCATGCGCTTCTGGCTGCGCATGGGTGTGGACGGCCTCCGCCTCGACGCGATCCCGTATCTGGTCGAGCGCGACGGGACCAACTGCGAGAACCTGCCCGAGACCCACGCGGTGCTCAAGCAGCTTCGCAAGGCGCTCGATGCCGAATTCCCGAACCGGATCTTTCTCGCCGAGGCCAACCAGTGGCCGAGCGATGTCCGCTCGTACTTCGGCGATTCGGATGAGTGCCACATGGCGTTCCACTTCCCCGTGATGCCGCGCATGTACATGGCCATCCGCAAGGAAGACCGCACGCCTGTCGTGGACATCATGCGGCAGACGCCGGAAATCCCCGAGGACTGCCAGTGGGCTGTGTTCCTGCGCAACCACGATGAGCTCACGCTCGAGATGGTGACGGACGACGAGCGCGACTACATGTACCGGGAGTACGCGCGCGACCCGCGGATGCGCATCAACGTGGGCATCCGCCGGCGTCTCGCGCCCCTGATGGAAGGCGGCCGGCGGCAGATGGAGCTGATGAACGCACTGCTCATGTCCATGCCCGGCACGCCGATCATCTACTACGGCGACGAGATCGGCATGGGCGACAACATCTACCTCGGCGACCGCAACGGGGTGCGCACCCCCATGCAGTGGAGCGCGGATCGCAATGCGGGCTTCTCCGAGGCCGACACCGCCGCGCTCTTCTCGCCACTCATCGTGGACCCGCCGTACGGCTATCACACGGTGAACGTGCAGGCGCAGGACCGGACACCCACGTCGCTGCTCCGCTGGACCCGCCGGCTCATTGGCGTGCGCCAGGAGCACCAGGCCTTCGGCCGCGGCACCTGGGAGCCGCTGCCGGCGGACAACCGCCGCGTGCTCGTGTTCCTGAGGCGCTACAAGGACGAGATGATCCTCTGTGTGAACAACCTCTCACGCTTCGCGCAGTACGTGGAGCTGGATCTCTCGCACTTTGAGGGCATGGTTCCGCTGGAGTTGTGGAGCAAGAACTGTTTTCCGCGGGTTGGCGACCTGCCGTATCTGCTCACGCTCGGCCCTCACAACTTCCTCTGGTTTCAGTTGCTGCACGCCGAGCAGGCCAAGGCGTACCAGCGGGGGCCGTGATGGTCAGCGATCCGACAGCGACGCTCCGCGCACGCTCTGGCGCCGAGTGGCTCGGCTACCTCAAGGCGCAGCGGTGGTTCGCGGCCAAGGGCGAGCAGGCAGTCGAGGCGACGCTCGAAGGCGCCGTTGCCGTCGTCGGCGACGAAGCGGCGCCGTTCGCCGTGGGGCGGCTGCTGGTCCGCTTCGCCAGCGGCGCGGAGCAGCGCTACCAGGTCTTCGAGGGAGATTTCGCTGCAGGGATCGCCCGCGCACTGCGGCGGGCCAGCGGCGGCGGCACGCCGTTCGAGGCGGCCGGCGACGATGGACTGCGCTGGATCGTCGAAGCGTCCGTTGGCCTGGCTGAAGTGCCGCAGGCGGCGTCCGGCGTGAGACAAGGGTCCGCGGAACAGAGCAACACGTCGCTGATCATCGGCGACGCGGTGATCGCCAAGCTGTTCAGGAAACTGGAAAGCGGCGTCCAGCCCGACGTGGAAGTCACGCGCTTTCTCACGAGCGAGGCGCACTTTCCCAACACGCCGCCGCTCGTGGCTACCATGCGGTTCGAGCAGCACGGCGTGACGACAGTCGCGGGGATGGCGCAGCAGTATCTGCCCGGCTCGAGCGACGCATGGAGCTATCTGCTGGAGCTGGGCAAAGCCAACTTCGCCACGGGCGCCCCCGATGCCGTCATCCGCACGGCGCGGGAGCTCGGCGTCGTCACGCGCGAGCTGCACGAAGCCCTTGGCAGCGGCAACGAGGATGAAGGCGCCGCCGACTTCACGGCTGAACACGTGGAGGAGGACGACGTCGAGGCCTGGGCGGAAGGCGTGAGGCGCTCGATCGACACGGCGCTCGACCTCCTCGAGCGTCAGCTCGCCAGCGGCGGCGCCGGCGCGTTGCAGTCTGTGCGACTCGGTCAGGCGCAGGCGCTGCTCGGCCGGCGCGACAGGTACCTGGAGTGGGTCGGGGAGACGCTGGACGCACTCGAGGACGATCTTGGTGCCCGCATCCGCATCCACGGCGACTACCATCTCGGCCAGGTGCTCCGGACCACCGACGGCCGGTTGATGGTCATCGACTTCGAGGGTGAGCCCGCGCGTCCGCTTGCCGAGCGACGGGCGAAGTCGTCGCCCATGCGCGACGTCGCGGGCATGATGCGGAGCTTCTCCTACGCGGCGGCGACGCTGCTCGCGGGTTCAGGGGGTGGCGCCGATGCCGCCCGGACGGCGGGCGAGCGGGAGACGAAGGCGGCGCGACTCGAGCGCGATCTTCGGTCTGGTTTTCTGGCCGGCTACCGTTCGGTCCACGATCCGGAAGCCGCCGAGCTGCTGCCTGAGTCATGGGACAACGCGATGCGGCTCATGGCGCTGTTCGAGGCCGAGAAGGCCTTCTACGAGCTGGCGTACGAGCTCAACCACAGGCCCGGCTGGGTGTGGATCCCCATGCGCGGGGTGTCGAAGCTACTGGTTTGAGACCTTCTTCGGGACGAAGGCCCGCCAGGCTCTCCAGAGCGCGATGCCGAGCGCCAGTCCGGCGATTGCGAAGAGCATGAGGAAGGATCCCATCCAGAGCTGGCCGCCCAGGAGGACGCGGATGGCGATCCAGCCATAGATGACCGCGCAGACGACGCCGAAAATGGCGATGGCGGGCAGGAAGTAGATACCGAAGCGGCGCATGGGAGAAAGCTAAGCGAGCGCGACCCACGCGACCATGAATTCACCCTGTTCGCCCGCGTGCATTGTATTAGCTTGACTCTCCCAAGAGCGCGCTCCATGCGAGCCGCGGAACGCCCTCCCGGACGGGTTCGGGTCCCAGGCGTTTGTTTTGTGATCCAGGTCCTTGACCCCGCTGTTCCCCGGCTGAAGAATAGAAGGCTTTTTCTGCCCGGATTTCGCGCCGAGGCCTTGGCTCAGCCGAAAAGGACAGGTTCGCAGCGATGTCGCTGCTTGCAATTGGAGGCTAGTTGATCGCGACGACGAAGTCGACGAAGGTCGAGCAGGGTTTTGGCGCTTACACGCCGGCCCGCCCGGGTACGCCCAAGTTCACCACTACAAGTGTTCATGCCCCCGGCCGACTGGACCTGCGCTCAACGCGCGACCTGTCGAGCCGGCGGTTGTGGAGTACGCGCCTCCGCGGCCTCTCGCGTGTCATCACCCTCGTCGTGGGCGATTCGGTCGTCGCCTTGGCCGCCTTGCTCGTCGTGACTTGGGTCACGCAGGCGAACGTGGGTCCCCACTGGGCCCACTTCTACCCGCGAATCCTCGTATTCCTTCTTTTCGCACAGGCGGCGGTCGGCACCTACAATAAGGGCTGCGCCCATCCTGATGTCGCGCGGGTGACCGTGGCCGTCTTCGCCGCGCAGGCCGCGAGGTTCGGGTTGGATCTAATGTATGGGGCTGCGACGAGCCTCACTCCCGGTGGACTGCTGGTTCTGACCGTCGCCCTGGCGGTGATGCTATCTACCTGGCGTCTGGCGCTGTCACGTGCGCTCAGGGTGGCCTATTCCTTCGGGATCGGCGTGACTCGGACGCTCGTGGTCGCGGATCAGTTCAAGGCCGCCGACATTCTCGAGCGGCTCGAGACGGCCAACGAGCGCCGTGTCGTGCTCGCGGGACACGTAGTCCCGGACGCGGCCGCGGACCCGACAGCGATCGGCGGCATCGAGGACATTCCGAACATCATCGAGGAGCTGGATATAAGGAACGTGGTCATCTCGGCTCATCTGGAGCCGGATGTTTTCCACGGTGTCATTCGCGCTTGTTTCATGCACGGCACATCCGTCAGCGTCATTCCGAGCGAGCTGACTCAGATTCCCTGCCGCGTCTCGGCGCGCGACCTGTTTGGCTGGCCGCTGATCGAGCTGGAGGCGGCGAGGCTGCACCTGGCACAGGTGGCCGCGAAGCGCATCGCCGAGGCGGTCCTCGCGCTAGTCCTGTTCGTGGTACTGCTCCCCGTCCTGGCGATCATCGCGCTCCTGGTGAGCGCAGAATCGACAGGTCCGATCCTGTTTTCACAGCAGCGCCCTGGACTGGGTGGCCGCCGCTTCTCGATGCTGAAGTTCCGGACCATGCGCGCCGACGCCGAGCAGGTGCTGCGCGCGGATCCGGAGCTGTACGCCAAGTTTCTGGCGAACGATTGCAAGCTGCCCGCGTCGGAAGACCCGCGTATTTCGCGCGTTGGACGATTCCTCCGTGCGAGCAGTCTGGACGAGCTGCCGCAGCTCATCAACGTCATCCGCGGGGACATGTCCCTGGTTGGTCCGCGGCCGATGGTGGGGCCGGAGCTCGAGCACTATGGAGAGTGGGCACCCGTCGTCCTGGGAGTGCGGCCTGGCATGACCGGCTACTGGCAAGTCGCTGGTCGTAGCAAGATCGCGTATCCCGAGCGAGCCCAACTCGACATCCATTATGTGACCAATTGGTCAATATGGATGGATTTGCAGATCATGGCGCGGACGTTCCCGGCGGTGGTCCGCCGGCACGGGGCGCATTGAGACCCGCTAGGTGTAATTGACAAGGAGGTTGTTCACAGGACGTAGCAGTGGCAAGCTGAGGTTGTCGAGTCCATCACTCACAACCGCCAGAGGTCCTGTGAACATCCATAAGAATGCA
>Ga0070679_100002315_pt1 | contig 17230 bp, 12 predicted proteins | sample KBSC63BmetaG_FD_65652 | JGI IMG/M metagenome (GOLD analysis project Ga0070679, IMG submission 65652) | Corn rhizosphere microbial communities from Kellogg Biological Station, Michigan, USA - KBS C6-3B metaG | ecosystem: Host-associated > Plants > Roots > Rhizosphere | place: USA: Michigan... | reverse complement strand
GCCCCTTTCTATACACATCAGGAGAAACACCTGTTTTTTCTTTAAATAATCTTGAAAAATAAAAAGCAGATTCAAAATTTAAACTAAGAGCAATTTCTTTTATTGATCTTGAATGATTAGTAAGAAGCATCTTGGCTTTTTCAATTCTTAATTGAATCAGGTATTGATTGGGTGCAATACCAGTATAGGCCTTAAAAGCCTTACGAAACCATGCATAGCTTACGCATAATTCATTTGCAACATTTTCGATGTTTATATCCTGCTCAATATTGGTTCTAAGAATAATCCTTGCTTTATTAATAATTGATTCGGTCATTTCTTCTCCGGTATAGAGTCGTTGTCTGGCCAAAGAATAAATTTCCCCCAGCAAGTGCATTACTATACCAGACACTAAAGGTTGGTATCCCGTTCTCTCCTCTTTCGTTATATCGATGATATCTGTGAACAATTGTATTACTTTTTCAGACAGCCCAATTTCCTGAACAGCGTCTTTCTTCGATAAAAAATGCTGCTGAACTATATTTTCGATAACAGCCCCTCTAAACCCCACCCAGAATTCATCCCATCCTGTTTCTAAATTAGGTTTGAAACGATGCCATTCACCTGGAAATAGCAATATAATTGTTCCTTCTTTTATTTGGCGTTGCGGACAATTGGCAGATTCAAAAACACCGGATCCCATTGGTATATAAATTATCTGGTACTCATTCAGGACCCGGCCCATATCCCAATTGAAATAGTGATGAGCAGGATGTCCTGCCGCCGGATAGTCAACGTATTCATCTATCCTGTTACAGCCAGCATTTAAAACATGCATTCCCCATCTTTCATCTCCTGAACTTGTTGGCAGATATTTATAAAAATTAACCATGGTCTTAAAAAATGAATGAAATCAAACTGTGTCTATATTAAAGTTACCGATCTTATGTTGTATTTAAAGAATCGTGCAGATACTCTTTTTGAGATAAAATTCTGCGTAATCCTTGATGGCTTAATAGCTATATTCCCTTAGTTGCAAGTTCAAAATCTGCATGCGAAATATCAATTTGCATATTCTTTGCGACAGCACAATAATGTAGGTTCGTTTTTAATTAAACGACTTGGCTTGATGAATGATTTATATTCAATTTATCAAAATTAAATTTAGTTGGCAGGCAAAAAAAGTAAGTGTTTTTAAATTCGAAGGCAATTAAAAACTTACTTTCTTTTTCTTAGTGGCTTAGCAAAAATTCCTGTTCCGTTAGCTGTTTTTTAGGATTTATAAAAAAACTATTTTATTAATGGCATTGATTATTTGATCAATAAAAATTATCAAACTTCCAAACACTGCACTAATAATCCCTCAAACGAAATAAATGCGATATGAGCAAATTTTTACTTTATAACACTGCAACTATAAGTAAAGCTTCTCAAATATTTAGGAAGCTCCTAATGCTATATTTTATTATGTTTTTTCTAAGCGGTTAAATAAAACATCTAATTGTATCATAAAGATCAGATTAATTATTTCATACTTGAATTTTACATTTCAAACTTAAAACTGAATCGCAATGTCAAAAATATTATTCCATTTTTTACAACAGAAAAATAAAGTATTCCTATTTATGCTTTCTTTCTTTTTGGCTTCATTTTCATTTGCGCAACAAAAGATAACTGTAAGTGGAAATGTGATTACTGAGAAAAATGCTCCTTTAGCTGGTGTGTCGGTGAACGAAAAAGGGTCTGCATCTGGTACTGCTACGGACGCACAAGGCAGGTTTACAATTCAGGTAAATAAAGGCGCTACCCTTATTTTTTCATTTGTTGATTACCAGCCGAAACAAGTAGTTGTAAATAATGAATCAGATGTAGCCAGTATTTCAATGGTTCCAACCGCGTCATCTTTAGGCGAAGTAGTCGTTGTAGGTTATGGCACGCAAAGAAAGAGAAATCTGACAGGTGCTATCTCTACAGTAGATGTTTCAAAATTAAAAGATATTTCTTCTGCGAATGTAACCAGGCTGCTCGTAGGACAAGCGCCCGGCGTTACTGTAAAGCAAACCACAGGATCACCAGGACGTGAATTCCAGGTAACGATCAGGGGCACAGGTTCTCTTGGGGCAGGAAGTGCGCCGTTATATGTAGTAGATGGATTTCCGGTGGGTACTTCAATCGGACAGAATTTAAATCCGGATGATATTAAAAGTATCACCATATTAAAGGATGCCGTGTCTACTGCAATTTATGGAGCCAGGGGCTCAAATGGTGTGGTGTTAATAACGACCAAATCTGCCAGGGAAGGAGAAGTTACTTTGACTGCTACAGCAGATTATGGCATTCAAAATGTCCCTGATTCAAGGAAGACAAAGGTGCTGAATGGAGTAGAGTTCGCCCAATTTAAAAAGGACGCTTTCATGGATAAGATTAGGTATTTTGAGAATAGAGAACCTACTATTGATGAGGTGCCCTTGGATTACCGTTATCCTGAGCAAACCAAATATTCCACTAATTGGTTTAATGAAATTCTCAATCAAAACGCTGCCTATCAAAATTATAATCTTGCGCTTGCAAGTGGCAAGGGAGCCATTCATTCCTTAGTATCTGCAGGCTTTTTAAACCAGGAAGGCACACTTATCAACACTGGTTATAAATTATATTCTGCGAGAGCTAATATCGGAGGCCAGGTGAATAAATTTATTACTATGGGCTTGAACATAGATGGTTCCTATTCTACGCAACCTCAGGCTAACGCAACTGAAGGCCGCGATCAAATAGTAGGCGCTTCATTAATTATGGATCCAAGAGCGCCGGTTTATAATGCGGATGGAACTTACAATAACTACATTGGAGGACATGATGGTGTTTTTGGTTTTTACAACCCGGTGCAGATGTTAAAAGAGGCCGCTAAAAATTATACCAATACCAATGCGATTGCTAATGCATTCTTGGAATTTACTTTCTTAAAAAACTTTAAATTCAAGCCTTCCGTCAACGCAGGCATTTATAATGCTTCATACAAACAGTTTGTTCCCTCCACTATTTCCGGTGAGAATGCTCCTGCGCCAAGAGATGCTTCTGAAAATGACTCTTATTCTAACCGGATAAATATTTCAACTGATCAACTGCTTACGTTTAATAAGGATTTTGGGGATCATCACCTGGATGTATTAGCCGGTTATACCGCCCAGGAAGAAACTACAAAAGATCTTTCAGGAAGCGGTAATCAGTTTCCGGATGACCTGGTTCCATATTTGAATTCCGCTATCATTAAGTCTTCTGGTTCTGATGAGTATGGGTGGAGTATGCAAGCATTCTTTGGCAGGCTTAACTATTCTTACAAAGGCCGGTATTTATTCTCAGGTACATTCCGGCGGGAAGGTAGCTCGAGATTTGGAACGAAGAATAAATGGGGGGATTTTCCCGCCCTGTCTGCAGGTTGGAGAATTTCAGACGAGCCTTTCATGCCTAAACTTTCATGGTTAAATGACCTTAAAATAAGAGGTAGCTGGGGTATGACCGGCAATAATAATATAGGAAATTATTCCAGCTTATCATTTATGAATTCGTCAAATTATGTATTCGATAATAATTATGTGAGTGGCCGGGTAGTAAGTTCTTTCGCCAATGCCGAATTAGGTTGGGAAAAATCAACACAGACAGACGTTGGTATTGACTTGTCTGCCTTAGATAATCATCTAACCTTCACCGCTGAATATTATGACCGCATAACCAGCAACATGCTGCTATCTATTCAATTGCCGGCTATTTCAGGGTTTACCAGCACTTTCGGTAATGTGGGAAAAGTGCAAAATAAAGGATTGGAATTCTCGGCTGGTTACAGGCAAACGATTAACGCTTTTACCGTGTGGGGCAATGCGAACATTTCATTTAACCGGAATAAAGTGTTGGCTATTAGAGGAGTTAACGATGAGATACGGAGCGGCAGCTTTTATTCAGATTTTAATGTTTCTAAAGTGGGCCGGCCTATCGGTATGATCTACGGGTTTAAAATGATGGGCATTTTTCAAAACCAGGCAGAGATTGATAAGTGGCCCACACAGGATGGAGCCATCCCGGGTGTTTATAAATATTGGGACGCAGATGGGAATGGCGTGATTTCTTATGATAACAAAGACATGGTAGAAATAGGAAATCCCTGGCCAAAATATACCTGGGGAGTAACAGTTGGGGCTGACTTTAAAAATTTTGATTTGAGTGTAATTTTCGTTGGTGCAGCGCATTACGACAACTTCAGAAATATAGAAGCATCAACATTAAATATGGATGGAGTTTTTAATGTGCTGGAAGTAAGCAAAGACCGTTTTCGATCAGAGGCTCAACCTGGAAATGGATGGGTTGCAACTACCAATACATGGAAATGGGAACGTGAAAGTAATTCAAGATATGTTTACGATGCAACCCATACCTGGGTTAAAAATATAAGCCTTGGTTATACACTTCCCAAATCAAAATTGCCGATAAATAACTTACGGGTATATATTAGTGCAGATAACCTGTTTCTGTTTACCAAGTATCCCGGAAATAATCCTGATGTTGACAGCAGGGGAGGTATAAATCCCGGGTTTGATGACGAAGCCTATCCTGTTGGCAGAACTTTTTCTATCGGCGCTAATGTAACCTTTTAAAAAATTGAAAATGAAAAAGAATATATTATTTATACTGAGCTTAATTATCTGTTTGACAGAATTTTCCTGCAAAAAGGATTTTCTTTCAAAAACAGATCCAACGAGAGTTGGTGCTAACGACTTTTATAAAAACGAGGCGGAACTCGGGCAGGCTGTAAACGGTGTGTATGGGCAACTTCAGGGTATCATTAATAATCAGTGGTTGTATAATGAATTGCCATCTGATAATACAACAATTGATTTTAATCCTGGCGACCGCGGACAGGCACCATCAATCGAAGCCTTCGAATTCTGGACTGTGAACTCCGGAACCGGTAATATCAATAGTATGTACGTTAGCTATTATAATGCACTTTATAATATTAACAATACGCTCGCCAAGCTTAATAACGCTACTACAATTTCTGATTCTGCAAAGGCAGGGTTTAAAGGCCAGCTTGAGTTTTTACGCGGTTACTATTATTTTGAATTAACGCAGTATTTTGGAGATGTAATATTGATTACAGAGCCATTAGAAGTTCCTTCAAAGGCATGGGATTACGAAAGAGCACCACAGGCGGAGGTTTATGCCCAAATTGAAACTGATCTCAAAGATGCGGCCTCAATGCTTCCAGCCAAATATACCATCGCAGCAGATATTGGTCGTATCACCAAAGGGGCTGCATTAAGTCTGTTAGGGAAAGTATATCTTACGGAAAAAAAGTACACGGATGCCGTCACAACCCTGCAACAGGTACCTCCACTGGGTTATTCACTAGTACCTAATTATGCCGATGTTTTCGACCCACAAAAAAAGAATGGGCCTGAATCGATATTTGAAGTTCAATACCAGGGAGGAAATGATTTAGGCGAGTGGAGCAGCTTTATTTATACTTTCGCTCCCCGACTTTCTGCAGGCGCAATTACCGGGTGGCCGCAAAGTAACCCGGGAGGATGGAACATTCCTACCAATGATATGATCTCCACGTATGAAGATGGTGATAAAAGAAAGAATGCATCCATTGGCTTAGACTTTAAAAGTCCAATTACAGGAGATGTGGTGCCTTATATAAAAAAATATGATCATCCCCACTCTATTTATGGACGCACCGATGACGATTGGCCCGTATTACGTTATTCTGATGTATTGCTAATGCTTGCAGAAGCGATAAATGAAGCAACAGGCCCCACTTCCGAAGCAGAGGGGTATTTAAATCAGGTACGAAATAGAGCAGGGCTTGCAAACATAAGCGGGCTGGGCAAAGAAGCATTTCGTGCTAAAGTACTTCATGAAAGAAGAGTAGAGCTGGCTTTTGAGAACTGGCGTTGGTTTGATCTTAAACGCACTCAAACTCCAGATCAGCTTACGCAATTTCTAAATGCTTATGGCGCAGTTGAAAAGGCGAATCCAACCGTAACCAGGCAGGGCACTCCTTATTCCAGCGGGGATTATGTATTTCAGTCTTATGAAGTTTTGTATCCCATTCCAAGCAATGAAATTCTTGTAAACGCTAAACTGACTCAAAACGATGGGTACCAATAGAGATACGAGGATGTGAGATGCGAAAGAAAATAAGTCAATATAAAATAGATATTCTAAACTGAAGACTTCCCGGATGCCTCAAAAGGCGGGCATTTGAGAAGTTATTAAAATCTCATAAATCATGAAAAAAAATTACTTTTTTATATCTCCGAAAAAAATTCTTGTCGTTATTCTAATGCTCTTGCCTTGTCAGTTTCTTGGTGCACAAAATACTGTTTCTGTTGATTGGGCTAATACTTACATGCAATCAAAAACAACACCTACTTTACAGGTAGTGGTCAATCCGATGTTACTCAGAAATTCACCCATTCATGAAGGAAGTTTCAATGCATTAAAGAACATTAAAGCTAATTATGTTCGCTTTGTTCCGTGGTTTCCTTATCCGCACATGGCTGTTGCAGAATTGAAGCCGCCCACAAACACTGAAACTTTCTGGGACTTTAGTCATATTGATCCTATCGTGGAAGATTTGATGAACGCTACCAGTGGGCATAGCGTAGTTATTAATTTTAGTACGATTCCTGCGTGGATGTTTAAAACTGAAAAGCCGGTTATTGTTCCCACTGATCCTAACCAGGTTTTTTGGTCATACAATGGAGGAAAAGAACTAAGAGATTCATCTTTAAAAGAATTGACAGATTACTATATAAGATTAATGAGTTGGTACACTAAAGGTGGTTTTACCGATGAGTTAGGAAAATTTCACAAATCAGGTCACAACTACAAAATACCTTACTGGGAAGTACTAAATGAGCCTGATCTTGAGCACAATCTTACTCCGCAATCTTATACGAAAATATATGATGCAATTGTTCTTGCATTAAAAGAAGTGTCACCGGAAACAAAATTCATTGGGCTATCGCTGGCTTATGAAACAAATCCCGAATGGTTTGAATATTTCCTTAATCCTGCAAATCATAAACCAGGAGTTACCTTGGAAGGCATCTCGTATCATTTTTATGGTACACCTGATAATAATAATCAGCCAATAAGCGTTTATCAATATTCATTTTTCAACCAGGCGAATGGCTTCCTGGATAGAGTGCGTTATATAGAAAATATTCGTAAAAGGTTATCACCACAGGTTTTCACAACAATCAATGAGATCGGTAATATTTTATCCAGAGATGGAACGAATGAACAGATACCAAATACATATTGGAATTTATCCGGTGCTATGTACGCTTATATTTACCTGGAGTTAACCAAAATGGGAGTTGACGTTGCCGGCGAGTCCCAATTGGTAGGTTATCCTACACAGTTTCCATCAGTAAGTATGATGAACTGGAAAAATGGAAAACCAAATTCACGTTTTTGGGTTTTGAAATTGCTTAAGGATAATTTTGGCCCAGGGGATAAATTAGCAGCTACTCATTCCAATATACCTGGCGTGGTTACCCAAGGATTTATAACTACTGATGGAAATAAGCTTTTGTTGATCAACAAAGAACTAAATGACGTTCAGTTCCAGTTACCCAAAAATGCAGAAGCTGTCTCTATTACCTATGTTGATGCGTCAACTGGGGAAAATCCGCCTGCAAAGAAGAAATTGACTGGCAACATGGTTAAGCTTGGGGGATTTTCAGTGGCAGTAATTGATTTTGTAAAATAAATATTATTAAAACTCTCTTTGTTAAAGTGCAGATACCTGTTTTTGGAAGATCGTTTAAAACCAGCAAAATTATTATGCTTCTATCCAAAAAAGTATTGATACCAGTTATTCTTCTTTTAATCAGCATAATATTTTTTTATGGTTTTAGAAAGAAAAATATAAGTTTTAAAAATATAGATACCTCTGAAATCTCCCAACTTAAGCAGGGTTTTATGAATCCACCCTCCTCTGCGTTACCTGGCGTTTACTGGTATTTTATGGATGGAAATATGTCAAAGCAGGGAATGACGGAGGATTTAGAATCAATGAAAAAAGCAGGTATTGGTAATGTGGTATTTCTTGAAGTAAATGTTGGTGTTCCTCAAGGCAAAGTTGATTTTCTTTCTGATGAATGGTATGATTTATTTAAACATGGAATCGATGAATGCAAAAGGTTAGGTATATCCATGACGTTGGGCATAGGTCCTGGCTGGACAGGAAGTGGAGGCCCGTGGGTATCGCCTTCGGAGTCAATGCAACACCTGGTATCATCCAGCGTTCAGGTATCCGGATCTGGAACTCATCAGATCAAACTCTCTGTTCCGCTTCCTAAAAGACCTTATTTTGGTGAAGGCTCTTTTAGCCCTGAATTAAAAAAACAATGGGAGGATTTTTACAAAGATGTTGCTGTTCTGGCTTTCCCAACGCCTGCTGCGGGTAAGAAGATTGATGATATTGATGAGAAAGCGCTTTATTACAGAGCGCCATATTCTTCTGTTTACGGTGTAAAACCTTTTTTACCTGATGTTGCTAATGTTGAAGAAATACCAGGCACTGCTGTAATTTCAAAAAGCCAGGTAGTTGATCTCACAAGCAAACTTCAGCCGGATGGAACATTGAATTGGAATGTACCTAAAGGAAACTGGACTATCATGCGGTTTGGAACACGTAACAATGGCGCTGTTACGAGGCCAGCGCCTGTGCAGGGCCTTGGCTTTGAATCAGATAAGTTTGATACGGTCGCTTTAAATAAACACTTGGATAAATACGTGGGAAAGATTATTGAAAAGATTGGAGCCAGTGATAAAAATTCGCCCGGTGGACTGAAATTTTTACACATGGATAGTTGGGAGATGGGCTCACAAAACTGGACAGCTTATTTCAGGCAGGAATTTATTAAGAGAAGAGGCTACGATCCATTGCCATTTTATCCTGTCTATGCCGGAAATATAGTAGGCAGCAAAGAAATTAGCGAAAGGTTTTTATGGGATCTGCGCCAAACAAGCCAGGAGTTGGTATTAGATTACCATGCTGGGCAAGTGAAGAAATACAGTCATCGGAATAATTTAGGATTATCCATTGAGCCTTATGATATGAATCCCACTGCCGATCTCGAACTCGGTGCGGTGGCAGATATTCCGATGTGTGAATTTTGGAGTAAAGGTTTTGGATTCAACAGTTCATTTAGCTGTATAGAAGCTACCTCTATTGCCCATATCTCAGGGGAGCCAGTTGTACAGGCTGAAGCTTTTACAGCAGAATCAACGGAAGCATGGAGGCAATATCCTGGATCCATAAAAAACCAGGGCGATTGGGCATTTGCCGCGGGCATCAACCGTTTCTTCTATCATACTTTCGAGCATAAGCCATTAGATGATTCATTAATGCCTGGAATGACCATGGGACCTTATGGCGTTCACTGGGACAGGAAACAAACATGGTGGTCAATGGTGCCGGATTATCATCGATATATTTCGAGATGTCAATATATTTTGCAGCAGGGAAAGGCTATCGCTGATATTTTATATTTAACTCCCGAAGGAGCGCCAATGGTTTTTACTCCACCGCCATCGGCTTTAACGAGTAACGATACAATCCCGGACAGACGAGGATATAATTTTGATGGATGCTCACCCAGCCAATTATACAAGGCCATTGTAAAAGATGGCCAGATTGTTTTCCCCGGCGGCGCTGCTTACATGCTTCTTGTATTGCCTTCTTTTAAAACTATGACGCCGGCTCTATTAAAGAAAATACAATCATTAATAAATGATGGTGCTACTATTGTTGGCACTCCACCATCGAAGTCCCCAAGCTTATCAAACTTTCCTCAATGTGATCAGGAAGTTCAGTCAATTGCAAAATTGGTTTGGGGCAGCACAAAATCACCTGCTTTACAAACTACGCATGCCTATGGTAAAGGAAAAATAATATGGGGCGGAAATATAGGTATCAGGCAGGGTAATATTTTATATCCTGATTATAATCTTACTGCCAAAATAATAAAGGAAATGGGCGTACCGAAAGATTTTGAATCTTCAGGCTCCATTCGATATACACATAGAACCGCAGACAATTGGGATATTTATTTTGTAAGTAATCGTACTAATAAACCTGTAAAAGCAATTTGTAATTTCAGAATAAAAAAAGGAGCGCCGGAACTTTGGGATCCGCTAACAGGCAATACAAGGCCACTGCCGGAATTTTCCTTTAATGATGGCCGCACTACCATCCCTTTACAATTTGATTCTTATCAAAGTTTCTTTATTGTTTTTTCAAAAGACAAGGCTGAATTACCTTCTGAACAAAAAAATTTTCCTGCAAGAAAAGAAGTGGCAGCCCTAAATGGTCCCTGGTCTATTTCTTTTGATCCAAAATGGGGAGGGCCTTCAAATATAACCTTTCATCATCTTACCGATTGGACAAGCCGGCCGGAAAAAGGAATTAAATACTATTCAGGAATTGCATCCTATTCTAAGAATTTTGATTTCCCTGCTTCACAAACTTCGGGTAGGCGTAATCGTTATTATCTTGATCTCGGGGAAGTTAAAAACCTTGCACGTGTAAAGCTTAATGGGCATAACCTTGGAGTAGTCTGGACGGCTCCATTTGAAACAGAAGTAACAGGAATAATAAAACAAAAAGGAAATCATTTAGAAATAGAGGTAGCAAACCTATGGCCAAACAGGTTGATCGGAGATCAGCAAATGCCTGGCGATGGCGTCAAAGATGGAAAATGGCCTGAATGGCTTTTAAAAGGTCAAAAGCGTACAAGTGGCAGATATACTTTTACTACATTTAATCCTTATAAAAAAGATGATCCATTATTTAAATCTGGGCTTATTGGCCCGGTTACTATTCTGCAATCGGAATTTTAATTTTTTATTAAAAAGCTTATTAATTGAATATGAAACGTGAACTCTGTATCAGCAACTACAAGACTACTTTTACACGCATACTAATGCTGGCATTTAGGACGTTCCTTACCACTATTATGGTATAAATGAAACCTTAAGGAAAAATGAATAAGGATTTTTAAACATCATTTAGATCAACCAAAATGAAAACAGAACTCACACAGCAACAAATTCTTCTTTACCAGCAAAATGGTTTTCTGCTTGTTGAAGATTTTTTAAATAAAGAAGAATTGGAATTTTGGCGTGAAGCCGTTACAGAAGCCGTTCAGGAAAGAAACGGCCAAAAAATGCCGGGCAGCAATATTAAAGTTGGTGAAGATGATGGCATTAATGAAGATGCAGATTACTACGGTAAAGTATTTGTCCAAATGCTTAATCTTTGGCAAACAAACGACAAAGTAAAACAACTGATGTTAGATAAAAAACTGGGTAAAGTAGTAGCAGACCTGGCCGGATGGGAAGGCACAAGAATCTGGCATGACCAGGCTTTAATTAAGCGCCCATGGGCCAATCCCACTTCATGGCATTTAGATACTCCTTTCTGGTCTTTCAGTGATAGAAGAGCGTTGTCCATCTGGGTTGCTTTAGACGATGCTACATTGGAAAATGGATGCCTGTATTTTATACCGGGTTCTTATCATACTACCACTTTCGACAACCCGGGAATTGGAAAAAACATGGATGCAGTTTTTGAATTCTATCCTCAATTTATCCAATCAAAATCTGCATCGGTGCCAATGAAAGCCGGAAGTTGTTCATTTCATAACGGGCTAACGATTCATGGCGCCGGCGCTAATATGACTAATGGATTCAGGCGTGCCATGACGTGCGCTTACATGCCCGATGGAGCTGTGTTTAATGGCATCAAAAATATATTAACTGATGAACAGGTGGCTAAATTAAAGATTGGAGACTTGCTGAACGATGATAACCAAAATCCTCTGATTTATTCCAAATCGAATGCAAGTAGTTAATGAAAGATTCTACCGGCAAAATCTTTCTCTCTCAGGTTTCAATTGGATGAAAAGAAATTAAGTTAAATGACAAATAGAGAATTCCCATTAAAAATTGGCCTCTTTGGAATCGGCCTGGAAGCCTATTGGAAGCAGTTTGCAGATCTAAGGGAAAGATTGGAATCTTATCTTTCAATTGTATCTGATAAAATCAAGTGTTACAACATTGAAATAGTTAATCTTGGGTTGATTGATACGGCTGAGAAAGCAATGGAAGCAGGCCATCGTTTCCGGCAGGAAGATGTAGGTCTTATATTTCTTTACGTAACGACTTATGCATTATCGTCAACCGTTTTGCCCGTAGTACAACGGGCAAAAGTTCCTGTAATCATTTTAAATCTTTCGCCCGAAGTAACCATCAATTATGAGCAGTTCAATAAAATGGATGACCGCACAAAGATGACGGGTGAATGGCTAGCGTATTGTTCTGCTTGTCCCGTGCCTGAAATAGCAAATGTTTTCAAAAGAGCTGGCATAAAATTTCACCAGGTAACAGGAATGCTTCACGACGACAAAGAATGTTGGAATGAAATAGGTGAATGGGTTGAAGCCGCTAAAGTAGCCAATATAATGGCTCACAATAATCTTGGCGCCATGGGACACTACTATTCCGGTATGCTTGATATTTATACTGATTTAACCCTCCAGGTTGCCACCTTTGGAGGCCATATCGAAATTATTGAAGTAGACGAATTGTCGTCAATCCGCAAACATATCACCCCGCAACAAATTGATAAAAGAGTAAAGGATTTTTATGAAATATTTTCCATCAATAACGATTGTTCTTTAGACGAATTGAAACGGGCAGCCAGAACGTCCGTGGCATTGGATTATTTAATCGAAACCTATCAGCTAGGTTCCCTGGCCTACTATTATAAAGGCAGTGGTAATGTTGATAACGAAGACACAATGAGTTCAGTAATATTGGGGAATTCATTATTAACTGCCAATGGTGTTCCTGTAGCCGGTGAATATGAAGTTAAGAATGCCCAGGCAATGAAAATAATGGACAGTTTTGGAGCTGGTGGATCTTTTACAGAATATTATGCAATGGATTATACAGACGATGTAGTATTGATGGGGCACGATGGTCCTGGCCACATAAAAATTGCAGAAGGAAAAATAAAGGTTCGGGCGCTGCAGGTTTATCACGGAAAAGTGGGTAAAGGCCTATCAGTTGAGATGGCGGTAAAGCATGGTGCGGTAACGCTCTTGTCAGTAGTGGAAAAAGCAGAAGGGAAATTGATGTTGTTAATTGCTGAGGGCGAATCAGTCCCAGGGCCAATATTAGAAATTGGAAATACAAACAGCCGCTATAAATTTAGTATTGGAGCCAGGAAATTTGTAAATGACTGGAATAGCCATGGCCCTGCACACCATTGCGCCGTAGGTATCGGGCATATAAGTTCTAAAATTAAAAAACTGGGTGACTTGTTGAATATTGAAGTTGTAACGGTGTGTTGATACTTTTATAATACTTGTAAACAGAGAAAATTATTTAGAGGAAATTATTTGATAGTAATTTATGGGCAGTGATTCTTAAAAAATGTTCCCGCTTTAAAAAAGATAAAAAAAAGACGATGATCCTATGATCATCGTCTTTATCAATCCAACAGAACAGTTTAACTAATCTTTATTTCGTGTTGCTTAGATTTTTTTCCGGGTATAACAGGCAGCGTTACCTGTAAAACTCCATCTATATATTTTGCAGAAATATTTTCCGCATCTATAGATTCATCAAGCGTAAAACTTCTTTCAAAACCTCCCCTGCTGTATTCACGCCGTATCCACTCCTGTTTTGGAAAGCCTTCAGGTGGCGTATAGGAGATAATTAATTCATTTCCCTTCAGGTCAAGTTTAAAATGCTCTCTTATTCGCCCTGGAGCAAACACAAGCATTTCATAACTGTTGTCTGTCTTATAAATGTTTACAGCGGCTCTTTGCATTGATCGGATTGACAGGTGCTGCTGCCTGCCTCCATAGTTGCCTTTTGCGGCACACGACTGATTGTAGTACATGTTTGTTTTTTTAGTTTGAAAAAAATTGTTTGTACATACAAGGACGATCCGGCAATTCAAATATTTTAAGTTTAAATTGGACATCTCATTATTATTTAAAAAACTTAAAATATAACGATGCGTAGTTCGTCTAACTAAATAATGGATGAAGCGCTTAACATAAAAGAAGCAATGGCGGCCGAAAGAGAAAATAATATTACCCAAACTATTAAATTATATAGTAAAAGGCTGCTTGGTTTTATTAAACAAAGAGTATCTGGCAATGAAGATGCCGAAGATATTTTACAAGATGTCTTTTACCAATTTGCTGGAAACGCAGAGCCAATAGAACAGGCAGGAAGCTGGTTGTTTACTGTGGCGCGCAATAAGATCACGGATAAATACAGGAAACAGAAATTGCCACTTGCCGACGACATTTTCGGATCGTCAGAAACTGAAGAAGAAAGCTTTGACTGGAAGGAAATATTGCTGGCTGCAGATACAAATCCTGAAACAGAGTACCTGCGCAATTTATTTTGGGAAGAACTTCAGATTGCATTGGCCGGCCTGCCTGAATTGCAAAAAAACGTGTTTATTCAAAATGAAATAGAAGGAATTCCATTTAAAGATATTGCGGAGCAAACGGGCGTAAGCGTTGCTACACTCATTAGCCGAAAGCGCTATGCAGTGCTGCATTTGAGAGAAAGGCTTCAGGTTTTAAAAAATGAATTATTAAACTATTGAATAAAATCTGATTTTATCAAGCTATTAAAAAAAATAAAAAAAATAATACAATGAAAAGATTTTGGTTTAAAAGAGGAATAATGTTTTTTGTATTTTTTATTGCAGCCGTTGTAGTATTCGGGGCGATAGTTATGGGCTTATGGAATGCAATATTACCAGATGTAATAGGAGTAAAAGCCATCACTTTTTTACAGGCGCTGGGCATACTATTATTAAGCAAAATTTTGTTTGGCAGTTTTGGCCACCGTGGCGGATGGAACAAAGGGAGGTATCAATGGAAAAAAAGAATGCAGGAAAAGTTAGCCGCTATGTCTCCTGAAGATAAAGAAAAATTTAAACAGGAATGGAGAAGGCGCTGTAGCCATCCGTGGCACATGGATGAAGAAAATAGTACAGAAGCTACCATGCATGGGCCTATGGCCGAATAATAATTTCTGCAACCTTAATTATTAAAAAAGCGCATAAGCGTGCTTGTTAGAAGCAATCTTTAGATCTGGTTCTACCGTTTTACAAAAAAGGGAATTTTAAATGACGAACCAGCTAATGATCTATTACATGAAACACGAAGCCATTCATTGATCTTACAATATTGAGAACGTTTAATAAAGTTGTACTGTTTTCCACTCATAACATTTCATTTCCGCTTATATAATTCATAGCTATTAAACGTTTTCCATCGCTATTTTTGTTCTCCAACCTTCAACAAAAAGTTTTTCCAACCAACCTTAATAATATTTATGCTGATGTATTGCTGTGTGATACCATTACACTGTTCAGCTATTTTTTTTAAATGCCAAATATTATTTAATGAGAAGATCAACTGTTGCACTCCTCGCCTGCTTTACGTTTCTGAATTTCTTTACAGCCTGTAATTACTATGGTGACAATCATAACACCAACATTAGTTATAAAGAGACAGGTAAGTATTATTCAATGAAGGCACATTTCAACAAAAACAGAATGCGGGATGTAGAGGAATATATGAATAATAAAATCGGAAGAAAAAGCAATATATCTTTTGCGAATACGCAAATCGATGGCAAACTTGCGCTTAATGACCATACAATATTTTATATAAGAAAATCGCCCGGCATCCTGGAGATAAAATTAGATAAGAATGAAAATTCGGAAGATTCTTATCACCAAATTAAATCTATGTGTCAGGGAATAAAAAAAGTAATCGTCAGGTAAAGCTTGTAAATACCTCTATTGTTCTGCATCTACCAAATGATGTTCCCGGAAAAAAGGTCGTGTATCTGTTATTATATAAGGACAAACTTTACATGCATCAGCGCCATTTTGATTAAACCATCTGCAGTCCGGCCGAATATCACATTTAGGTAAAGCAACGTTGTCGATAGCAAATTCCATTTGCTTCATGGCATCGTCAATTACGCCACAACGGCTTCCAGTCCATTGGGAACATCCACTTTTGGCGCATCTTCCTGCGAATCGCAATCTTTTTTCCGGATCACCTGCCTTAAATGCTTTTTCGACAAAATCTTCTGTTACCGGCATTGGCGTTTGAAGCAGAGCGATCTTTTTATCGCTCTGCACCACGCCTAATAATAAAGCTCCTGTATGACAGGTTGAGCTCGGACACATTTTATTTTCACCTGATTCCATATTCTTTGGCATTTATTTCCTCATTTAATCCTTTTATCGTCTGTATTTCTGCAGTTTGCAATTGCCGTAAAATGAAACCCCGCCAGTATTTTGGAGGAACCACTACTACAGGGCCACCGAAATTAGGACCATGCGGTTTTCCATCATCGTCGGGATTAGGGTAATAACCTGCAAGCTCATCCATAAGTACTTTTTGAATTCCTGCCTGGATGCGGGCTTGTGATGCTTCACTAAACTTAACGCCATCGAGGCGCACGTGAAAATCACTGTCGACTTTTTGAAGTGCCATAATATTTATTTTTAAAATTTTGCCTACTCTTATAACCCTTTTCGGCTTCGGGGGCTTACTCTTTTAAGGATTTTCAGCATGCTCCTTTAATACTTATGTTATTAATCAAAAATCGGGTATGTGTTTTTTGATATACTAAATTTAATTGGAAGATCAATAAGCCATTTCCTTGATTAAGCATTCAACTTAGAAAAGGCTTTAGCAATGCCGTTTCAAGCGGGGCAACAAATTAAGATGCAAGAGTGTGTAGGAATCAGGGGGTGTAGTAATTAATGAGAATAATCAGCGAATCGTCAGTAAAATTTATTATCTTCTTTATATACTTGATTAAATTTCAGGAGTTATTTAAACAAGTAAATGCGTATTAAAATGTAAAGATTAATAATTTTTTTGAGAAATGCAACAGATGATTCTTCGTAATAAACACCATATTGAATAGTTAGAACCCTAAATCGATTTTGTGCTGTTAGGAACAATAAGAAGAGGTCGCTATGTACTTATCGCAAATAAATTATGGCAGATTTATTGCAAGATCATTTATATAAAAAAATTTTAACCAATCAATAAAAATTATGAAATATGAGTGTAAGTAATAAACATCTTGCGACTATTTTACTAGGCGCTGC
>Ga0070679_100002313_pt1 | contig 17239 bp, 13 predicted proteins | sample KBSC63BmetaG_FD_65652 | JGI IMG/M metagenome (GOLD analysis project Ga0070679, IMG submission 65652) | Corn rhizosphere microbial communities from Kellogg Biological Station, Michigan, USA - KBS C6-3B metaG | ecosystem: Host-associated > Plants > Roots > Rhizosphere | place: USA: Michigan... | reverse complement strand
GGGAGCGGCCGACCACGACGCCACACAGGCCGCCGGGCACCGCGCCAGCGTGGCTGATCGAGCCCACCACGCCGGCTGGCCACCGGGGGGCGCGGTCGGGCCCGTTTTTCAGGACGAAGTCACCGATCCCCAGCCGGGTGAGGGCCCTCCTGGCGCAGGCACGTCCCGCCGCGAACTCGACGCGCCGCTTGCCAGCGGCACCCGCGACCTGCTCGGCCTCGTCCGGGTGGATGGGCTGCGGATCGAGCGCCATCCGCACCGCCTCCCCGAACACCGGGGGACCGGACGGAAACAGGGCGTCGAGCCAGGCTGGCGTCGCGTTCATAAGGGAGGACCAACGTTAAGGGGTAACGGGGGCGAAACGAAAGAAACGAACCGCTGAAAATGTGCTCCCGGCGGTCGCCTGGCGCAAGGGGGGCTCGGCGCCGGGTGATCCGGGCCTTCCGGCCGGACCCCGGGGAACCTCAGCGCAGGCCCAGGATCAGCCCGGTGGTCAGGATCCACAGCCCGATGGTCACCAGCAGGGGCTTATCCCGCAGGAACACCTCTTCGGGGCTGCCGCCCGCGTTGTGCGAGTGGGCGAGATACAGGTAGCGGAACATCCCGAAGATGACGAAGGGGACCGTCAGCATCATCAGGTTGTTGGACGGCAGCGTGGGCGACGTGAACGTGTACAGCGAGTACGCCATGATCGTCGACGAGGCGACGATGCTGGTCAGGCTGTCGAGCAGGGGCGCCGTGTAGCGCTCGAGGATCTTGCGGTGATCGGCGGCGCGCCCCTCCAGCAACACCAGTTCGTTGCGACGCTTGCAGAGGCCCAGGAACAGGGCCCCCAGCAAGGTCACGATGTAGAGCCAGGGGGAGATCTGCGCGCCCAGAACGACGACGCCGGAGACAGCGCGCATCACGAAGCCGATCGCGATGATGAACACATCGACCAGGACCAGCTCTTTCAGCAGGAAGATGTAACCGAACTGCATCACGATGTACGAGACCACCACGATGAAGAACGGCCGGCTGAGGAAGAACGCCGCCGTGAACAGCAGCGGCATCATCGTGAGCGCCGCCGTTACCGCCAGCCAGGGCGGGAGCGCCCCGGACGCCACGGGGCGATTTCGCTTCACCGGGTGACGGCGATCCTTCTCCACGTCCCGCACGTCGTTCAGCAGGTAGACGGTGCTGGAGATCAGAGAGAACAACACGAAGGCGACGCTGGAACGGGCGAGGTAGCGCCACATCTCGGGCGTGAAGAACCGCCAGCGTTCGTTCAGCGTGAACACCAGGCCGGCAAACACCAGCAGGTTCTTGATCCACTGCTTCGGGCGGAGACCACGCCACAAGGCGACCACGACGTTGGACCGTCGCAGGGCCGGGGGCACGCTCACTCCTTCGCTCACCGTCTCGAGTTTGCCTTGCATCGAGCGCGCGCTACCGCGTGTTCCTGCTCATCTGAACGGCGCTGGCGCCGGAACCAGGCGCTGAGCCGGCGCGTCGCAGCCCGCTGGGGCGCGAGATCCAGCTTCCGATCATCAGCGTCAGGAAGAACGTGGCCAGCGACAGCGAGACGATGATGTACCACTGCCGTCGCGACAGCCGCGGGCTGTTGGCCACGGCCTGCGGCGCGCTGGGGATGAACAGGGTCCGCGCCGGATCTTCGCGCCGCTTGCTGGCGGCCAGCGACTCCGCCACGGCCCGGGGCAACGCCTTCATCTGGATGGTGGCGGCCGGCGACACGCCGCTCATCGGTGTGGTGGCGGGCCGCGGGCGAGCCGGGTCGGCGGAAGGAGCCGGTGTCGTCACGTTGTCGCCGAACATGTGCTCGACCCGCCGGCGCACCTCGGCCAGCGTCTCGCCCATGTCGCGGCGAACCCATTGCGAGACGCGGTCCCGCGTGGCCACCAGATCAGCCTTCACCGCCGCCGTCATCAGGGCATCGGCCATCTGGTCGGCGCTGGCAAAGCGTCCCTCGCGGGACCGATTCAAGGCCGTCAAGCAGACCTCGTCGAGCTCGGGCGGGGCCCCCAGCGAGCTGGGCGCGGGGATCCGGCGCCGCATCACCCGCATCACCGTCTGGTCGTAGCTCTCGCCGGAGAACAGGTTCTGCCCCGTCAGCGCCGTCCACATCACGATGCCGACGGCGAAGATGTCGGACCGGACATCCAGCCGCTCGCCCCGCAGCTGCTCGGGCGACATGTAGGAAGGCTTGCCCAGGCCGAACGCGTCGGCCTCCCCGTCGAACCCCGCCGCCATGCGGACGCTGCCGAAGTCGGTCACGCGCGAGATGCCGTCGGTCCCCACCAGGACGTTGTCAGGGGAGATGTCGCCGTGGACCATCCCCAGCGGTTGCCCCTGCTCGTTCTTCAGATCGTGAACGTGCTGCAGCGCCCGCAGGACGTCCAGCAGGACGGTCACGATGTTCTGCGCCGGCGCGCGCACGCCGTCCACCAGCAGCGACGACACCGTGCCCCCCTCGATGTACGGAAGGATCAGGAACGGTTGCCCCTCGTACGTCCCCTCGTCGACGACCGTCAAGGCGTTGGGGTGCCGCAGCAACTTCCCCACCCGCGCTTCGCGCCGGAACGACGAGATGACGGCCTCTTTCTGTTGCGCGTGCTGGCGGATGACCTTCAGCGCGTACAGAGGACCGACCGTCTTGGCGCGCCGGCACACGTAGATCGAGCCGGTGCCCCCCTGCGCCAACCGCGTCGCCACCTCGTAGTCGCCCACGCGAAAAGGGATGCGCCCGCTGCGCGCGACGCCCACGCGCGCCGGAACACCCTGCGGATTCTGATCGGCGACGATCCCCGCCATCTTCGAGATGCCGAACGGGGGCGTCTCCGGATACAGCACGGGAGACCCCGCGGAGATCGACACGATGCCGGCGCGCGCGTCCGTCGCGTCCGGCTTGGGCACCGGCGCGCCCGTCTTCTCCGCAGGCGACGAGGTCCCGCGCGGCGAGACGGTCGAGACGACGCCATCCGGCCGCGTGCTGATCGGGGTGGCGATGCGAATGAACCCGGATTGCCCCTGTCCGCTGCCGGACGCGGGAGGCGTCCAGTATGCCGTGACGTTGGGACGGAACGACCCGTTTGCCGGGCGATGCCCGACGGACACGGCGCCGACGGACTTCAGCGGTGTGAGGCTGGGGATCCGGCCGGTCGTGGCGCGGCCTGGCTTGGCCTCGCCGTCGGAACGTGCGCTCGGGCGATCGTCAGCACCGTCGCTCGGGCCGCTTTGGCCTTCGCTACCGACCGTCGAACTGGGGCCGACGGTCACAATCGGGCCCGAACCTCCGGGCTCTTTGGGACCAGCCATCGGCGGGTAATATATCGTACTACATCGGCTCGTGCTCGCCTTTCCAGGCGCGGGCGCGGGCCGCCGCGTGACCGTCGCTGCAGGCAGAAAAACAAAACCCCGCGGAGCCTGGCGGCGCCGCGGGGCGAAACAGAACCCGGTCCGCGCGAGGCGGACCGAAGGAACTACTTCTTGTCGGCCTTCTTGTCGCTGTCTTCCTTCTTGCTCTTGGTGTCCTTCTTCGAGGCCTCGCCAGCGGCGGGGGCCGGATCAGCGGCCTTGGCCACGGTCCAGGACGTCGGGAGCAGAACGGCCAGAGCGATGAAAACGACGCGAACGAGCTTCATGGGAATCCTCCGTTGGGGTGGGACTGCTTGCCGAACAGGCGTTGCAGGATAATCGTCACGAACAAAAAGTGGGAGAAAAAAAGCCGCCCTCATGTTTTCACCGCCATTATGCAATACGCCATTGGCGGATTGCCCAGGCCCACTCTCCGTCGACGAAACGTATTTCAGCGGACAGATGCATGCGCTAAGGCCCGCTGTATTGCGGCCTCGGCCAACGGCGTCATGAGCTCGTAGCCCTTGTGATTGGGGTGCAAACCGTCCGCGGCCAGCTCGACCCGCATCAGGCCCGCGCCGTCGATCAGCGCCGTGAAATAGTCGAGGTACGTGCCGCCCCCTTCCGCGCAATACGCCTTCAACCATTCGTTCAGCTGCTGGATCGTGGCGGGCGGCCGCAGCGGGAACGCGATCTCGGACTGCGGCGTATAGTCGTGCACCGGCGTCACCGACGAGAACACCACCGCGATGTCGTGAGCGCGCGCCAGCTCGGCCATCGACGCCAGGTTCTTCTCGATGTCGGTCACGCTGATGGCCCCGGTGTTGCCGGCGATGTCATTCGTGCCCAGCAGGATCACCACCGCCGACGGCTTCAGATCGATCACGTCCTGCCGAAAGCGCACCAGCGCCTGCGACGTGGTCTGGCCTCCGATGCCTCGGTTCACGTAGGGACGGCCCGGAAAAAACTGATCCAGCGGCCAGCCCTCCGTGATGGAGTCGCCGAAGAAGACCACCCGCTTCTCGCCGGACGCCGGTGGCGGCAAGGCGGCGTTGGCCGCCCGAAAGCGCCCCAGCTCGCCGAAGTCGTTCAGCATCAGCTTCTCCCGGCCCCGGCGCCACATGTCTCGGCTGCGAATCGCCCGCGCCAGCACGTCGGCGGGGCGGTTGCGGCGGGCCGCCTGCGGCGCCGGCGGGCGCGCCGCCTCCGCGAGGCGCCTGGGCGCCGGCCGTCCGCCCAGCGCCAGGGCCGCGAACACCATCGAGAAAAGGGAAGACGTGGTCATGCGCGCCTTTTAGCGTGCCGGTGTGCGATCCGCCGCCGCGAGGCGTGACAGCCAAGAACTTCTGCCCAATCCGCCGGCCGTTGTTGTATCAACGAATACCCCTTCCGCTCCCCCCCGAGCCCGGCCCGCCCTGGAGGTTCCATGAGATCCCGGCTTCTGTTGTCCCTGTCCCTGTGCGCCGGGCTCGCGGCGTGCGGCTCTTCCGGCGCCAGCGACGGCTCGGGCGGCAGCGCCAGCGGCGGCAGCGCGAGTGGCGGAAGCGCCAGCGGCGGAAGCGCGAGCGGCGGAAGCGCCAGCGGCGGCAGCGCGTCTGGAGGCGTCGTCGGCAGCGGGAGCGGCGGCAGCGCGACTGGGGGAAAACCAGGCAGCGGCGGGGCCAGCAACTCCGGTGGCTCCAGCAGCGGCGGCAAGGTTGGTAGCGGCGGCACCGCCAGCGGCGGCGCACCCGGCTCGGGAGGGAGCGCCAGCGGCGGCAGTGGGATGACCACCGGCTCGGGTGGCGGCGCCGGGGCGACCGCGAACGGCGGCGCCATGGGCTCGGGCGGCGCGGCCGGAGGAGCCAGCGGTGGCGGCACCGTGTGCAGCTTCGCGAGCGGCGTGAACGTCGCGTGGGTGCAGTTCGCCGGTGACGTGCCGAACCCGAACCTCAACACGTTCAATGCCCTGTTCAAGAACGTGCACGACGCCGGCGGGCGCGTCATTCGGTGGTGGTTCCACACCAACGGCACGGTGACGCCCGGTTACGACTCGAGCGGGATGGCCGTCAAGCTGCCGCAGAGCCACATCGATGGCGTGAAGGCCATCCTGAACGCCGCCAACATGAACGGCGTGGCGGTGAACATCAGCCTGTGGTCCTTCGACATGATGCAGGACAATGCCGGCGCGACATACATGAACAACCAGAAGTTGCTGGAGGTGGACGCGAACCGGCAGGCGTACATCGACAACTACCTGACCCCGCTGGTGAAGGCGCTGAAGGGAACGCCGGGACTCTACTCGTACGAGATCTTCAACGAGCCCGAAGGCATGGCCGAGAAGGGCTGGGCCACGCACAAGACGACGCAGGCGGCGATCAACAAGACCGTCAACTGGTTCGCGGCGGCGATTCACGACGCCGATCCCGGCACGCCGGTCACGAACGGATCGCAGACGTTCGACTACTGCTCGGCCGTCAGCGGGAAGACGAACAACTACTCGGACACGTCATTGCGCAACGCCGGGGGCAAACAGAACGGCACGCTCGACTTCTACGAGGTCCACTATTACACCGCGAACGGCGTCTCGAACTCGCCGTTCAAGAATCCGGCCTCGCACTGGGGCCTGGACAAGAAGCTGGTGATGGGCGAGTTCTACACGCTCGATCAGGACAGCGTGAACGGCGACGACACCTACACGTACCTGTACACGAACGGCTATAACGGCGCCTGGGCGTGGCAGTACGAGAGCGATGACGGCTCCAGCAGCTCGAACAACAACGGCCAGACCACGAAGTGGCCCGCCATGAAGATGGCGATCCAGAACGTGTACGACGCGCACATGACCGACGTCGGTAGCTGCCCGTGACGCCGAAGGGGCCACCCCGGGTACGGGGCCTGATCCTCGCGCTGATCGCGGTGCTGCTGGTGATGGGCTACGCGTTCTGGCGCGCGGCCGCCGGTCCGCGGGCCAGTGACCAGGGACGGGCGAATCAGTTGGTGGACCCGCCGGCGGCGCCCTCGGCTGGGGCTGCCCCTTCCGCAACGCCTGCTGGCAGCGTTCCGACCGCGGCGGCCCCTCCGCCCGACGCCAGCGTGACGGCGAGCGGCGGGGGAGGACAGCGCGCCACGCCGCCGTCAACGAAATCTACGGCCACCGCCCCCCACGCGATGAACGAGACGCAGTTGATGGCGCGACTGCGCGCTGTGAAGGACAGCGACCCCGCCGCCGCCGTGACGCTGGCGCGCGACGGCAACCGTCGCTTCCCCGACAGCGCCGACGCGCCCGAGCGCACGTCGATCTTGATCCACGCGCTGGTGGCGACCGACAAGGGGTCCGAGGCGCGGGGCGAGGCCGAACAGATGGTGAACCACTACCCCGATTCGTCGTGGGTGCGCGAGGTGGAGCGCTTCACCGGCGCGCACCGCCACCGGGCCGTCGGCGTCAATGACGCCGGCCAGGTCATCTTTCGCTAGGCGCGCCGTGCCGTCCGACTTCCCTTCGATCGAAGCCCAGGTGCTGCCGCGGTTCCCCATCGCGGCAGGCGCGACGCTGGCGCCGCTCGGCCATGGCCTGATCAACGAGACCTTCGTGGTTCGTGAGCCGGCCGGCGAACGGCGGTTCGTGCTGCAGCGGGTGAACCCGCTGTTCTCGCCCGACATTCACCAGAACATCCAGGCCGTGACGGGGGCGCTGGCGGCCGCCGGCCTGGTGACGCCCGCGCTGATCCCGACGCGCGACGGAGCGCTGTACCTGCAGCTTCCCACCGGCCCCGGCGGCGGCGAGATCTGGCGCCTGATGACTTACCTGCCAGGTCATTCGTTCGACGTCCTGTCGCCTGATCCGGACGAGGCCGCCCGGCAGGCGGCCGCCGCGGGCGCGCTGATCGCGCGCTTCCATGCGGCGCTGGACGGACTGCCCCACACGTTCGTCGGTCTGCGCGCCGGCGTCCACGATACGCCCCGGCATCTGGCCACGCTGACGCGCGCGCTGGCGGAGCACGTCGCGCACCAGCTTCACGCGGCGGTGGTTCCGCTCGGCGCCGAGATCTTGGCGGCGGCCGAGGCGCTGCCCGCCCTGCCCGCGCTGGCGCCGCGCATCTGTCACGGCGATCTGAAGTTCAACAACGTGCTGTTCGCCGGCGTGGTGGCGCCCGACAGCGCGCGGGCCCTGTGCCTCATCGATCTCGACACGGTGGGGCCGCAGCCGCTGGCGTTCGAGCTGGGGGACGCCTGGCGTTCGTGGTGCAACCGCAGCGGCGAGGACCAGCCGGAGGCCACCCTGGATCTGGGGGTATTCACGGCCTCGCTGGATGGCTACCGACAGGCGTACGGGCGAGCGCTGACCGAGGACGAGCGGCGCGCGCTGCTGCTGGGGCCGGAGTGGATCAGCCTGGAGCTGGCGGCCCGCTTCGCGGCCGACGCGCTGAACGAGTCGTACTTCGGCTGGGACCCCGGCCGCTTCGACAGCCGGGGCGCCCACAACCTGCTCCGCGCGCGCGGCCAGTTCTCGCTGCATCGGGCCTTCGTGGCCACGCGGGCGGCGCGCGCCCAGGCGCTGGGCTGACGCCGTCAGCCGCCGTGATGGTCGACGAACTGGCGCGTGAACAGCGTCGCCGGCTGGGCTTCGAGCTGCGCCAGAGAACCCTGCTGCACGACGCGCCCCTGTTCCAGCACCAGCATCTGCCCCGCGAAGGCCTCCGCGTCGGCCCGGTCGTGCGTGACGATCACCGTCGGGATGCCCAGCGTGCGCAGGTGCGCCGCGAGAAAAGCGCGCACTTCGCGCCGGATCCCCGCGTCCAGCGCCGCCAGCGGCTCGTCGAGCAGCAACGCCCGCGGCCCGCGCGCCAGCGCCCGGGCCAGGGCCACCCGCTGGGCCTCGCCCCCCGACAGCGTGGCGATCCGCCGCCCCACCAGCTCCTCGACGCCCACGTCGCGCAGCGCCGCGCGCGCCCGCCGCTCGCGGGCGGCCCGGGGCGCGGCGCCCACGCCGAACATCACGTTGCCCAGCACGTCCAGATGCGGGAACAGCGCATAGCGCTGGGGAAGAAAGCCGATGCGTCGCTGCTCGACTGGCACGTCGACGCCCCGGGCGCCGTCGAACAGCGCCTCCCCGTCGAGGACGATGCGACCGCTGCGCGGCTTCAACGCCCCCACGATCAGCATCAGCGCGCTGGTCTTTCCAGCCCCGTTCGGACCGACGATCACGACCGGGCCGGCGCTGCCCCGCGCCTCCATCGACAGCGCCAGGGGCAAGGCGCCGATCTGGCCGGTCAGCTCGACGGCCAGCGCGCCGCTGCTCATCGACGGCCCCCCACCCGGATGGCGACCAGCAGCGCGAAGGCGACCGCCAGCAGGATCAGCGACAGGCTCTGCGCCGTGCGTAGATCGGACTCCAGCGCCGTGTAGATCGCGAGCGGCAGTGTCTGGGTCCGCCCCGACAGGTTACCCGCGAACATCAGCGTGGCCCCGAACTCGCCCAGGGCGCGCGCCCAGCTCATCGCGGCGCCGCTGGTCAGCCCCGCGCGCGACAGGGGCAGCACCACCCGAAAGAACACACGCGGACGCGAAGCCCCCAGGGTGCGCGCGACCAGCAACATGTCCGGCTCCACCCGCCGGAACATCGACACCGCCGCCTGCACGTAAAACGGAGCGGCCACGAACGTCTGGGCCACCACCACCGCCGCGCGCGTGAAGGGGATGCCCGCGCCCGCGCCCGCCAGCAGATGTCCCAGCAGACCACGCCGGCCGAACGCCAGCAGCAGCGCGACGCCGGCGACGGCCGGGGGCAGCACCACCGGAAGCTGCACCATGGTCTCCACGAAGCGCCACAGGCGGCCGTCGCGGCGGGCCAGCACCCAGGCCAGCGGCGTGCCGGTCAGCAGCACCAGCCCCAGGCTGGCCGTCGACGTGATCAGGGACAGCCGGATCGCCGGCCCGACCATGGGATCGCGCAGCCCCTGCCACAGGGCGCGCGGCGACGTCGTCAGGAACAGCGCCGCCAGCGGCAGCGCGATCAGCAGCAGCAGGGCGAGCGCCAGCACACCCGCTGCTGCTGGCCAGAGCCAGCGCCAGCGGATGGAGGGCGGTCCGCCCGAGTGCCCCGCCGGCGTCACGGCTTCGGACAGTCCACGAACCCCGCCTCGCGCAGCGCCGCCATGCCCGCCGGCGAGGTGACCAGCTGCACCCATTGGCGCGCCAGCGTCGCTTGCGGCGCCTGCTTCAACGTGGCGACCGGGTACTCGGCGGTGACGTTCAGGTCCGCGGGGATCGCCAGCAACTGGACCTTGCCCGCCGCCGTCACCACGTCGCTGCGGTACACGATCCCGGCGTCGGCCTCGCCCAGCACCACCTTGGCCAGCACCTGACGCACGTTCAGCTCGCGCGAGACCACGCGCGACTCCACGCGCGTCGCGAAGTCGGCGCCGTACTTGCCGGCGGCCTTCTTCAGGATCTGCGCCGTGTACGAACCTATGGGGACGCCGGGCGCCCCCACCACCAACCGCTCGACCCGCGGCAGATCGGCGAACGTCTTCACCGCCGACAGGCCGGGGCGCACCACCAAAACCGGTTCGTTGCAGACGAAGATCACGGGCGCGTTCACCAGCCCGGCGCCCAGCAGCGCGTCGATGTGCTTGCGGTCGGCGGAGGCGAACACGTCAGCCGGGGCGCCCTGCTCCAGCTGCGCGCGCAACTCCTGGCTGCCCGCGGCGTTCGAGATCACCTTCGTCCCGGGATGGTCCCCTTCAAAGCGTCGCGCCAGCTTCGCGAAGGCATCCTTCAGGGACGCCGCCTCGAACACGACCAGCTCACGCGCAGCGCCCTCTCCTGCCGCCGGCGCCGCGGCGAGGGCCCCCGGCCAGGACAGGCAGAGCGCCAGCGCCAGCAGATGACCACGTCGCATGGGGCGAATTCTTACCACCCCCCGCCCGTTACCATCTCCTGGTTCAATCTTGACCGACCGGAAATACAGCCTCCCGGATTCTGGGGAGGCTTGACCTCGTCGCCACGCCCGCTGCCCGTCCTGCGCGCCGTCACCAGCGTGACGACGCGGACGCACTGCCCGTACTGCGCGTTCCAGTGCGGGATGGCGGTCACCAGCGTGACGGCGGCCGAGACGACGGTCGAGGTGAAGCCGGATCCGGACTTCCCCGTGAACCGCGGGCAGATGTGCATCAAGGGCTTCACGTCGGCCGATCTGCTGGACCACCCGGCGCGGCTGACGGCGCCGCTGGTGCGCAGCGCCCAGGGTCGCCTGGTGCCGGCCACCTGGGACGCGGCGCTGGACTTCGTCGCCGAGCGGCTGCTGAAGCTGCGCGCGACGTACGGGGCGGCGGCGGTGGGCGCCTTCGGCAGCGGCGCGCTGACGAACGAGAAGGCGTACCTGCTGGGGAAGTTCGTGCGGGTGGCGCTGGGCTCGCCGAACGTCGACTACAACGGCCGCTACTGCATGTCGTCGGCGGCGGGCGGCCAGAACAAGGCGTTCGGGCTGGATCGCGGTCTGCCCTTTCCGCTGGAAGACATCGCGCGGACGAAGACGCTGCTCCTGTGGGGCGCGAACTCGGCCGAGACGATGCCGCCCATCATGCAATGGGTCCACGCCCAGCACGCGCAGGGTGCGTTGATCGTCGTCGACCCGCGCCGCACCGAGACCGCGCGCGTGGCCGACGTGCACCTGCAGCTGACGCCCGGCTCGGACCTGGCGCTGGCCAACGGCCTGCTGCACCTGGCGATCACGGAAGGGCTGGTCGACGCGGCGTACGTGGCGCAGCGGACCACCGGCTTCGAGGCGGTGAGGCGCGCGGCGATGGAGGCGCACCCGGCGCACGTCGAGCGGCTGACCGGAATCCCCATCGACGACCAGCTGCGCGTCGTGCGCATGCTGGCGGCGCCGAGCAGCATGCTGCTGTCGGGGCGCGGCCCCGAGCAGCAGTCGAAGGGCGTCGACACCGTGCTGGCGTTCACGAACCTGATGCTCGCGCTGGGCAAGGTCGGCCAGCCGCACAGCGGGTATGGGTGCCTGACCGGCCAGGGCAATGGCCAGGGGGGTCGGGAGCATGGCCAGAAGGCCGACCAGCTGCCCGGATACCGCCTGATCGAGAACGACGACGATCGCGCCGCGGTGGCGCGTGTGTGGGGTGTCGATCCGGCATCGCTGCCCGGCAAGGGCAAGAGCGCGTACGAGCTGCTGGACGCCCTGGGGCCCGAGGGGGGCATCCGCGGCCTGCTGGTGTTCGGATCGAACGTGGCGGTCGCCTCCCCGCACGCGAGCCACATCGCGCGCAAGCTGGCGGCGCTGGAGCTGCTGGTCGTCTGCGACGCGTTCGAGAACGAGACCTCGCAGACGGCGCACGTGCTGTTGCCGATCACCCAGTGGGCCGAGGAAGAGGGCACCATGACGAACCTCGAGGGCCGCGTGCTGCTGCGACAGCGCATCCGCGAGCCGCCGGAGGGTGTCCGCTCCGACCTGGACATCATGGCCGCGCTCGCCGAGCGCCTGGGGCACGGCCCGTCGTTTCGCTACGCGAACAGCGAGGCGGTGTTCGACGAGCTACGCCGGGCCACGGCGGGCGCCCGCGCCGACTACAGCGGCATGACGTACCAGAAGATCCGTCGCGGCCAGGGCGTGTTCTGGCCCTGCCCTGGCCAGGAAGCCGGCGAACACCCGGGCACGCCGCGCCTGTTCGGGGAGCGGTTCGCCTTCGCCGACGGCAAGGCGCGCTTCCACGTGGTGCGCCACCGGCCGGCCGCCGAGCTGCCCGATGCCGACTACCCGTACTACTTCACGACGGGGCGCTACAAGGAGCACTACAACTCGGGCGCGCAGACCCGCCGCGTCACCGCGCTGATCGAAGCGAAGCCCGAGCCGAAGGTGCAGGTGCATCCGCGCCTGGCGCAGCGTCTGGGCGTGGCGCAGGGCGCGCGGCTGCTGCTGGAGAGCCGCCGCGGCAGCGTCAGCTTCACCGTGGACGTCAGCCCGGACATCCGACCGGACACATTGTTCGCCCCCTTCCATTGGGGCGGCCGGGGCGCCGCGAACGTGCTGACGAAGCCGGCGCTGGATCCCACCAGCCGTATGCCCGAGTTCAAGGTCTGCGCCGTGCGGGCGCGACCCGAGGGTGCCGACGCGCCCAGCACATCCACCGCGAAAAGGAGCGCCTGACCGTGCGCAAGAAGAAGCTGGCGATCATCGGTAACGGGATGGCGACCTGCCGTCTGCTGGACGAGCTGTTGCAGCGAAGGGCGCTGGATCGATACGACATCGCGGTCTTCGGCGACGAGCGGGGCGGCGCGTACAACCGCATCCTGCTGGGCAAGGTGCTGGCCGGCGACGCGCCGGACGTCATCGTGACCAAGCCGCCCGAGTGGTACCAGGCGAACGGCGTGACGTTGTTCGACGGTGTCGCCGTGCGCCGCCTGGACACGGGCGCCAAGCTGGTCGAGACGGCGGACGGCGCCACCCACCGCTACGACGTGGCGGTGCTGGCGACCGGCAGCCACCCGCTGGTGCCGCCGCTGACCGGCATGACCGGTCCCGAGGGCGGCCTGCGCGACGGCGTCTTCATCTACCGGACCATGTCGGACTGCCTGAAGATGCGCGCCTGTGCGCGGCCCGGCGACAACGCCGTGGTGCTGGGCGGAGGCCTGCTGGGCCTGGAGGCGGCGAAGGTGCTGTGTGACAGCGGCCTGCACGTCACCGTCGTCCACGCGGGCAAGACGCTGATGAACGCCCAGCTCGATGAACTGGGCGGCGAGATGCTGGAGCGACAGATCGAATCCCACGGCATCTTCGTTCGCACCGGCCGGACCATCGAGGAGGTGCTGGCCCGGCCGGATCTGGATGACGGGTCGACGGAGCTCGACCCTGCCGAGCGCGGTCATCGGGGGAAGGAATGGGAACCCTTCGAGGGTTCCCGTCTGGCTGTCCGGCTGGACGACGGCAAGACGCTGGCCGCCGACATGCTGGTGCTGGCGTGCGGGGTGCGCCCGCGCATCGACGTGGCGCGCGCCTCCGAGCTGCCCATCAACAAGGGGATCATCGTCAACGACACGCTGGCCACCGAGGTGCCCGGCGTGTACGCGATCGGCGAGTGCGCCGAGCACGCCGGCCGCCTGTACGGCATCGTGGCCCCGGCCTGGGAGCAAGCGGCCGTGCTGGCCGACGTGCTGACGGGCGCGAACCCGCAGGCGCGCTACCGCGGCTCGAAGGTCTACACGCGCCTGAAGGTGGCCGGCATCGACGTGGCGTCGATGGGTCGCATCGAGCCCGAACTGGACAGCGACGAGGTCATCCAGGTGGTCGAGACCCGGCGCGGCTCGTACCGCAAGATGGTGGTGCGGGGCCGTGCGCTGGTGGGCGCGATGCTGGTCGGCAACACGACGGCCGCCGCCGACCTGATCCAGGTCCTGGACCGCGGCGATCCCCTGCCCGAGGAGCCCCTGGAGGTGCTGTGCCCCGGGGCGGCCTTCGGGGCTGCGCCGCGCGGCGATCGCCAGGTGTGCAACTGTCACAAGGTCACCGAGGCCCGTCTGCGCGAGGCGATCGACGGCGGCGCCAGCACCGTCGAGGCCCTGTGCGCCTCGACGAAGGCGGGCACCGGCTGCGGCTCGTGCAAGTCGGACCTGGCCCAGATTCTGTCCAGCCACGCGCCACCGGCGGCGAAGGTCGCCGTCGCGAACTGAGAACGTGGGACAGAACCCAACTACGTCGTCAGTCAACCGTTCGGCTGGGCGCGCGGCCGCGGCTTAGGTTGCTATGCGGTGGGACTCAACGCGGTCACGATCGCCGAGACCAGACGCTTCATCACGTAGGCGCGCTCGGGCACGATGCTGGCCTCCACCCCGTGCTTGCGCAGGGTCTCGACGGCGACCGGGCCGATCGCGGCGACCTTCACCCGCGGCCAGGCCCGCTCCAGGGCCGCGTCCAGGCCGCTCTCCTTGGCGACGCTGAACAGACGCTCGACCTGGGCGGCGCTGGTGAAGGCGATCGCGTCGACGCGCCCCGCGGTCAGCTCGCCAATGAGCTCGATCACCCTGGCCGCGTCGCTGGCGGGCGCGTACACGTACGGCGCGACCACCGGCACCGGCATTCCGGTGCGCGCCTCCAGAAACGCCCGCAACTCGTGGCTCGGTTCTTCCCCGTAAAGCTGCACGCCGACGTGACGGCCGCGCAGATCCATCGCGCCCAGCTCGTCCATGATCCCGCGCGACGTCGGCACCGCCGCCGCCAGGTCGGTCGACAGGCCCAGCTCCTTCAGCGCGCGGGCGGGCTTGGGACCGCGTGTGATCTTCCGGACGCTGCCCAGGGCTGCCACCACCGCGTCGCGCCGGCCACCGCGCTCGGCCACGGTGACGATCCGCCGCACGCCTTCGCCCGTCAGGAACACGACGTCGGTCAGCCGGCCCGCGATCAGCTCGTCCAGCCAGGCGTCGACGGGGCGCGGATCGGGCGCGTCCAGGATGGCCACCAGCGGGCAGCGCCAGGCGCGCGCGCCCTCCGTCTCCAGCAGCTCCGCCAGCCGATCGAGCTCGCGCGTCTCGGGCAGAGCCACCACCCGCCCGGCCAGCGGTTTCGAGGCAGAGGCGGCGGTCCCAGCAGCGTCGGTCATGCCGCGAAGCTTGCTGATTCCCCGCGATCCCCGCAAGAACTTCGCAAGAAGGCACTCGCCAGAAGGCGCTTGGCAAGAAAAAGACTTTCCGAGAAGGGACGCCATTCATTTCGCGCACGTAACCAAGGATGGCGAGGCGGCGCCAAGTTACGACCATTTGACGTCGCCTTGACCGACCCGAAACATGACGGCGGCTACGGTCGATCTGCAATGGCCAAGGACAAAGATACGACGCGTCCTCATCGAATCGTGGTCGCCGGCAACGGCATGGTCGGTCACCGATTCCTCGAGATCCTGGCCGAGCGCGGCGCCGGCGCCTTCGAGGTGACCATCTTCGGCGAGGAGAAGCGCCGCGCCTACGACCGGGTCTACCTGTCGACGTTCTTCGACGGCAAGACCGCCGACGATCTGACGCTGGGCCAGCCCGGGCAGTACGAGGCCGCCGGCTTCCGCCTGATCCTGGGCGACAAGGCGGCGTCGATCGATCGCCACGCGAAGGTCGTCACCTCGGACGCCGGCGTGAAGATCCCCTACGACACGCTGATCCTGGCCACCGGCTCGTACCCGTTCGTGCCGCCCATCCCGGGCGCCGACGCCCCCGGCTCGTTCGTTTACCGAACCATCGACGATCTCGAGGCGATACGCGACTGGTCGGGCAGCGCCAAGACCGGCGTCGTGATCGGCGGCGGCCTGCTGGGTCTGGAGGCCGCCAACGCGCTGAAGAACCTGGGCCTCGACGTTCACGTGATCGAGTTCGCGCCCCGGCTGATGGCGCTGCAACTGGACGAGGCGGGCGGCACCATCCTGCGCCAGCGCATCCAGGGGCTGGGCGTCACCGTCCATACATCGAAGAACACGCAGGAGGTCATGCTGAAGACGGGCCCGGACGGGCAGCCGCGCGTCGCCGGTCTGGCCTTCGGCGACGGCACCGAGCTGGACGCCGACCTGGTCGTCTTCTCCGCCGGCATCCGGCCGCGCGACGATCTGGCCCGCTCGGCCGGCCTGGCGCTGGCCCGCCGGGGCGGCATCGTCATCGACGAACACTGCCGGACGTCGGATCCCGACATCCTGGCCATCGGCGAGTGCGCCAGCTACGAGGGCCGCACCTTCGGTCTGGTGGCGCCCGGCTACCACATGGCCAAGGTCGCCTTCGCCACGCTGACCGGCGGCGGCGACGTGTTCACCGGCTTCGACATGAGCACGAAGCTGAAGCTGATGGGCGTCGACGTGGCCAGCTTCGGCGACGCCTTCGCCACGGCGGGCGGCGCGCACGTCATCAGCGCCTACGACTCGGCGTCGGGCGTCTACAAGAAGCTGGTGCTGAGCAGCGACCGCAAGCATCTGCTGGGGGGCATCCTGGTCGGCGAGGCGGCGTCTTACGGCCAGCTGCTGCAGCTGGTGCAGAACCAGGTCGTCCTGCCGCCCAAGCCCGAGGAGCTGATCTACCCGCAAGGCAGCGGTAAGTCGGCCGGTCCCGGCGTCGACGCGCTGCCGGGCAGCGCCGTCATCTGCTCGTGCAACGGCGTCGACAAGGCGGCCATCTGTCAGGCCATCGCCGACGGCGTGCACGCGGTGCCGGCGCTGAAGAAGTGCACCAAGGCAGGCACCGGTTGCGGCTCGTGCGTGCCGCTCGTCAACGACCTGCTGAAGATCGAGCTGAAGAAGGCGGGGGTGGCGCTGAACCCGGCCATCTGCGAGCACTTCCCGCACGCGCGCCAGGATCTGTACCAGCTGGTCCGGCTGCACAAGCTCAAGACGTTCGACGAGCTGCTGGCGCGGCACGGCCGCGGGATGGGCTGCGAGATCTGCAAGCCCGCCGTGGGGTCCATCCTCGCCTCGGCCTGGAACGATCACATCCTGACGCGCAAGCACCTGCCCTTGCAGGACAGCAACGATCGCTTCATGGCCAACATCCAGCGTGACGGCACCTATTCGGTGGTGCCGCGCGTGCCCGCCGGCGAGATCACGCCCGACCAGCTGGTCGCCATCGGCAACGTCGCCAAGCGGCACGGCCTGTACGCCAAGATCACCGGTGGCCAGCGCATCGATCTGTTCGGCGCGCGGCTGGAGCAGCTGCCCGTCATCTGGGGCGAGCTGATCGCCGCCGGCTTCGAGTCGGGGCACGCCTACGGCAAGGCGCTGCGCACCGTGAAGTCCTGCGTGGGTGACACCTGGTGCCGCTTCGGCGTGCAAGACTCGGTCGGCTTCGCAGGCCGCCTCGAGCACCGCTACAAGGGGCTGCGCAGCCCGCACAAGCTGAAGTCGGCCGTGTCCGGCTGCGCCCGCGAGTGCGCCGA
>Ga0070679_100002311_pt1 | contig 17247 bp, 13 predicted proteins | sample KBSC63BmetaG_FD_65652 | JGI IMG/M metagenome (GOLD analysis project Ga0070679, IMG submission 65652) | Corn rhizosphere microbial communities from Kellogg Biological Station, Michigan, USA - KBS C6-3B metaG | ecosystem: Host-associated > Plants > Roots > Rhizosphere | place: USA: Michigan... | reverse complement strand
ACTCCCGTGACGCCCCCGTGCACGATCCTCCGCTCTTCGCACACCCGCCCCTCTCGCCACGGCCACAGCCTGCCCGGGCCGTGGCGAGAGGGGCGGGTGCCTCCCGGGCGACAGCTTGCGAGTCCCCGTCCCTCCCGGCCGTCCGCCAGCACTGGCGCACCTTTGGCGCCCGGCGGGGTGCATGGGCATATTGGTCGCGGAACTATTCGTCTAGGCGCTTCCTAGGTCGCCGCGGCAAGCGTCTGGCACCAACTTAAGTGGGGCGTGGGCTTCCTGATAGGCCTCCGCCAGCCGCAGCAGGGCCCGGTCGCGGTGGTGGGGACCGGCGAGCTGGACGCCGACCGGCATCCCCGCCTCCGTGCGCCCCGCCGGCAGGCAGACGACCGGCGCGCCGGCCAGGTTCCAGAGCGTGCGGATCGTCGGCTCGCCGAAGCGTTCGAGGTCGCCTTCCTCGCGGACCTCGGCGAGCAAGGGCGTCTCCGCCAGCTGGCCGGGGGCGATCACGGCGTCGAGCCGCTGCTCGGCGAAGGTCCGCGCCCAGGCGCTCCGGTAGCGCGCCACTTCGGCCGCGTCGCGGCCGCGGTCGGCCGTCCCCTCGCGCTCGGCCCGCCGCAGCAGCTCCTCGCCGAAGCGGCGGGTGAAGGCGGTAAGCCGCTCGCGGCGCACCGCCGGGAGCGCGCGGAAGAAGGCCACGTGCGCGGGGCGCGGGCGCGGGTCGAGGCGCGGGTAGGCAGGCGGGGCGACCGCGACGATCTCGGCCCCGAGCTCATCGAGCCGGGCTTCGAAGCGGGCGACGAGCGCCGCGATCGGGGCGGCCGGGACCTGGTCCTCCCGCAGCACCAGCCGACCGCACCGGACGCCGCGCAAGGGCTTGGCCGCGGGCTCGCCAGGGGGCCCGGCGGGAGCCTCGCGGGACGCGAAGGGCGCGGCGATCGCCGCCGCGACCAGGGAGCAGTCGGCGGCGCTGCGGGCGAGCGGGCCGACCCGCTCGCTGACGCGGTCGAAGCTGTGGACGCCGGCGAGCGGCACCGTCCCGGCGGTGGCGATGAAGCTGGTGAGGCCGCAGGCCGAGGCGGGGCGGCGCAGGCTGCCGCCGACATCGGTCCCGAGCGCGGCCGGGACGGTGCCGGCGGCGACCGCGGCGGCGCCGCCGTTGCTGGTGCCGCCGGGGCTGCGGTCCAGGTCCCAGGGATTGGCGACGAGCTGCGGCGCGTTGCCGAAGGCGAGCTCCTGGGTCTGCTGGTGCCCGACCAGGACGACGCCCGCTTCGCGCAGGCGCGCCCACGCCCCGGCGTCGATCGCCGCGACCTCCTCGGCGAAGGCGGCGCTGCCGAGGCCGCGCGGCAGGCCGGCCACCGCGATCGTGTCCTTGATCCCGAGCGGGATGCCGTCGAGGTCGCCGCGGCTGCCGTCCTCGGCGCGACGCCGGTCGGCCGCGCGCGCCGCGGCGAGCGCCCGCTCGGGGTAGGTGCGGGCCCAGGCGCCGAGGACGCCGTCGAGCGCCGCGATCCGCTCGAGGTAGGCCGCGGTCAGCTCGACGCTCGAGGCCTCGCCCGCGCGCAGCAGCGCCGCGGCGGCGCGCAGGTCCAGGTCTCCTACGCCGACCGCGATCCCCCCCGCGCCCTCAGGCATTGAGGTGCGCGGACGGGCCCGCGCCGGCGCCCGCGCCCAGGGTGGCCGGATCGCCGTCGGTGGCGCCGCCGGCCCCGGCCGCGCCGTCCTCCTCGGAGGAGCGGCGCAGCAGGTCGGAGAAGTTGAAGCGATCGCTCAACACCGCCAGCAGCAGGATCACGCCGGTGACCACGTTCTGCCAGTCGCTGGAGACCCCGGCGAGGCTCAGGCCGTTCTGCAGGATCGCGATGAAGAGGACCCCGAGCGCGGTGCCGCCGACGCCGCCCGAGCCGCCGGTCAACGCGGTGCCGCCGAGGAGGACGGCGGCGATCGCCTGCAGGGCGATCGTCGAGTCGACCGTCGGGGTCGCGGCGCCGACCCGGCCGACCGCGATCGCGCCGGCCAGCGCCGCGCAGCCACCCATCAGCCCGTAGACCATCATCAGCGTCCGCGGCACGCGGATCCCGGCCAGCTTGGCGGCGATCGGGCTGCCGCCGATCGCGTAGACGTCACGGCCGAAGAAGGTGAGGTGCTGCACGTAGAGGGCGGCGAGGAAGACCGCGGCCATGATCCAGATCGGGACCGGGAACCCGAACACGTTGTCGACGCCGATCATCGCCGCGACCGGCGCGGTCACGTAGGACGATTCACCCCCCGACCAGAGTTCCACCACGCCGGTCAGGGCGATCATCGAGGCCAGCGTGACGACGAAGACCGAGAGGTTGAGGCGGCCGATCGGGATCCCGTTCAAGAGCGCCCCGACGAGGGCGCCGAACAACACCATCAGCACCAACACCACCCCGCCGGGAAGCCCGAGGGCGAGGACTTTCACCATGAAGATCCCGACCAGGGCGGCGGTCGCGCCGACCGAGAGGTCGAAGCCGCCGGAGATGAGGACGAACGTCATCCCCATCGCGATGATCCAGAGGATCGCCGAGTCGGCGAGCATGTTCTTCAGGTTCTGATCGGTGCTGAAGGCGCTCTGGGTGACGGTGAAGAAGATGAACATCGCGACCACGAGGATCAGGATCGGACGGAAGTTCGCCGTCGCCCTCCAACCCTTGCCGAGGAGCGCTGTGCTGGTGCTCATACGTGACCTCCTGCCGACGAGACCAGTTTCGCCTCGGTGGCTTCGTCTTGTGAGAATGAGACGACCATTCGCCCGCGGGACATCACCACGATGCGGTCGCAGAGTTCGATCAGCTCCTCGTTCTCCGAAGAGCTGATCAGCATCCCCACCCCACCCGCGGCGATCGTCTTGAGGTGGGCGTGGATCTCGGCCTTGGCGGCGACGTCGACGCCCCGGGTCGGCTCGTCGAGGAGCAGCAGCGAGGGGTCGCGCAGGAGCCATTTCGCCAGCGCGATCTTCTGTTGGTTGCCGCCGCTGAGCGAGCCGACCGGCAGCGCCGGCGAGGCCATCCGCACCTGCATCCGCTCACAGGTATCGGCGACGCGCTGCCATTCCGCCTCCGGCCGGGGGATGGCGGCGCGGGAGCGGCCGATCGTCTCGACCATGGTCAGGTTGGTCTGGATGCTGAGGCCGAGGACGAGGCCCTGCCCCTTGCGGTCGGGCGGCAGGAAGCCGAGCCCGCGTTCGATCGAGTGGCGCGGGCTCCGCGGCCGGAACGGGGCGCCGTCGATGGTGAGCTCGCCGGCGGCGATCGGGCGGGCGCCGAAGATCGCTTCCAGCATCTCGCTGCGGCCGGCGCCGACCAGGCCGCTGACGCCGACGATCTCGCCGCGCCCGACTTCGAGGTCGACGCCGCGCACGGCACCGGGCACCCGCATCCCGCGGACGGTGAGGGCGGTGCCCTCGCCGCGGGTGGCCGGACGGACGGCGCCGCCCCGGCCATAGGCCGAGCCCTCGCCGACCATCGCCTCGACCAGCGAGGTGTCGTCGAAGGCCGCGATCGGGCCGGCGGCCACGGTGGCGCCGTCGCGCAGGACCGTCACCTCATCGCCGATCGTGAAGACCTCCGGCAGCCGGTGGGAGACGAAGATCACCGCGACCCCCTCGTGCTTCAGCTGTCGCACGACGCGGAACAGGGCCTCGACCTCGTCGTCGGTGAGCGAGCTGGTCGGCTCGTCGAGGATCAGGATCCGGGCCTCGCTGGAGAGGGCGCGGGCGATCTCGACCATCTGGCGCTGGTCGGGCGACAGGTCGCCGACCCGGGCGCGGGGATCGCAGTCGAGCTCCAGCCGGTCCAGCACCGTCCGCGCCCGCCGTTCCGTGCGGCGCCAGCTGAGGATGGGCCCGCGCCGGACCAGGCCGCGACCGAGCAGGACGTTCTCGGCCACCGAGAGGTCGGGGGCGACGGCGGTCTCCTGCGAGACCATCGCGATGCCCCGCGCGAGCGCGTCGACCGGGCTCGAGAACGCCACCTCCTGGCCGCCGAGCGTGATCGTCCCCTGGTCCGGGCGGGTCTGGCCGGAGAGGATGCCGAGCAGCGTCGACTTCCCGGAGCCGTTCTCGCCGAGCAGGACGTGGACGACGCCGGGGCCGGAGATCGTCAGGTTGGCCGAGCGCAGGGCATGCACACCGCCGTAGCGCTTGTGCATGCCCTGCAGCGACAGGACAGGCGAGTGTCCGTTGCCGGCCGACATCGTTACTTCGTGGGTTCCACTTCGCCCGCGTTCTCCTGCGTGATCACGGTGCCCCGCAGGCCCACCGTTTCCGGCAGCGGCAGGTGTTGTTTGGTCGCGTAGTCGTACGCACCTTTGATCATCTGCGCCCCGGTTTCGGCCCAGGGCATCTGGTAGCTCATCGTGATCTGCCCCGCTTCGATCGCCTTCAGCGCCGCTTCTTCGGTCCCCGAGCCGCCGGCGATTTCGATTTCCGACTTGCCGGAGGAGCGGGCGACCGTGGACGCGGTGAGGGCGACGGCGTCGTTGTAGGTGAATATCTGTTCGATGTCCGACGCCTTGGAGAGGAGCTCGCTGGCCGCCGGGCCGTAGGCGGTCGGAGTGTCCTGCTTGGCGTCGCTCGTGCCGACGTATTCGAGGCCGAAGTGTTCACCCCAGAACTGCTGCCTGGCGGCGAGGTATTTCAGCGCTTCGACCGGCAGGCCGAGCCCGATGATCCCGAACTTGGCACCGGGGTTCGATTCCGACATCACCCGCGCCATTTCGTAGGCCTCGACGTCGAGGGTCTGCTCGACGTCGGCGGTGTAGCCGGGCGGCAGCGGCTTGGTCACGTCGGGCCGGGCGTTGGTCGAGACGACCGGGATGCCCGCCGCTTCGGCCCGGTCGAGTGACGGCCCGAGCGAGCCGGCGACGACCGGGTAGACGACGATCCCGTCGACCCCCTGGGCCAACAGCTGGTTGAACTGCGACACCTGCGTCTGCGGGTTCAGCTGCGCGTCCTTGACGATCAGCTTGACCCCGAGGTTGGCGGCTTCCGCTTCCGCCCCCTCCTGCTCGGTGCCGAGCACCGGCAGCGAGCCGTAGATCTGCAGGTAGCCGAAGGTCATCGGCCCATCCGACTTCTGCGGCTCGCCGAAGGCGGTCGGCAGGTCTTTCTGCGGCCCGCTGTACTTGCTTTCGTTTGCGCCGGAGACGGATTCGGCGTTTTCCGCACCTTCGGCGCCGCCCGCTTCGGACGTCGCTTCCGTCGAGGCTGAGGTCCCTCCGGAGGTGCTTGACTCGTCAGAGCTGCCACCACAGGCGGTGATGGTCAGGGCTGCTGACACCAACATGGCCAACACTGCGCAGATGCGCACCAAGGCCGCTCGATCAGTTCTACGTTTCACTCCGGACTCTCCTCTCTGACTCGCATCACGTCCCACGGCACCCCATGCGAGCAATCTCATTTAGAACCTAGAAGGCCACTGGCCATAGGGCAAATACCAACCTTGGCGCCCTGTCATAGCCATATGGCTATTTACTGGAGCTCGGTTACCCGAGCCGATTCAGGTACTCGACAACCTCCTTCGCATCCACCACGTCGCCGTACTTGGCGTCGAGGTCGAACAGGCTCGCCAGGTGGGGCAGCTCCGCCCTGTCGCCTACACACTCCTCGGGGACGATGGTGTGGAAGCCGTGTGAGCAGGCGTCCACCGCGGTGGCGCGCACACACCCACTGGTCGTGCAGCCGGTGACGATCACGGTGTCGATCCCGGACGTCACCAGTCGCGAGGAGAGGTCGGTGCCGAAGAAGCACGAGGCGTACTTCTTCACCAGCCACTGGTCCTCGTCGGTCCTGTCCATGCGCGGATCGCACTCGACCCACTCCGAGCCCTCGGTCAACCACTCGTGGGTGGGGACCTTGCGGATCCAGACCCCGGCCTCGGACAGCTGGCGGTCGTAGGCGACCGTGGTGTAGATCACCGGCGCCCCGGCTGCCCGCGCCGCGGGCAAGAGGGCGTTGATCGCCTCGATCTGCGGGGTGAGGTCGCTGGAGAGCGGCGACTCGTCTTCGGTGAAGGCGCGGATCATGTCGATCACCAGCACCGCCGGCTTCTCGCCGAACCCGACCCGGTGGCCGAAGCCACGTTCGGTGTAGAAGGCGAAGGTCTCCTTGTATGCGTCCGGGACCCGCACGTCAGGCCCCGTTCCGCTGTGCCAGCGCGTCCACGGCGCCGTCGTAGTAATGCTCGAAGTAATGGTCGGCGATCGCGTCGGTGGTGGTCATCCAGACGCCGTCGTGGCCGGTGATGTACTCGAGCGCCTCTTCGAGGTAACGATGGCGCGAGGGCTGGTTGGCGATGAAGGGGTGCAGGCCCACCGTCATCACCCGCCCGGTCGACTCGCCGTCCTTGTAGAGCTGGTCGAACCAGTCGATGACCATCTCCCGGAACTCGGGCCCGGTGAAGCTCTTGCCGACGAACAGCGGGATGTCGTTGAGCTCGATCGAGTACGGGACCGAGATCATCCGGTCCGGGCCGACCAGGGGGTAGGGCTGGTCGTCGTTGCACCAGTCGAGCACGTAGCTGCCGCCGAGCTCGGCGACGATCTCCGGCGTGTCGAAGGTTTCGGTGAGGGCCGGGCCCATCCACCCCCGCGGCCTGGTGCCGGTGCTCCGCTCGAGCTGCTCGAACATCCCGGCGACCGCCTCGGCCTCTTCGCTCCGCGTCTCGAAGTTGGCGTGAAGGCGTGAGTTGGTGGTGCCGTGGGCGACCCAGGACCAGTTCCGCTCGAGGCCGGCGGCGATGATCTCGGGGTTCTCGACGCAGACCTCGGAGTTCAGCAGCACGCTCGCCGGAATCTCGAGGCGGTCGAGCAGCTCGATCATCCGCCAGATCCCCACCCGCGGCCCGTAGTCGCGCCAGCCGTAGTTGAGCGGGTCCGGCTTCAGCGCCGCGGTGCCCGGGAAGATGCTCGTCGCGGGCACGTCGACGTGGTAGTGCTCGATGTTGAGCCCCACGTAGAACGCCACCCGGGCATCGCCCGGCCAGCGGATCGGCTCACGCTCGGGGAGCGGGGTGTAGGTGAACGGTGGTCTCGGACTGCTCTCACTCATACGGGCCTTCCTTTGTCAGGCGCTTTGTGACGCGGCGTTGTAGATCTCGACCTTGGCGACGCCTTCGGTGAGGACCTTCGAGACCGGACACACCTGGTGGGTGCGCTCGGCCAGCTCGTCGACCAGGTCCGAATCGAGGGCGGGGGCATCGATGGTCAGCGTCGCCTTGGTGATGGTGTAGGTGCCGTTCGCGGCCTCGAGCGTCACCCCGGCGGAGTACTCCACCTCGGTGGCGTCGACTTCGGCGCTGCGGGCGGCGTCGATGAAGGTCATGCCGAAGCAGGCGACCCAGGCACCGGCGATCATCTCCTCCGGGGTGACACCATCGGCCTTCATCCCGGGGATCCGCACCTCGTGGTCGTAGGAACCCGAGGTCGACCTGACCCGACCGAGCCGGCCACCGCTTCCGACTGCCTCACTGACGTGTTTCACATGTGTCCTTTCTCTCTGCCCGGCAGGGCGTCACATCACGTAGCCGCCGGAGACGTTCAGAGTCGTCCCTACGAAGTAGTCACCGTTGCTGGAAGCGAGGAGGACCACCGCCGGAGCGATTTCCTCGACCGTGGCGAAGCGCTTGATCGGCAGCTCCTCGCGAATCGCGTCGAGGGTCTCGGCGGGGACCCCGAGGAGGTTCTCGGTCTCGGTCGGGCCCGGCGCGATCGCGTTGACGTGGACGCCGCGCCCGATCAGCTCGACCGCGCAGGCGCGGGTGAAGCCGAGCACCCCGGCCTTGGCCGCGCAGTAGTGGGACATCTTCGGCGCGCCGCGAAGTGCCAGCTGCGAGGCGACGTTGACGATCTTGCCGCGCCGCCGCTCCAGCTCGGGCAACGCCGCCCGGGTCATCAGGTAGACCCCGGTCAGGTCCACCGCGAGCGTCTCGTTCCACTGCTCCAGCGAGAGCTCCTCGAGCGCGGAGGTGTTGGTGATCCCGGCGTTGTTGACGAGGACGTCGATGCCGCCGAGGCCGGCCACGGTGCGCTCCACCGCTGCCGTCACCTGCGCGGGCACGCTGACGTCGCAGGAGACGGCAAGCGCCTCGCCCCCGCCCTCCGTGATCGCCGTCGCGGCCTCCTCGGCACCGTCGCCGTCGCGGTCGAGGATCGCCACCCGGGCGTCCTCGGCGGCCAGGGCCTCCGCGATCGCGCGCCCGATGCCCTTGCCGGCACCGGTGACGACCGCCACCTTGCCCGCCAGCAGAGGCTCGCCCGGCATTGGCTCAGATCTCCCGGGCGGTCGTCTCGGCCTCGTAGATCACGGCCTCGATCGAGCGGGGCGCGAGGGCGTCGCCGACCAGCATCACGGCGCCGTCGCGCGCCTGCCGGAGCTCGTCGTGGAACTCGTCGCGGGGCAGCCGCGGCAGCGAGAGGACCACGGTGTCGACCTCGCGCTCGAGTGGCGGCCCGCCGTAGATGCCGCTGAGGCTGAGCCGATCCGGGGCGATCTCCTCGATCACCCGCTGCGTGGTCAGCGTGACGCCGGCGTCGAGCAGGCGCGGCGCGATCCAGTACCAGTCCTGGGTGCGGATCGTCTCTTCGCCGACGGCGTTGTGCGGCGTCACGATCTCGACCGCGACGCCGGCGGCGCTGAGGACCTCGGCGAGGCCGAGCGGCAGGTAATGGCCGACCTCGTCGTAGATCAGCACCCGCGAGCCGAGCGCGCCGGCGTCGGCGAGCATGAGGTCGAGCGCCGTGCCGAGGTCGAGCACGTGCTTCAGCTCGCAGCCCGGGATCGCGTCGCGATCCGGTCGGTAGGGGCTGGGGATGCCGCGCCGCGCGTAGGTGGAGCCGGTGGCGCAGACGACGACGTCCGCGTCCAGGCCCGCCGCCGCCCGGGCGTCGAGCTCGGAGCCGAGGCGGACCTCGACCCCGTGCTTCTCCAGCGGTCGCCGCAGGTTCGCGATCGCATCGTCCCAGCCGGCCCTGGTCGGCAGCTGCTTCAGCAGGTTGAGGTGGCCGCCGAGCTCCGCCCCGGCCTCGTGCAGGACGACCTGGTGCCCGCGCTCGGCGGCGGTGCCGGCGAACCGCATCCCGGCCGGGCCGCCGCCGACCACGACCACCGACTTGGCCTCGCCCGGATCGACCAGGCGCAGCGTGCCGTCGCCGAGCTTCGCCTCGCGCCCGGTCGCCGGGTTCATCATGCACGGCACGCGTTTCTGGTCGAAGGCGTGGGAGAGGCAGATATTGCCCCCGACGCACTTGACGATGTCCTCGGTCCGTCCTTCTTGAGCCTTCTTGACCAGGAACGGGTCGGCGAGCTGGGCACGGGTCATCGCCGCCATGTCGGTCGCGCCGCCGCCGACCAGCCGCTCGGCGGTGGCGACGTCGGCGATCCGGCCGACCAGGAAGACGACGCCGCGATCGCCGACGATGCCTTTCACCGTACGGCCGGCCTCCTCCATGAACCCTTCCGGAACCTGCATCGGGGACACCGTGCGGAACAGGGTGTGGTAACCGCCACAGGAGATGCTGAAGTAATCGAACAGGTCACAGTCGGCGAGGTAGGAGATGATCTCCTGCGCTTCGTCGCCGGTGAGGCCGGCGTCGCCGATGAATTCGTCGTATGAGAGGCGCACGCCGACGGTCATCGAAGCCCCGACCTGGGCGCGCACCGACTCGGCGATCTCCCGGATCAGCCGGCACCGGTTCTCGATGCTGCCGCCGTAACGATCGTCGCGCTTGTTATAGGCGGGGCTGAGGAACTGTCCCAGCAGGTAGCTGTGGGCGGCGTGGATCTCGACCCCGTCGAGGCCCGCGGCCTTCACGTTCAGGGCCGATTCGCCGAATGCCTTGACCGTGTCCTCGAGCTCGGTCGGGCCCATCACCATCGGCACCTCGCGGTGGACGATCGAGGTCACCCGCGAGGCCGCCCAGAGCGGGTGCCACTCGTCGTAGATCATCGTCCCTTTGTCGTGCACACCGGAGCCGAACAGCTGCACGAACTGGCTCCCGCCGTGCTCGTGCACGGCCTCGGCGAGCTTCGCGTACTGTGGCACCGCGCGCCGATCGTGGGCGGTGCAGCCGGGGTAGAAGGAGCCTTTCCAGATCGGGTGGCCCGCCTGCTGCTCGGTGATCATCAAGCCCACCCCACCCTTGGCCCGCTCGGTGTAGAAGGCGATGTGACGATCGCTGAGGAGGTGTTCCTCACCGTAGAGAATGGTCTGTGCCGTGTACATGACACGGTTACGGACCCGAGTGGGTCCGATGTCAAGTGGCTCCCAGAGGTGGGAAAGTTGACCGTTTCCGGGCGTGTTCGACTGTGCCGCTGCCGCGGCGCCGGGGGGCGACTGCATAGGTGACTCTCTCCTCAGGCCGGGGGGCCGGCGTCGAAGCTATACCTGTGTGTAACCAACTGCTTCGAGTATCACGGTGGCGGAGCGCACCCGCAAATACATTTAGGGGAAGCCGAACATCGTGTTTCAGCTATCGGCAACCGCGCCGGCGCTGCGCAGCAGGGCGCGCAGATCGCCCTCGTCGGCCGCGCGCGCGTTGTTCGCGCGGAACGGGTGCTCCAGCGCCGCGGCAACCATCGCCTCGGCCGCCGCGGCGTCCAGCTCCTCCGCGGCAAAGCTCGCCTCGAAGCCGACCGCCTCATAGAGGGCGGGGAGCCGGTCGAGGAGATCATCGCGGTCGACCGGATCCACCTGGTCGCGGTTGAAGGCGGCGACGTGGGACAGCAGGACCCCGTTCTGGTAGCCGTGCGGGAGGCGCACCGACGAGGCCGCCGAGAGGGCGTGGGCGAGGCCCAGGCCGGCGCTGCCGCAGGCGAGGTTGGCCATCGCGCTGGCCTCGATGAGGGTCTGCAGGTCGGGGTCGCGGCGCTCCTTCAGCGCCACGGGCAGCGCGTCCAGGATCTGTGCCGCCGCGGCGCGCGCCAGGGCGTCGGTGAAGCGCGAGCGCCCACGGGCCCAGAGCGCCTCGAGCGCGTGGCTCAGGGCATCGAGCCCGGCGAAGAGCATCGGCCGCTCGGGAAGCTCGCGGAGGACCCGGCCGTCGAGCAGCGCCACGCGTGGCTCGTAGCCGGGGCCGCGCACGATCGCCTGCATGGCGCCGCCGCCGGCCCGCTTGAGGACGAAGGCGTTCGAGACCTCGCTGCCGGAGCCGGCCGTGGTCGGGATCGCCAGGCAGGGGGCGGCCGGCCGGCTAGCCACCCCCACCCCCTCTAGCTCCAGCAGCGGCTCCGGGTTGGCGAGGCCCAGCGCGACGGCCTTGGCGGCGCCGAGCCCGCTGCCGCCGCCGACCCCGACCACCCGCTCGCAGCCGGCCGCCCGCGCTTCGGCGATCAGGTCGGCGGCGACCTCGAAGCTGGGATCGGCGTCGACCAGGGCGCACTCGAAGAGCGGCTCCCCGGCGGCCGCCGCCTTCACCGTCTCCAGCAGCCCGGCCGCGGCGACGCCGCGATCGCAGACCACCGCGACGCGGCCGTCGCCGAGCCCGCGCAGCAGCTCGCCGGCGCGCTCCAGAGAGCCGAGCCCGGCGACGATCGTCGTCGGCGCCGAGAACCGGCGGGCCGCCGCCTCGGCGCTCACCTATTCGGCTCGATCCTGCAGCTGGATCGAATGCAGGTCGGGCGCGCCGATCCGCGCGACCTCGCACTCCAGCAGGGTCGCGCAGCCGGGGCAGGAGAACTCGCGCAGCTCGAGCTCCGGATGCAGCCGGATGCGTCGGCCGTGCGCCTCCGGGCCGACCACCCGGCGCGCCGCGCGGCGCTTCCAGTCGTCGGTCACGGCGCCGAGATCCTCGCCGCAGTGGCAGCGCAGCCCGTCCTCGTCGCGGGACAGGTAGGGCCCGAACGGCTCGCCCTCGGCGCGGGCCGCCGCGGAAGCCTCCCGGGCGGGCGGGGCGCCGAGCCGGTCGGCCCTCACCGCGGCCCGGCGGGCGGCCGTCGCGGCGGCGTCGATCTCCCCGCCCGTGACCACGACGCCGTAGTGCTCGCGGGCGGACTCGGGGCTGACCAGCCCGTCGAGGACGTCGGCGAGGACCGCCTCGGGATCGCGGTCGAGCGGGTCGCCGAAGCCGCCGCCGCCCTGGAAGCTGTAGCCGAAGACTTCGCCCGCGCGCAGCGGGAAGTGCCCCGGCTTCGGCCCCGTCTCCTCCGTCCCCGGCACCGCCCGCAGCGAGTCGGGGTCGAGCACGCGGCCGACCGTGCCCTCGCCCTCGCGCAGCAGCAGCGGGTCGTTGCAGGCCGCCTCCATGCCGCCGAAGAGGCCGGCCGAGTTCGGCACCTCGACCCCGTGGGAGATCAGCATCGCGCCGAGCTGGTCGACGTCGTGCGGGGTCAGCGCCAGCCCGACGGCGGCGCCGCCGCGGCGACGGCCGGGCCCGGCGGTGTCGGGGACCAGGCGCCGGTAGAGGTAGAGGATCGGGCCGCCTGCCTCGTTGCTCTCGACGTTGGCGATCGAGGGCCGCGGCACGCAGTAGTCGCCGGAGCCGCTGATCCCGTCGTGGTCGGCGTAGGCGCCGCCGCCGCCCGCGGTCGAGTCGAGGACGAAGGTCCCGTAGGGCCCGCCGTCGCGGTCCTGCCCGGACAGGGTCAGGACCATCATCGAGCCCTTCGTGATCGCCGTCGCCTCGGCGGCGGTCGCCGCCGAGCAGGCGGCCAGGCGGGAGACGGCGGCGACGCTGACGTTGGTCGCGACCCAGACCGCCGACACCGTCCCCGAGGAGACCGGCGCGGGCCAGGAGGCGTTGATGATCGAGGCCTCCGGCGCGCGCACCTCGACCGCCCGCAGGATCCCGTGGTTCCAGCGGATGTCGGGCGCCAGGATCGGCAGCAGCGCCGTGAACACCGCGCCCACCAGGCCGGCGCGGGTGCAGTTGATGAAGCCCGGCGCCTGCGGCGAGGAGCCCTCGAAGTCGAAGACCAGCCGGTCGCCGGTCTTGTGCAGGGCGAGGCGGACCTCGTAGAGCAGGTCCTCGTGGCCGTCGTGCTCGAGGAAGTCGACGGCGCGGAAGACACCGTCCGGGAGCTGGCGGAGGCGCGCCCGGATCCGCCGCTCGGAAGCCTCGATCTCAGCCTCCATCACGCCGAGGACGACCTCCGTCCCATAACGCTCCAGCACCTCCTCGAGCCGGCGGGCGGCGACGTTGTTGGCGGCGATCATCGCCTTCAGGTCCAGGCCGAGGACCATCGGCAGCCGCGTCATCCCCATGATCATCTGCCAGATGTCCTCGCGGATCTCGCCGCCTTCGACCAGCTTGACGCCGGGCAGCAGCATCGCCTCCTGCTGGATTTCGTGGGCGTCGACCGCCCAGCTGCCGAAGCTCATGCCGCCGATGTCGAGCTGGTGCGCGCAGGAGCCGGCCCAGGCGATCAGCCGCTCGCCGTCGAAGAGCGGCGCGACGATCGCGACGTCGGGCTGGTGGACGGCGCCGCGGTAGGGGTCGTTGAGGATGAACATGTCGCCGGGGCGGATCCCCGGGTTGTCGCTGAACTGGGCGATCACGTTCTCGATCACCGAGGACATCGTGCCGCTGTGGAAGAGGACCTGGGGGCCCATCGTCACGGTCGCGCCGTCGGCCAGGTAGATGCCGTTGTTGAAGTCGGTCGCCTCGGTCACGACCGGCGAGCCGGAGACCGACTTCAGCGTGATCGCCTGCTCCTCGGCGATCGCCGAGAGCTTGTTGCGGATCACCTCGAAGCTGATCGGGTCGAGGCCGTGCGCGTCGCGGGCGGCCTCGGCGACGGTGCTCACGCCTTGCTCCTTTCCTCGATCACCAGGTTGCCATGCGGGTCGACCGCGGCGACCTGGCCGGAGCCGACGAAGACCGTCGTCGTCGGGTGCTCGACCACGGCCGGCCCCGGCAGCTCGGAGCCCGCGGTGAGGCCGCCCCACTGCACCACCGCGGCGTCGGCGTAAGCGCCGGCGACGGTGTCGTAGACGCGGCGGCTCGCGCGGCCGTTCTCGCTCACCGGCGCGGTCGCCTGCAGGCTCGGCTTGCGGCGGCGGCCGACGGCGTCGACCCGGAAGGTAGTCATCTCGATCCCGGCCTCGCGGAAGGCCGCGCCCTTGCCGTAGGTGTCCTCGTACATCGCCTCGAAGCGCTCGAACAGGGCCTCGAGCGCGGCCTCCTCGACGGCGCCCGCGTCGACCGGGACGATCAGCTCGTGGGTCTGGCGGCGATAGCGCATGTCGACGCTGCGGCGCAGCTCCGCCTGCTCGGCCTCGATGCCGTTGCCGCGCAGGCGCTCCAGGCACTCGGCTTCGAGGGCCTCGAAGCGCTCCTCGATCTCCTCGACCTCGATCCCGGCGGTCAGCGGCTGATCGCCGCCGCCCGCCCGCACCAGGTGTGAGCGCTCGGCCGAGTGGTGGATGTCGGAGGCCAGCGCGCCGTAGGCCGACTGGACCATCGAGACCGCCGGGACGACGATCTTGGCGGCGCCGAGGTCGCTGCCGAAGCCGGCGCAGTGCATCGGTCCGGCGCCGCCGTAGGCGTAGAGGACGAAGTCGCGCGGGTCGTGGCCGCGGCCGATCGTGAGCTGCCGCAAGGTGTCCGCCATCTGGGAGTCGACGATCCGCCGGATGCCGGCTGCGGCGACGATCGGGTCCTCGCCCAGCGGCCCCGCGATCTGCTCGGCGATCGCCGCTTCGGCCGCCGCCTTGTCGAGCTTCATGCGGCCGCCGAGGAAGGTCTCGGGGTCGATCACGCCGAGCACCAGGTCGGCGTCGGTCACCGTCGCCCGAGTGCCGCCGCGCCGGTAGCAGACCGGTCCCGGCATCGCCCCGGCGCTCTCCGGGCCGACCCGGATCATCCCGTCCTCGACCGAGGCGATCGAGCCGCCGCCGGAGCCGATCGCGGTGATGTCGATCATCGCCGCGCTGAGGTGGTAGCCGCCGACCTCGGTGTGGGAGCTGATCGAGGGGCGGCCGTCGAGGATCAGGCCGACGTCGAAGCTGGTGCCGCCCATGTCGGTGGTGATGACGTTGCCGTGGCCGAGCATCTCGGCCAGATAACGGGAGCCGATCACGCCGCCGCTCGGCCCGCTGGCCAGCAGCAGCACCGCGTGCGCGGCGGCATCGCGGGCGCTCATCACCCCGCCGATGCTGTTCATGACGCTGAACTGGCCGGCGAAGCCGCGCTCGCGCAGGCCCTGCTCGAGGCGGTCGAGGTAGGCGGCGACGACCGGGCCGAGGTAGCTGTTCAGGACCGTGGTCGCGGTCCGCTCGTACTCGCCGATCACCGGGCTGACCTCGCTGGAGAGGCTGACGAAGAGGTCGTCGCCGGCCTGCTCGGCGATCAGCTCGCGCAGCCGCTGCTCGTGGGCGGGGTTCTTGAACGACCAGAGCAGGCTGACGGCGAAGGCCTCGACGCCGGCCTCGAGCAGCGCCGCGATCTGGCGCCGCGCCCCCTCCTCGTCGAGCGGGACGAGGACGCGGCCGGCCTGGTCGACGCGCTCGGTCAGCTCGCCGACGAGGCGGCGGGGGACGATCGGCTCCGGCTGCCGGCGGCGGCTGTACCAGCCGAGCTCGTCGGTCGCGAGCGCCGTGGTGAAGCCCATCAGGCGCTGGATGAAGAGCGTGTCGCCGAAGCCGGCGGTGGTCAGCAGCGCCGTCTTCGCCCCGGTCCGCTCGATCAGCGCGTTGGTCGCCTGGGTGGTGCCGTGGCCGAAGCTCTCGACGCCGGTGAGGAGCTGCTCCAGCGAGATCCCCCGTTCGCCCGCGATCAGGTCCAGGCCGTCGAAGACCCCGCGCTCCAGTTCGCCCGGCGTGGTCGGCGCCTTGGTGGTGACGAGGCCGTGCTCCTCGTCCATCACGACGATGTCGGTGAAGGTGCCGCCGATGTCGACGCCCACGTAGCTCCCAGAGTCCATCCGGGTCAACCTATTCCCGAAATCGACATAGCGCAAATAGAAGGTTTCTCTTCGCCCAATTGCTGATTAGCTATAGTCGTCCCATGCCGATGGATATGCGCATCCAGCTCTCGAAGCTGGCTGTCTACTGCCGCGTCGTCGAGCTCGAAAGCGTCACCAAGACGGCCAAGGAGATGTATCTCTCGCAGCCCGTGGTGACCGCCCACGTGCGCACGCTGCAGGACCGGCTCGGGGTCCAGCTGCTCTACCGCGACGGCCACACGATGCGGCCGACCGAGGAAGGCCGGCTGATCTACGAGTGGGCGAAAGACCTCCTCACCCGCAGCCAGGAGATGGCGCGGCGGATCGAGGGCCTCGCCGACGGCAGCGCCGGGTCCGCCGCGATCGCCGCCAGCATGACCGCCGGCAGCTACCTGCTCCCCGACGTGCTGGCGCGCTTCCTGAACGAACGGCCCTCGGCCCAGATCAGCATGGACATGTTCGACCCCGAGCACGTGATCGCGACGGTCGAATCGGGCGAACACGACTTCGGCGTCCTGATCGGCCGCGAACCGGCCTCCGGCACCGCGCTCAAGTTCGAGGAGATCGGCGAGGACGAGTTCCTCCTCGTCACCGACGCCGACTCCGGCCAGCCCGAGCGCGTGGCGAAGGGCGACGTCGCCGGCCTCCAGCTGGTCACCTCGCCGAAGAACCGCGTCCGCACCCACCTGCTCAACGAACTCCTCCACGAGGAGGGCATCGAACGCGGCCCGCCCGCGATCGAGCTCGGCCACGCCGAGGCGATGAAGCGCGTCCTGAAGACCACCGGCGCCGTCTCCTTCCTCTTCCGCTCCTCGGTCGAAGACGAGCTCTCCCGCGGCGAACTCCGCCGCATCGAGATCGAAGGCACCGAGCGCCGGCCCGCCCCGATCGTCCTCACCTACCGCGACAGCCGCAGCTTCTCCGCCCTCCAACGCGACCTGGTCGACGCGATCCGCCACGGCATCCCCGGCGCCCACTCCCCCGACTCCCTGGCCACGGCCGGCACGTAGCGGCTCGCCGGGCGGGGGTGCGGGGGGTTGGCGGCCGTCCGAGGGGGTTGAGGGTGGTCCCGGGCGGCTTCCGTGGGGGAGAGGGCGGCGGGACGGGAGGAGGTCGGACTTCCGTGACGCAGGCGACACAGGGACCGGGAGGAGGTCGGACTTCCGTGACGGAGGCGTCACAGGGACGGGAGGAGTTCGGACCTCCGTGACGCCCGTGTCCGGGAGACTCCACACCTCGGCCCGATCGGCGACGAAGATGCCGGGAACGTCACACGCTCTCTCGCCTCGTGTCGCTCTCGGGGCCGGGGACGAGGCCCCGGGAGCATGCGGTCGACCTTTCGTCCGGAT
>Ga0070679_100002310_pt1 | contig 17249 bp, 16 predicted proteins | sample KBSC63BmetaG_FD_65652 | JGI IMG/M metagenome (GOLD analysis project Ga0070679, IMG submission 65652) | Corn rhizosphere microbial communities from Kellogg Biological Station, Michigan, USA - KBS C6-3B metaG | ecosystem: Host-associated > Plants > Roots > Rhizosphere | place: USA: Michigan... | reverse complement strand
TCAGGCGAAGGTCGACGGCGGCCTCGTCGTCGAGGGCGTCGACGGGCCGGCGGAACGCGCGGGCATCGTCGCCGGCGACGTGCTGCTCGCGATCAACGGCAAGTCGGTGCAGTCGGTCGACCAGGTGAAGAGCGTGCTCGCCGGCAAGCCGAAGAGCGTCGCGCTGCTCGTGCAGCGCGAAGGCGAGAAGATCTTCGTCCCGGTCAAGGTCGGCTGACCTCGGGTCCTCGGGGCCTTGCGCCCGGCGCGCTCGCCAGCAGCGCGCCGGGCGCTTTGCCGCCGCGCGCGCTCGGCGCCCTGTGGCGTCGCGGCCACCGGCGTGAACTAGTTTCCGCTCCGGCCCCGGCCGATCCCCGATTCACGGGATGGCCGCCTTAAGCTTCGCGGGTTTGTCGCGATCCGGCGACGGTCAGGAGAGCCCGCATGCCATCGTTGTCCTTGTCGGTCCGTGCGACCGCACGCGCGCTGACGCTCGCGCTCGCGTACGCCTTGACAGGTGCCGCCGGCGCCGCCGAGATCCACGTCCTGCTCGGGATCGACCCGGCCGATTCCGCCAGCGACGTCCTCCTCAGCGCCTCGCTCGCGCCCGCGCAGTCGCTCACGCGCGCGACCGGCCAGCGCACCACGATCGCCCAGACGTCGACCATGGCCGAGGTGATGCGCGCCAGCCGCACGGTCGAGAACGAGATCATCATCGCGCCGGCGCACGTCACCGCGTCGGCGATCCTGCACGCCTACCAGCTGCTCGCGACCAGCGGCCAGGACCAGGTCTACGCGCTGGTCGCCAAGAACGACATCGACAAGGTCGAGAAGCTCGTCGGCAAGCGCCTGTACCTGCCGCAGCAGGATTCGCTGCGCAGCTACGTCGCCAAGGGCCTGCTCACGGAAGCCGGCCTGAAGCTGCCGCAGTTCTCGAAGGTCACCTACGGCAACACGAGCGGCGGCGGGCTGGTCGCGCTCTCGTTCGACATGGCCGACGTGACCGTCGCGGACGAGACGCAGGCCAAGGAGTGGATCGCCTCGCACCCGGGCCTCGCGCGCATCCTGAAGACGACCCGGCCGGTGCCCGGCGGCATGAACATGGTGGTGCGCAAGGACTTCTGCGCCACCGAGTGTCCGCGCCTCGCCGAGTGGGTCAATTCGCCCGACGGTGCCATCCCCGGCGTCGGGCGCTTTCGCATGGCCTCGGCCGACGCCGGCCGCCAGTTCACCTATGTCGCCTCGCTCGGCATCGCGACGCCGGAATCGATCAACGGCGTCACGCGCGTCAGCGCCGAGCAGGTGCTCGATCTCCTGAAGCAGGGCGTCACGATCGTCGACACGCGCTCGCAGAAGGAGTTCGACAGCGAGCACGTGCGCGGCGCCGTCCTCGCACCGTACCTGGAGAAGAGCCTCAAGGAAGTCGACTTCGACGTGAAGAAGGACGACTTCAGCGCGCTGAAGAACATTCCCAAGGACAAGCCGGTCGTCTTCATGTGCAACGGCCCCGAGTGCTGGAAGTCGTACAAGGCGTCACGGGTGGCGCACGCCGAGGGCTACACCAAGATCTACTGGTTCCGCGGCGGCATGCCCGAATGGCGCGAGAAGCACCTGCCGCTCGAAGGCAGCGCCGGCGGCGCGCTCGCCAAGCTGCCTGCACCGGCGCCGTCTCCCGCGCGCGCCAAGGCGCTCACCGCCGCGCGCTGACGCGAGCGCGAACCACCCCGGGGCGTCTTTCGACAGCCTAGGGCTCGCGCCGCAGGTCGACGACGCGCTCGGTCTGCTCGCTGTTGAGCCAGAGCCGGCCGCGGATGCGCTTGCCGTCCGGATCGATCGCGCCGCGCAGCGCGCCGGTGTCGATCGGGTCGCCGCCTTCGGGCGGGTCGACGTGCACCGAGACGAGGATCCGGCGCGGGCCCGGAGGCACGTCGTCGGCGATGACGTCGTCCTGCTCGCTGCGAACCAGCCCTTCGCCGCGGTAGAACACCCGCGTGAGCGGCATTCCGGTGCGCTGCTTCCAGTAGTCGCGGTAGTTGGTCCAGTCGGGGTCGCGCTCGATATCGACCGCGCTGCTCGCGATGCGCAGGTTCACGCCCTCCTGCGCGATCGTCACCATGATGACCTCGCCGTCGCGCGAGCTCGGTGCGCCGCGCTTGCCCACGCTCGCACGCCAGCGACCGGAAAGGTTGGGGCCGTTGCGCTCCTTTCGCTCCTCGTACCAGCGCCAGGCGGCGAAGCCGCCACCGGCGAGCAGCAAGGCGGCGCCGGCGGCGAGCGCGCGGCGGCGCGAACGCGCCGTGTCGCTGGCCGGGAGGCCTGCCTGCGCCAATCCGTCGCCAAGCGGCAGCGGCGCGGAGCCGAACTCGCCCGGTGTCGTCCGCGGCACGACGCCGAGCGCGCGCAGGTCGCCGGCGAGCCGGTCGAGATCCTGGCGCCAGTCGTAGGCGCGCAGCTTTCGCCAGGTGCGCTCGCTCAGCTGGTCGAAGGGCGGCGGCAGATCGGAGGCGGGCGGCGTCTGCGAGACGCCGTCGCAAAGCAGCGGGATGATCTGCGCGCCCGCAGCGAGCGCCGCCTCGAGCTCGTCGCGCACCGGATCGTCCTGGCGATCGATGCAGCGCCGGCCGGCGCTGTCGCGTGCACCGAGGTAGTTCGGCGTGACGAGGACGAGCAGGATCGGCGAGGCGGTCAGCGTGCGGGCGATCTCGTCGCGCCAGCGGCTGCCGGCCGGCAGATCCTCCTTGTCGAGGAAGATCTGCTCCTGGCCGAACAGCGCGTCGAGGTCTCTTGCCAGCGCCGTGGCCTTGTCGGCGCCGTCGCTGCTGCGGTAGCTGATGAAGACGCGTGCGGACATGGGGATTCGCTAACCCGGATGCGCGAGTGTGGCGCCTTCTGCCAGAGTGCGTCGATCCAGAACTTCACGAGAGCTGCCTTGCAGAGCGAACGAAAGGCGATCCTCGTCGTCGGCGCCGGCGATGCCACCGGTGGCGCGATCGCGCGGCGGTTCGCGCGCGAGGGGTTCGTCGCCTGCGTGACGCGGCGCAGCGCCGACAGGCTCGAGCCGCTCGTGGCACAGATCCGCGCCGAAGGCGGCGAGGCGCACGCGTTCGGCTCGGACGCGCGCATCGAAAGCGAAGTCGAAACGCTCGTTTCGCGCATCGAGCACGACATCGCGCCGATCGAGGCAGCGGTGTTCAACATCGGCGCGAACGTCCGCTTCGGCATCGCCGAGACCACCGAGCGCGTCTACCGAAAGGTGTGGGAAATGGGCGCGCTCGCCGGCTTCCTCACCGGCCGCGAAGTCGCCAAGGCGATGCTGCCGCGCAAGCGCGGAACGATCGTCTTCACGGGCGCGACCGCGAGCGTGCGCGGCTCGGCGGGCTTCGCCGCCTTCGCCGGCGCCAAGCACGCGCTGCGCGCGCTCGCGCAAAGCATGGCGCGCGAGCTCGGGCCGCAGGGGATCCACGTCGTCCACGTCGTCATCGACGGCGCGATCGACACCCGCTTCATCGCCGAGAACTTCCCGGATCGCTATGCGCTGAAGGAGCGAGGCGGCATCCTCAGCCCGGAAGCGATCGCCGACAACTACTGGCACCTGCACCGCCAGGACCGGAGCGCGTGGACGCACGAGCTCGACTTGCGCCCCTGGATGGAGACGTGGTGAATCCGATGAGCGAACGAACCGTCGAGTTCTTCTTCGATGTCGGCAGCCCGGCGTCGTACCTCGCGTGGACGCAGCTGCCGGCGATCGCGGCGGAGACGGGCGCGACCATCGCCTGGCGGCCGATGCTGCTCGGCGGCGTGTTCAAGGCCACCGGCAACGCGAGTCCGATGACCGTGCCGGCGAAGGCGCGCTGGATGAACGACGACCTGCAGCGCTGGGCAGAGCGCTACGGCGTCGTCTTCCGCTTGAATCCCGACTTTCCGATCAACACGCTGACGCTGATGCGCGGCGCGGCGGGCATGCAGATGCGATCGCCGGGCGAGTTCCTGCGCTATCTCGACGTCGTCGAGCGGGCGATGTGGGAGTCGCCGCGCGACCTCGGCGACGCCGCGGTGCTCTCGGAAACGCTTGCCGAAGCGGGCTTCGATCCGGCGACCTTCGCCGCGCTCGTCGCCGATCCCGAGGTCAAGGCAAAGCTCATCGCGACGACCGAAGAGGCGGTCGCGCGCGGCGCGTTCGGCGCACCGACCTTCTTCGTCGACGGCGTGATGTTCTTTGGCCAGGACCGCCTCGATTTCGTGCGCGCTGCGCTCGCCGCGCGGCGCTGAGCAGGCGCGCCTCAGAGGTCGGTGCGCAGCTTCCAGATCTCGGGGAAGAGGACGACGTCGAGCATCTTGCGCAGGTAGCTCACGCCGCCGGTGCCACCGGTGCCGCGCTTGAAGCCGATGATGCGTTCGACCGTGGTCACGTGCCGGAAGCGCCAGAGCCGGAACATGTCCTCGAGATCGGTCAGCTCCTCGCCGAGCTGGTACAGATCCCAGTGCGCCTGCGGATCGCGGTAGACGACGAGCCACGCCTGCTCGACCGCTTCGCTCTGCTCGTACGGCGCCGACCAGTCGCGCTCGAGGTGGCTTGTGGGCACCGGCAGGCCGCGGCGGGCGAGCAGGCGCAGCGACTCGTCGTAGAGCGACGGCGCGTCGTGCGCCGCCTGCACCTGCGCAAGCAGGTCGGGGCGGTGCGCATGGGGCTTGAGCATGGTCGCGTTCTTGTTGCCGAGCAGGAACTCGATCTCGCGGTATTGCCAGCTCTGGAAGCCGCTGCTCGACGCGAGCGACGGCCGGATCGTCGAATACTCGGGCGGCGTCATCGTCGCCAGCACGTCCCAGGCGTGCACCATCTGCTCCATGATCCGGCTGACGCGCGCGAGCATCTTGAACGCGGGCTGCAGCCGGTCCTCGGCGACCGCGCGCACGGCAGCGCGCAGCTCGTGCAGCAGCAGCTTCATCCACAGCTCGTTGACCTGGTGCTGGACGATGAACAGCATCTCGTCGTGCGCGCCCGAGCGCGGGTGCTGCGCGGCGAGGATCTCGTCGAGGTGGAGGTAGTCGCCATAGCTCATGTCGCGGCTGAAGTCGAGCTTGGCCGGCTCGCCGGCGACCGTCTCGGCCGCTGCGCCGGGACGCGGATCTGGTTCGCTCATCAGGTCACCTTCGCTCGCCGGCCGAAGCGCTCTTCGCGATGGGCGCCGCTCGCCAGCACGTCGTGCAGTTGCTCGGCCGCGTCCCACGCGTCGACGAAGCGCGTGTAGAGCGGCGTGAAGCCGAAGCGGAGCAGGTCGAGGCCGAGCGTCGCGTCGGCGCCGCGCGTGTCGCCTTCGCCCGGCGCCTGGCCGGCGCGGAAGTCGCCGATCACGCCGCGCTCGATGAGCGCCTGCATCACGCGATAGCCGTCGGCGTGCGCGAAGCTCGCCTGGCTGCCGCGCTCGTCGGCGTTGCGCGGCGACACCAGCGTGAGGCCGAGGCCGGCGCAGCGCGCCTCGACGCGCGCGATGAAGAGCTCGCCGAGCGCGACCGACTTCGCGCGCAGCGCGGCCAGGCCGCCGAGCGGCTCGGCAGCGGCGAACACCTCGAGGCCGCACTCGAGCGCCGCCATCGCGAGCACCGGCGGCGTGCCGCAGACAAAGCGCGCGATTCCAGCCGCCGGCCGATACGAAGGAGCGAACTCGAACGGTGCCGCGTGACCGAGCCAACCCGAGAGCGGCTGGCGCAGCTGCTCGCGGTCCATGCGCTCGGTGTGGCGCGGATGCGCCCAGAGAAACGCCGGCGCGCCCGGGCCGCCGTTCAGGTACTTGTAGCCGCAGCCGACCGCGAAATCGGCGTCGGCGTCGTGCAGATCGAGGGGCAGCGCGCCGGCCGAGTGCGCGAGGTCCCAGACGACGAGCGCGCCGGCGGCGTGCGCGGCGGCCGTGGTCTCGGCGAGCCGGTGGATGCGGCCGCTGCGGTAATTGACGTGCGTGAGGAGCAGCAGCGCGACGTCGCCCGCGAGCGCTTCGCCGATCCGCGCGCCGTCGGCAAGCCGCAGCGTCATCCCCGCCTGCGCGGCGACGCTCTCGGCGATGTAGAGGTCGGTCGGGAAGTTGCCGCGCTCCGAGACGATCGCGGTGCGTCCCGGCGCGTCCTTTCGCTGCAGTGCCGCCGCGGCGCTCAGCACCTTGAAGAGATTGAGCGACGTCGAATCGGCGACGATCACCTCGCCGGCGCCAGCGCCGATCAAGTTCGCGATGTGGTCGCCGATGCGGCGCGGCAGATCGATCCAGCCGGCGCTGTTCCAGCTGCGGATGAGGCCCTCGCCCCATTCGCGCTGCGCAACCTCGGCGAGACGCGAAGCGGTGCGCCGCGGCAGCGCACCGAGCGAGTTGCCGTCGAGATAGACGATGCCGTCCGGCAGCGCGAACTCGTCGCGCAGCGGCGCCAGGGGGTCGGCGCGATCGCGCGCGGCGCAGTCGTCGCGGCTCGCGGGTGGCGGCGCGAAGGTCGAGACGGGAGCGTCATGCATGGGCTTCGACGGTAGCACCGCCTGCGCTTCGATCGCAGCGCTGCGTCTGCCGGAACGCAGCGCCGCGCCGCGACAACGCGCCGCAGCGGCGCGCTTGACAGCGCCGCCGTCGCTCCCTAGCGTGACCGCATGACGCGCCCGGATCTCGCCCCGCAGTGCGGGGCTCGACGGTGACGGGCAACGCCGGCGACGCGCCGGCGGCGCCGCTGGCGCGCACCGCCGTGATCGCCCTGTCGACGTACTTCGTCGTCGTCTGGGGTGCCGGCTTCGTCGCCTCGCGCATCGCCCTGCAATACGCGGCGCCGTTCAGCTACATCGGCGTGCGCTACACGCTGGCGCTCGCGGTCGCATTCGTCGCCTTCGGCAGGCACGCGCGCTGGCCGCGCGCGCCGCGCGACTGGGGTCACGCCGTCGTCGCCGGGCTGCTGAGCCACGCCGGCTATCTCGGCGGCAGTCATTACGCGCAGCGCTGGGGGCTCTCGGCCGGCGTCACCGCGCTCGTCCTCGCGCTGCAGCCGCTCCTCACGGCGGTCGTCGTCTCGCGCTGGTTGCACGAGCGGCTCGGCCGCATGCAGGCCGTCGGCGTCGCTGTCGGCCTCGCCGGCGTCGCGCTCGTGGTCGGCGAGCGAGCGCTCGCCGGCAGCGTGAGCGCGTTGAGCATCGTCGCGATCCTGGCGGCGCTCGCCTGCGTCACGGCTGGCACGCTATACCAGCGCCAGTTCTGCGCCGACAGCGACTTGCGCGCAGCGGTCTGCATCCACTTCGCCGCGACCGCGCTCGTCATGCTGCCGCTCGGCCTTGTGCTCGAGCACTTCGAGATGGTCTGGAATGCGCCGATCGCCGGCGCGCTCGCGTACCACGTCGTGCTCGGCTCGATCGGCGCCTATTCGATCCTGCACTTCCTGATGCGCCACGGTCAGGCCACCGGCGTCACGAGCCTGCTCTACCTGACGCCGCCGGTGGCCGCGCTCGTCGAATGGGCGGTGTTCGGCAGCCCGCCGACGGCGACCATGTGGCTCGGCATGGCGGTCGCCTGCGTCGGCGTCGCGATGACGACGTGGCGCATGACGCGCGTCGCGCGCGGCCCGATCGTCGAAGAGCCGTCCTGACAGAGCGCGCGTGCGGCGCCGCGCGCGTCGGCGCGCGTCTGACTCAGCCGATGCGGCCGAGGACGAGGTACTCCATCAAGGCCTTCTGCACGTGCAGGCGGTTCTCGGCTTCGTCCCAGACGACCGACTGCGGGCCGTCGATCACCTCGGCCTCGACTTCCTCGCCGCGGTGCGCCGGCAGGCAGTGCATGAAGAGCGCGTCGGGCTTCGCCGTGGCCATCATCTCGCGGTCGACGCACCAGTCGGCGAACGCCTTGCTCCGCTCGGCGCTTTCCGCTTCGTAGCCCATGCTCGTCCAGACGTCGGTGGTGACGACGTCGGCGTCGCGGCACGCGTCGAGCGGATCGCGAAAGACGCGCAGGCATTCGGTCCGCTTGACGCCTGCGGCCGCCGCGTCGACCTCGTAGCCGCCCGGCGTGCTCACGTGCAGCGTGAAGCCGAGGGCGTCGGCCGCCTGCAGCCAGGTCGCGGCCATGTTGTTGCCGTCGCCGACCCAGGCGACGGTCTTGCCCTCGATCGAGCCACGCTGCTCGATCCAGGTGAACACGTCGGCCAGGATCTGGCACGGGTGGTATTCGTTCGTCAGCCCATTGATGACCGGCACGCGCGAGTTGGCGGCGAATGCCTCGAGCTTGGCCTGCTCGAAGGTGCGGATCATGACGATGTCGACCATGCGGCTGATCACGCGCGCGGTGTCCTCGACCGGCTCGGCGCGGCCGAGCTGGCTGTCGGTCGTCGTCAGGTTCACGACCGATCCGCCCATCTGGTACATGCCGGCCTCGAAGCTGACGCGGGTGCGCGTCGACGCCTTCTCGAAGATCATCGCCAGCGTGCGGTCGACGAGAGGCGTGTACTTCTCGTAGTTCTTGAAGCGCTTCTTGATCTCGCGCGCGCGCTCGAACAGATAGGCGTACTCCTCGGCGCGGAAGTCCCTGAACTGCAGGAAGTGCTTCATCAGGCTCATTCCGGGCTTCATGCCGGTAGGCAGGGCGTCATGCCGGCTCGCGCAGGAAATCCTTGATCAGCGGGCAGAGGATGGCGGCGATCTGCTCGGCCTCGTCGCGATGCAGGATCAGCGCCGGCAGGAGCCGCACGACGCGCTCGGCGGTGACGCTCACGAGCAGCCCGGCGGCCGCGGCGCGCGCGAGCAGCGGCGCGCACGGGCGGTCGAGCTCGATGCCGAGCATGAGGCCCTGGCCGCGCACCTCGACCACGCCGGCCACGCCCGCGAGCTCGCGCTCGAGGTCGGCCTTCAGCAGCGCGCCGATCTCGGCCGCGTTGGCGAGCAGGCCGTCTTCCTCGACGATCTTCAACGTCTCGACGCCGGCGCGCATCGCGAGCGGGTTGCCGCCGAAGGTCGTCCCGTGGTTGCCGACGCCGAACACGCCCGCCGCACGCGGGCCGCAGACGAGCGCGCCGATCGGCACGCCCGAGCCGAGCCCCTTGGCGACCGGCATCACGTCGGGGCGGATGCCGGCCCACTGGTGCGCGTACCACTTGCCCGTGCGGCCCATGCCGCACTGCACCTCGTCGAGCATGAGGAGCCACTCGTTCTCGTCGCAGACGCGGCGGACTTCGCGCAGGTACTCGACCGTCGTCGGCCGGATTCCGCCTTCGCCCTGGATGACCTCGAGAAAGACGGCGACGACGTTGCGGTTCGAGCGCGCGACCTCCTCGATCGCGCCGACGTCGTTGAGCGGAACACGAACGAACCCCTCGACCAGCGGGCCGAAGCCGGCCTGGATCTTCGCGTTGCCGGTCGCCGACAGCGTCGCCAGCGAGCGGCCGTGGAATGCTCCCTCGTAGACGACGATCTCGGGACGCTCGACGCCGCGGTCGTGGCCGAACTTGCGCGCGACCTTGAGCGCCGCCTCGTTCGCCTCCAGCCCGGAGTTGCAGAAGAAGACGTTGCTCAGCCCGGAAAGCTCGCACAGCTTCGCGGCGAGCCGCTCCTGCAGCGGCACCAGGTAGTAATTGGAGCTGTGGATCAGCTTGGCGACCTGGTCCTGCAGCGCCGGCACGAGCTTGGGGTGCGCGTGGCCGAGCGTGTTGACGGCGATCCCGGCGAGCGCGTCGAGGTACTTCCTGCCCTCGGTGTCCCACACCCAGCAGCCGCGCCCGTGCGAGAGCGCGATCGGCAGGCGGCCGTAGGTCGGCATGACGTGCGGCTCGGCAGCGGCAGCGCCGCCGGCAGTGACTGCGGAAAGCCTGTCGGGCGCATTCATCGTCGTCGCTTCCACGGGAGCCGAAAGGAGGGCGGATTCTAAAGGCGCGTCATTCCGCACGGCGCGCCGTTGTTGCGTTGCAGCACGAGCCGCCGAGGCACGGCGACAATTCGCGCTCCAGCATTCCCGTGGGCGCGCGTGGCCGAGCCGAAACGATTCTTCATCGAGGGGCTGACCGCCGACGGCAAGACCTTCCGCCCGAGCGACTGGGCCGAGCGGCTCGCGGGCGCGCTCTCGTCGTTTCGCCCCGAGGGCGCGTCGCGCGGCGCGGGCTCGTTCATCGGCTATTCGCCGTTCTGCGTGCCGCGGTACCTGGGCCCCGTCAAAGGCGTTCTGGTGGACGAGCGGCTGCGCGAGATCGAGCCGATGGCGTGGGACTTCGTCATGAACTTCGCGCGCGACAACGCGCTCGTCGTCGTCGAGGACCCGCAGCTCGAGGAGACATGAAAAAAGGGCCCGCAGGCCCTTTTCGATCGACGCGGCGCGTGGCTCAGGCGGCCGTCGCGAGCGCCTTCACCTTCGCGGCCAGCCGGCTCTTGTGGCGCGCTGCCTTGTTCTTGTGGAACAGGTTCTTGTCCGCCACCGAGTCGATGACCGGCTGCGCAGTCTTGAAGAGCTCGACCGCCTTGTCCTTGTCGCCCGCGTCGACCGCCTTCTGCACGTTCTTGATCACGGTGCGAAAGCGCGAGCGAAGCGCGATGTTGGCGGCACGAAGCTTCACGTCCTGGCGGGCGCGCTTCAGGCCCGAGGCGATGCGGACGGTCTTCTTCTTGGATTTGGAGGCAGTGGCCATGAACGGGGTCTTGCGGAGGGTTTGCGGATGAATCCTGCAGCGAAAGCGGCCTGCTGGGCGGGCTTCGGCAAAGAGCGCGAGTATAGCATCGCCCGGCCCTCGACGAGACCCTTCCCGGCCTGCCCCACCCCATGAACCTGCTCCGAGCGGCGTCGACGATCTCGCTCTTCACGCTCGCCTCGCGCGTCACCGGCCTGCTGCGCGAGATCATGGTCGCCTCGGTGTTCGGCGCCGGTGCCTCGTTCGACGCCTTCAACGTGGCGTTTCGCATCCCCAACCTGCTGCGACGCCTGTTCGGCGAGGGGGCGTTCTCGCAGGCATTCGTGCCGACGCTCGCGCGCACGCGGGCGATCGAAGGCGACGCGGCCACCGGGCAGCTCGTCGACGCCGTCGCCACGGTGTTGTTCCTGGCGCTCGTTGCCACGTGCATCGTCGGCGTCGCCGCCGCGCCGGCCGTCGTCTGGCTGACGGCGTCGGGCCTCGAGCGGTTCGATCAAGCCGTCTTCATGACGCGGGTGATGTTTCCCTACATCGGCTTCATCTCGCTGGTGTCGTTGTCGGCCGGCGTCCTCAACACCTGGAAGCGCTTCGCCGTCCCGGCCGTGACGCCGGTGCTGCTGAACCTCGCCGTGATCGTCGCCATCTGGGTGCTGGTGCCGGTGTTCGCGCGCGCCGGCATCGAGCCGATCTACGCGATGGCGGCGGGCGTGATGCTCGGCGGCGTGCTTCAGCTGGCGGTGCAGATCCCGGCGCTCTGGCGCATCGGCGTCCTGCCGCACATCGGTCTCGGCGCGCGCTCGCTCGCCGTCGCCTGGCGCCATCCGGGCGTGCGCACGATCCTGCGGCAGATGGCACCGGCGCTGATCGGCGTCTCGGTCGCGCAGCTGTCGATCCTCATCAACACGCAGATCGCATCGCATCTCGGCGTCGGCGCGGTGTCGTGGCTGTCGTACGCCGACCGGCTGATGGAGTTCCCGACCGCGCTGCTCGGCGTCGCCCTCGGTGCCGTGCTGATCCCGCAGCTCTCGGCGGCGCAAGGGCGCGGCGACTCCGCCAGCTACTCCGGGATGCTCGATTGGGGCCTCCGGCTCGCGTTGCTGCTGGCGTTGCCGTGCGCGGCGGCGCTGCTCGTCTTTCCGGACGCGCTGGTGGCGACGCTCTTCCAGCGCGGCCGCTTCGACGCGCTCGCGGCGGCGAAGACCGCGCTTGCGCTGCGCGGCTACGGCGTCGGCCTTCTCGGCATCATCGGCGTGAAGATCCTGGCGCCTGGCTTCTACGCGCGTCAGGACATTCGCACGCCGGTCAAGATCGCGGTCGTCGTCCTCGTGCTGACGCAGGCGATGAACGCGCTCTTCGTGCCGTTCTTCGGCCACGCCGGGCTGGCGCTGTCGGTCAGCCTCGGCGCGACGATCAACGCCTTGTGGCTCTTCCTCGGGCTGAAGCGCGGCGGCTGGTACCAGCCGGTGCCGGGCTGGCGCCCGTTCGCGCTCAAGGTCGCGCTGGCGACGCTGGCGATGAGCGCACTGCTCGCGCTGGCGGCGGCGCGCATCGACTGGTTCGGGCTCGCCGGCCGCGAGGGCGTGCGCATCGCGTGGATGGCGGCCGCGCTGGTCGGCGCCGCGCTGGTCTACTTCGGCGTCCTTCTCGCCGCAGGACTCAGGCCGCGCGAGTTCTCGCGCCGGGCGTGAGCGGGCGTCCGATTTGCCTCTGCATGGACGACGAAGCTCTAAACTTCTGCGATGACCGGCTCCCTGCTTCTGCACCCGCCGACCGCCCTCGAGTATTTCACCTCGCTGGTCGCCGACGACGCGAGCTTTTCGGTCGCCGAGGCGGCGATCGCGGTCGCCCACGACGACTATCCGGCGCTCGACTGCCAGACGGTCCTCGGCGAGATCGACGCGCTCGCGGCGCGCCTGAAATCGCGCATCGCCGCCGACGCCGGGCCGATGCAGCGGTTGCGCCTGCTGAACCGCTTCTTCTTCCAGGAGCTCGGGTTCGCCGGCAACGTCAACGACTACTACGACCCGAAGAACAGCTACCTGCATTGCGTTCTGCAGACGCGCCGCGGCATCCCGATCACGCTCGCCGTGCTGTTCATGGAGATCGCTTCGCAGGTCGGCCTGCACGCGAGCGGCATCTCGTTTCCCGGCCACTTCCTGGTCAAGCTGCGGATGCCGCAGGGCGAGGTCGTGATCGACCCGTTCACCGGCCAGTCGATGTCGCGCGAAGCGCTCGATGCGCTGCTCGTCCCGTACCGGCGCCGCCAGGAGCTGCCCGGTGCGTCGGCGCTGCCGCTGGCGATCTTCCTGCAGGCAGCGTCGGGGCGCGAGATCCTGGCGCGCATCCTGCGCAACCTGAAGGAGATCCACCGCAGCGCCGGCGACTGGGCGCGGCTGCATGCGGTGATGCAGCGGCTCGTCATCCTGCTGCCGACCGCGTGGGAGGAGCGGCGCGACCGCGGGCTTGCCGCGGCGCAGCTCGGCGCCGATGCAGCGGCGATCGCCGATCTGTCTGCGTATCTCCAGCACGTGCCGCACGCCAGCGACCGCTTCGAGATCGAGGAGCGCCTGCTCGAGCTCGGCCAGGGCGACCCTTCCCGCCTGCATTGAGCCGCACCGAGGCCGCCGCCCGACCCGCGCCGCAATGCCCTTGAACGCGGCGCAGCGGCGCATCCTCAACTGGACAGCGCTCGGCGTCGCGGCGGCCGCATTCGTGTGGCTGCTCGGGCCGGTGCTGACGCCGTTCGTGATCGGCGCGGTGCTCGCCTACGCTCTCCATCCGCTCGTCGAGCAGCTGGCCGCGCGCGGCGTGCCGCGCCTGCTCGCCGTGATGCTGGTCGAGATCGCCGCGATCGCCGTGCTCGCGAGCCTCGTGCTGCTGATCGTGCCGATCCTGTCCAAGGAGCTGCCGCTCCTGAACGAGCAGTTGCCGCTGCTCGTCGACCGGATCAACCGTGCGGCGACGCCGTGGCTGAACCGGATGGGCATCGCCGTGTCGCTCGATCCGGCGAGCCTGCGGGCGGTGCTGCTTCGCTATCTCGACGCCAACTGGGGCGAAGGCCTGGCCGCGGCGCTCGCGTCCGCGCGCGTCGGCGGCAGCATCGTCTTCACCGTCGTCGGCTACCTCGTGCTGGTGCCGGTCGTGCTCTTCTTCCTGCTGAGCGACTGGACGCTCTACGTGCAGCGCGCGATCGCGCTCGTCCCGCCGCGTCTGCGCGCGCGCGTCGCGTCGTTCACGGGCGATTGCGACACGGTGCTCGGCCAGTACCTGCGCGGCCAGCTGCTCGTGATGCTGATGATGGCGGCCTTCTACAGCGTCGGTCTGGCGCTGTTCGGCTTCGATCTGGCGGTGCCGGTCGGCGTCTTCACCGGGCTCGCGATCTTCGTCCCGTACGTCGGCTTCGGCATCGGCCTGGTGCTCGCGCTTCTCGCTGGCGCGCTCCAGTTCACCGGCTGGTACGGGCCGATCGCGGTGTTCGTCGTCTACGGCATCGGCCAGATCGTCGAAGGCCTGTTCCTGACGCCCAAGATGGTCGGCGAGCGCATCGGCATGAGCCCGCTGACGGTGATCTTCGCGCTGTTCGCCTTCGGCCACCTGTTCGGCTTCGTCGGCGTGCTGATCGCGCTGCCGGCGAGCGCGCTGATCGCCGTCGCCGCGGCGCGGCTGCGCGCGAGCTACACGCAAAGCAGCCTGTACACCGGATGAGGCAGATCCCGCTCGCGATGGGGCCGGAGCCGGCGCGCACGTTCGAGAACTTCCTGCCCGGCGCCAACGGCGCGGCGCTCGCGCACCTGCTCGCGCTCTCGCTCGGCGCGCCGCCGGTCTACCTGTGGGGGCCGCCGGGAAGCGGCAAGACGCACCTGCTGCACGCGCTCGTCGACCGCGCTGCTCGGCAGGGCCGGCGCGCGGCGTGGTTCTCGGCGGCCACGCCGGCGCCCTGGAGCGGCGCCGAGAACACCGACTGGCTCGTCATCGACGACGCGCACGCGCTCGACCCGGGGCAGCAGCAGGCCGCGTTCTCTCTCTTCGTCGACGCGACGGAGCGGGGCGCCGGCATCGTCGCGGCGGGCGACGTTCCGCCGGTCGACCTCGACGTTCGCGAAGACCTGCGAACGCGTCTCGGCTGGGGCCACGTCTTCGCGCTCGAGCCGCTCGGCGAAGCCGAGGTGCGCGCGGCGCTTCGCCGCGAAGCCGACCGGCGCGGCACGTTTCTGTCGGACGAGGTCATGGATTACCTGCTCACCCGCTTCGCGCGCGACCTGAAGCACCTGATGGCGCAGCTCGATCGGCTCGACGCGTTCTCGCTCTCGACCAAGCGCGCGATCACCGTGCCGCTCCTGAAGCAGATGCTCGCCGAGGAGGGCGCTCCTTGATGGCGCAGCCCGGGCGGGACGAGACCGAGCGCGGGCTGGCGCTCTTCGATCTCGACGGCACGCTCCTGCCGATCGATTCCGACCACGCCTGGGGCGAATTCATGATCGCGCTCGGCTGGGTGGACGCGGCGAGCTTTCGACGCGGCAACGATGCGTTCTACGCCGACTACCGCGCCGGCAGGCTCGACATCGACGCCTACATCGCCTTCGCCAGCGCGCCGCTGCGCGCGCACGCGGCCGCGGCGCGCAGCGCGGCGCACGCGCGCTTCATGCACGAGGTGATCGGGCCGGCGCTCCGGCCGGCGGCGCAAGAGCTCGTCGAATCGCACCGCCGGCGCGGCGACCGGATCGCCATCGTCACCTCGACGAGCGACTTCATCACCTTGCCGATCGCGGCCGCGTTCGGCATCGACGCAGGGTCGCTCATCGCCACGCGCCTGGCGACCGGCGCCGATGGCACGCCGACCGGCGCGATCCACGGCGTGCCGGCGTTTCGCGAGGGCAAGGTCGAGCGTGTCGGACAATGGCTGGCGGCGAGCGGTGCCGACTGGGCGGACTTCGCGCGGATCAGCGTCTACGGCGACACGGTCAACGACCTGGCGCTGCTCGAGACGGCGACCGATCCGGTCGCGACCAATCCATCGCCCGAGCTCGAAGCCATCGCGCTCTCGCGCGGCTGGCGCATCCTCAAGCTGTTCGCATGATCAAGAAGCTCATCTCCAGGCTGCTCGGCAAGGGCGAATCGGGCGCCCGACGCGCTGTGCGCGCCAGGCGCGTCGAGGTGCCGAAGGCCGAGCACGGCATCGACCCGAAGCTGGTCGACGAGCGCGCCGTCAAGGTCGTCTCGACGCTCGCCGACGCCGGCTACGAGGCCTACATCGTCGGCGGCGCGGTGCGCGACCTGCTGCTCGGTCTTCGGCCCAAGGACTTCGACGTCGCCACCAACGCGACGCCCGAGCAGGTGAAGGCGCTCTTTCGCCGCGCCTTCATCATCGGCAGGCGCTTTCGCATCGTCCACGTCGTCTTCGGCCGCGGCCGCCAGGACCGCGGCCTCTCGGAAGTCATCGAGGTCTCGACCTTTCGCGCCATGCTCGACGCCGCCGCCGCCGACCACGTCGCCGGCAACGAGAAGACGTCGCGCAAGGATCTCGTCGACAAGACGCACGTCGTCGATGCCGAAGGGCGCGTGCTGCGCGACAACGTCTGGGGCCCGCAGGTCGAGGATGCCGCGCGGCGCGACTTCACCGTCAACGCCATGTACTACGACCCGGTGCGCGAGATCGTCGTCGACTACCACGGCGGCATCGGCGACGCGAGAAAGAAGCTGCTGCGCATGATCGGCGACCCGGTCGCGCGCTTTCGCGAGGACCCGGTGCGAATCATCCGTGCGGTGCGCTTCGCCGCCAAGCTCGGCTTCGAGATCGAGGCGAAGACGCGCGCGCCGATCCGCGAGATGGCGACGCTGCTCGACAACGTGCCGCAGTCGCGCACCTTCGACGAGATGATCAAGCTGCTGCAGACGGGTCACGCGCTGGCGTCGATCGTCGAGCTGAAGAAGCTCGGGCTGCATCGCGGCGTCTTTCCGGTGCTCGACGTCGCCCTCGACGAGGCCCAGAGGCACGACGGGCGCGAGCGCTTCGTGCGCCTGGCGCTCGCCGACACCGACGCGCGCGTCGCTGCCGGCAAGCCCGTCGCGCCGAGCTTCATGCTCGCGGCGATGCTCTGGCACGACGTGCAGGAGGGCTGGCGGCAGCGCCAGGAGGCGGGCGAGTCGACGTTTCCGGCGCTGCAGGCGGCCATCGACGCCGCCTTCGACGCGCGCATCGGCGACATCTCCGGGCGCGGCAAGCTCGCGGTCGACATGCGCGAGATCTGGATGCTGCAGCCGCGCCTCGAGCGGCGCGCGAGCCACTCGGCGCTCACCCTGCTCGAGCAGCCGCGCTTTCGCGCCGGCCTCGACTTCCTGCGCCTGCGCGCCGAGGTCGGCGAGGCCGATGCGGCGCTCGTTGCGTGGTGGGAGGCGCTGTTCAACGCCTCCGACGACGAGCGCCAGCGCCTGCTCGAATCGATCCGCGAGCAGCGCGGCCCGCGCCGCGTCAGGAAGGCAGCGCCGCAGGCGAAGGCGGAAGGCGCCGCCGACACGCCGTCGCGCGACGCCGCCGATGCTGCGGCCGGCGACGCACGCGAGGCGGCAGCCGCCGCCGACGAAGCAGCGCCCGCCGACGACGCGCCGCGCAGGCGTCGTCGCCGTCGCCGCCGTCCGGCGGCCGAGAC
>Ga0070679_100002305_pt1 | contig 17265 bp, 14 predicted proteins | sample KBSC63BmetaG_FD_65652 | JGI IMG/M metagenome (GOLD analysis project Ga0070679, IMG submission 65652) | Corn rhizosphere microbial communities from Kellogg Biological Station, Michigan, USA - KBS C6-3B metaG | ecosystem: Host-associated > Plants > Roots > Rhizosphere | place: USA: Michigan... | reverse complement strand
CGGCTGGCTGCGGGCGGGTCGGGCCAGGATCGCCGGAGAGTTCCTGGGTGAGGTCGAGCCGCTCGACGCCGGGGCCACCCGGCTCGTCGCCGGCCGCGACGCCGACGTGCGCGCCTACCTGCTGCTGCGCCCCTACCTCAAGCGCAGCGTGCGGGTGAGCGTGCACGACGACCGCGACCCCACGCCGTACTGGCTGGTGAGCACGCGCGATCCCGAGGCTCTGGCTGCAGCCATCCGGGTGATCTCCGGGCGGGTGGGCCCGCGCTAGCCTGGCCGCATGGCCGACTCCGGTGGCAGCAAGCTGTGGACCGTCTTCTCGCTGGTCTCCGCGCTCGGCGCGGCGGCCCTCGCCAAGAAGGCGCTGGACACGGGCTGGAAGACCGCGACCGGCAAGCACCCGCCGGAGAACCCCGCGGACCCCGACGTACGGATGGCCGAGGCGGTCGCCTGGGCCGTCGTCAGCGGCACCTTCGTCGCTCTCGCCCGGATGCTCGCCCAGCGGCGAGCTGCGGACTACTTCCGCCGTTCCGCAGGCCACCTGCCGCCGCAGCTGCAGAAGGACAGTTGAACGGCGCCATCTGACAGTCGAACGGCGCCTTCTGACCACAGTTGGTCGTCAGAAGGCGCCGTTCGTGCGTCAGATGACGCCGTTCAACGAAGCTTCAGGCAGCGCAGTCGCGGCAGATGAGCCGCTTCTCGTCGGCGAGCTGGCTGCGGTGGTGGACCAGGAAGCAGCTCATGCACGTGAACTCGTCCTCCTGGCGCGGCATCACCTCGACCGCCAGCTCCTCGTGCGACAGGTCGGCCCCGGGCAGCTCGAAGGACTCGGCCGCCTCGGCCTCGTCCTCGTCGACCTTCCCCGAGTTCTTGTCGTGCCGACGCGCCTTGAGCTCTTCGATGCTCTCTTCTGACTGGTCTTCCTCGTTCTTGCGAGGTGCGTCGTAATCGGTGGCCATGCGCGTCTTTTCTCTCTCCCCGTCCTGGGTCCTCGGTGGTGCCTCGTCTGTGCGCCGCTCATCGGCGCGCCGAATTGTGCCCGAAGAGTGCCCGTACCGCACCCCTGCCATGCACCGTGTCTCACCAACAGGGGGTGACCGTCCGCTATTCCCCCTCCGCAGGGGTGAGAGCGGCCGGAGAGGAAGGGCCCTCTCCACCCACGAACCCGGCGTCGACGACGGCCTCTCGGAACTCCCTGAACCCGTCGGCGGGGGCACAGACGAGGAGCCGTTTGTCACCCGGCGAGCGAGCGACCTCGAGGATGCCACCCGCCTCCAAGACGACCAGCCCGGCGGCCGCGTGGTCCCAGACGTGCGGCCCCTCCTCGACGTACGCGTCGAGCGTCCCGGAGGCCACGCCGCACAGGTCGAGGGCGCACGAGCCCTGCCGACGGATGTCGCGCACGCGGGGCAGCAGCCGGGAGATGTACGTCGCCTCGCGGGCCCTGGCCGCCTGCTCGTAGCTGAACCCGGTGGCGACGAGCCGCTGGGCCATCGGGACGACGTCGCGGACCCGGACCGGGTCGCCGTTACAGGTCGCCCCACCGCCCAGGGTCGCGACGTACTCGAGGCCGAGCGCCGGCGCGACCACAACCCCGGCGACCACCTCGCCGTCGACCTCGGCGGCGATGCTGACCGCGAAGTGCGGGTGGCCGTAGAGGTAGTTCACGGTGCCGTCGATCGGGTCCACGATCCAGACCACCCCGGAGCTGCCCGCGAGGTCGTCGCCCTCCTCCCCCACCATCCCGTCGTCGGGGCGGGCCCCCAGGAGGCGCTCCTTCACCAGCGCCTCCGCGGCCTGGTCGGCGCGGGTCACGATGTCGATGTCGCTGGACTTGGTGCCCGCGATCTCGACCCCCTCCGCGCGCAGCCGGAGCACCAGGGCACCTGCCTCCCGGGCCGTCGCGAGGGCGAGGTCGCGCAGCCGTCCCGGATCGGGTCGGGTCATACCGCTCCGCCGAGGGCGGGCTCGTCGGTCCGCGGGTTGGGGCAGCAGCCGACCGCGCACAGGTCCCAGCACGCCGGGCGGCCCCCGACGGCGACGCGTTCGACCGCCTCGCCACGCTCGACGGCGGCACGCTCGAACAGCAGCTCGCGCACCATCCCCACGAAGCGCGGGTCGGTGCCCGAGGTCGCGACCCGGACGGCGTCGAGGCCGAGCCGCTCGGCGGTGGCCAGCGCCTCGGTGTCGAGGTCGTAGACGACCTCCATGTGGTCGGAGACGAACCCGATCGGCACCAGCACCACCGCGCCGACACCCTCCGCGGCGAGCTTCTCGAGGTGGTCGTTGACGTCCGGCTCGAGCCACGGCACCTGCGGCGGACCGGAGCGGGAGCAGAAGACCAGGTCGTGGTCGTGGCTCCGAGCGGTCGTCTCGGCGACTCGCCGGGCGACGTACGCCGCGGCGTCCTGGTGCTGCGCCAGGTAGGCCCCACCGTCGGGTCCGCTGCCGTCGTTCATCGTGGTCGGGATCGAGTGCGTCACGAACACCAGGCGCGCCCCGGGCCGCTCGGCCACGGCCCGGGCCACGGCGTCGACCACCGGCTCGAGGAACCCGGGGTGGTTGAAGTAGGAGCGCAGCCGGTCGAGCCGGGGCGCGCCCTCGATCCGCGCGGTCGCGGTCGCCAGGTCCTCGCGGTACTGGCGGCACGAGGAGTACGACGAGTAGGCGCTGGTCACGAAGCACGCGGCGCGGGTGATCCCGTCGGCGCGCATCTGCTCGACGGCCTCGGTCAGGAACGGGTCCCAGTTGCGGTTGCCCCAGTAGACCGGAAGGTCCGTCCCGTGCTCGGCCAGGTCGGCCCGGATCGCCTCGAGGAGGGTCCGGTTGATGTCGTTGATCGGGCTCTTCCCGCCGAAGAGGAAGTAGTGCTCCCCGACCTCCTCGAGCCGCTCCCGAGGGATGCCGCGTCCGCGGGTGACGTTCTCCAGGAACGGCACGACGTCGTCGGGTCGCTCGGGTCCCCCGAAGGAGACCAGCAGCAGCGCGTCGTACGGCGCGGCGCCGCCGGCGGGAGTGCCGGTGGTCGTGCCGGTGGGCGTGGGGGCGGGCATGCGGCCATCGTGCCCTACCCTCCGAGCAGCATGTTCACCCGCTACCGCACCGTGCTGGCACACTCCGGTGCCTGGCGCTTCAGCCTCGCGGCCCTCGTCGGCCGCCTCCCCATCTCGGTCTCGACGCTCGGGATCGTGCTGCTGGTCACCGGCGTGGGACGGTCCTACGCGCTGGCCGGGGCGCTGTCCGCGGCGTTCACGATCGCGAACGGGTTCTCCTCGGTGCTGCAGGGCCGGCTGCTCGACCGCCTCGGACAGGCCGTCGTGCTCCCGATGGTCGTCGTCGTGTACGCCGCCGGCGTGATCACCCTGGTCGTCTCGGTCGAGTCGGCCTGGCCCCCCGGGGCGTCGTTCGCCGCCTCGTTCGTCGCCGGTGCGGCGTACCCGCCGATCGGGTCGGTCGTGCGCGCCCGCTGGTCGCACGTGCTGGCCGGTCGCCCCGACGAGGTGCAGACGGCGTACGCGCTCGAGTCGGTGGTCGACGAGGTGATCTTCGTGCTCGGCCCGACGCTGGCGACCGTCCTGGCCACCCAGTGGCACCCCTGGGCCGGACTGGGGCTGGCCCTGGCCACCGGCGTCCCGGGGATCCTCGCGCTCGCCGCGCAGCGCGGCACGCAGCCGGTGCCGCACGGCAGTGTCCGTGTCGCGGGCGAGCGCCCGCCGCTCCCGTGGACACCGGTGGTGCTGCTCGCGTGCGTCTCGTTCTTCCTCGGGACCCTCTTCGCCGGGGCCGAGGTGAGCACGGTCGCGTTCTCGGCCGAGCAGCAGGCCAAGCCGCTCGCCGGCGTGCTCCTCGCCTGCTGGGCGGCGGGCAGTCTGGTGGCCGGCCTGGTCACCGGGGCAGTCGCGTGGCGGCGCACGCCCGTGGTCCGGGTGCGACTGGGCTGTGTCGTGCTCGCCGTGGTCGTGGCGCCGACGACGCTCGTGGGCTCGATGCCGGTGATGGCCGTGGTGCTGTTCGTGGCCGGGGTGGGAGTGGCTCCCACGCTGATCGGGCTCTTCTCCGCGATCGCCCAGGGCGTGCCGGCGGCCCGCCTCACCGAGGCCATGGCGATCAGCCACACCGGGTTGTCGGCCGGCCTGGCACCCGGCGCCTGGCTCTCCGGGGTCGTGATCGACGCGCAGGGCGCCTCGGCGTCGTACCTCGTCGCGCTCGGGGGCGGCGTGGCGGCGACCCTGGTGTCGTTGCTGGCGCCGCGCGGCTTCGGCTCGGCGAGGCTCTAGGCCGGCCGTGTTCACCCGTTACCGCGAGGTCCTCGCCGTGCCCGGAGCGTGGCACTTCAGCGGCTCGGCGCTGCTGGGACGGCTGCCGAACTCGATGGACACGATCGGCATCGTCCTCCTGGTCACGGCGTCGGGTCGGTCCTACGGGCTCGCCGGGGCGACCTCGGCGGCCTACCTCGTCGCCGTCGCCGCGCTGGCGATCCCGCAGGCGCGCCTGGTCGACCGGCTCGGCCAGGGCCTGGTCCTGCCCGTGGTCGCCGTCGCGTTCGCGGTCGCGATGACGGCCTTCATCGTGGTCGTGCGCAGCGGCGGTCCGGTGTGGGCGGCGTTCGCGTGTGTCGTGGCGGCGGGCGGGTCCGTCCCGCAGGTCGGCTCGTGCGTGCGGACCCGCTGGTCGCACGTGCTCGACGACCGCGCCTCGCTCGACACCGCCTACGCGCTCGAGTCGGCGTTCGACGAGGTCGTCTTCATCACCGGCCCGATCCTGGTCACGGTGCTGGCGACGGCCTGGTCCCCCGTCGCCGGGCTGGCTGCGGCGATCGTCGCCGGCACCGTCGGCACCCTGTTGTTCGCCGTCCAGCGGTCGACCGCACCCTCGCCCACTCCCCGCACCCGCGGGGTCCGCCCCGAGCGGCTCGGCGCTCAGGTCATGGTCCCCGTCTGCCTGGTCGGCGTGGCCCTCGGGACGCTCTTCGGGGCCGCCGAGGTGACCACCGTCGCGTTCGCGTCGGACCGCGGGCTCCGGGGGTACGCCGGGCTGCTGCTGGCGCTGTGGGCTGCCGGCAGCCTGATCGCCGGGGTCGTCACGGGGGTGGTGACCTGGCGGGTCGGACCGGCGTACCGGCTGCGAGTGGGGTCGGTGGCGATGTTCGTGGCCATGATCCCCCTCAGCCTGATCGGCTCGATGTGGGTCATGGGCGGCTGGCTGTTCGTCGCCGGCTTCGCCATCGCCCCGACGATCATCGCGGCCGTGTCGCTGGTGGAGAAGACCGTCCCCCACTCCCGGCTGACCGAGGGGATGACGATCCTCGAGACGGCGTTCGTCGCGGGCGTGGCACCCGGTGCCGCGATCGCCGGCCAGGTCATCGACAGCCACGGCCCCTCCGCGGCGTACCTCGTGTCGCTGGCGGCCGGTCTCGTCGCCGCCGTCGCCGCCTTCGCCTCCCACGACCAGCGCCCGCCAGCCCCCGGATCGTCCTCGTTGAACGGCGCCAACTGACCGTTGAACGGCGCCAACTGACGGTCGAACGGCGCCTTCTGACAGCACTATCGGTCAGATGACGCCGGTGAACGGTCAAACGGCGCCGTTCAACGGTCAAACGGCGCCGGTCAACAGGCAGGAGACCCCGACCGCCACCAATCTCTCTGCCGAGTACACCTAGGCTCGCGGGGGTGACGTGGCGGAACTGGGCGGGTCTGGAGTCGGCCGAGCCGCGCCGGGAGGTCTCGCCGGCGTCGGCACACGAGGTGGTGGCCGCGGTGCGGGCGGCGAGTACGGCGCGCGAGACCGTGAAGATGGTCGGGACCGGACACTCCTTCACCGCCATCGCCGCCCCCGGCGACGTGATGCTGCGGCCCGATGGACTGACCGGGGTCCTCTCGGTCGACCGCGAGGCGATGACCGTCACGGCGTACGCCGGCACGCCGCTCAAGCTCCTCAACTCCGAGCTGGAGCGGCTCGGACTCTCGTTGCACAACATGGGCGACATCGCCGAGCAGACGCTGGCCGGCGCCGTCTCGACCGGCACCCACGGCACCGGCGGCGTGGCGGCCGGTCTCGCGGCTCAGCTCACGGGGTTCGAGCTGGTCACCGGTACCGGCGAGGTGCTGGCCGCCTCCGCCGCGGAGAACCGCGACGTCTTCGAGCTCGGCCGGGTGGGGCTGGGCGCGCTGGGCATCCTGACGACGGTCACGTTCGCGGTCGAGCCGGCGTTCCTGCTCGAGGCGCACGAGATGCCGATGTCGTGGGACAAGGCGCTCGGGTCGTTCGACGCCATGGTCGACCAGAGCCACCACTGCGACATGTACTGGTTCCCCCACACCGACCGGATGCTCACCAAGCGCAACACCCGGCTCGCCGAGGACGTCTCGCAGGCCCGCCCGGTGGGCCGGCTGCGCGGCTGGCTCGACGACGAGCTGCTGTCCAACACCGTCTTCGGGGCACTCACCGCGGTGACCAACCGTGCCCCCCGCGCGATCCCCCGGATGAACAGGTTCGCGGCCGGGGCGCTGTCCGAGCGCACGTACAGCGACGTCGCGCACCGCGTCTTCACCTCGCCCCGGCGCGTGGTCTTCCGCGAGATGGAGTACGCCGTGCCCCGTGCGGCCGGCCTCGAGGCGCTGCGCGAGGCGCGCCGCGTGGTGGACGCCTCCGAGTGGCGGATCAGCTTCCCGGTGGAGATCCGGGTCGCCCCCGCCGACGACGTCGCACTGTCGACGGCGTACGACCGCGACTCCTTCTACCTGGCGTTCCACACCCATCACCGCTCCGACTGGGCCACCCACGCGGCGTACCTCCGCGCGATGGAGGAGATCATGCGTGCCCACGACGGCCGGCCCCACTGGGGGAAGCTGCACACCCTGACCGCCGCGGACCTCGAGCCGGCGTACCCGCGGTTCGGGGAGTTCGTGGCGCTGCGCGACCGGCTCGACCCCGACCGGCTGTTCGCCAACGACTACCTGCGGCGAGTCCTGGGCGACTGACCCGGGAGGGGACCGCCGCTGGCGTAGGCTCCACCGCACCGGAGCAGGACCGGCGAGGAGCGAAGCGGGAGCGGACGACGGCCATGGTGCACCTCAGGCTCACGCGGGTGAGCGAGGACGGCCGGAAGCTCGTGCTCGTGAGCGACGCGAGGGTGGAGTTCACCGTCGACCTCGACGACCGACTCCGGGCCGCGGTGGCGGGCGAGCTGCCCACCCCCGCGGAGGACCAGGCAGCGACCGGCCAGGAGAGACAGATGGAATCCACGCTCCGTCCGCGCGACATCCAGGCGCGGATCCGGGCCGGGGAGACGCCCGAGACCGTGGCTCAGGTGGCCGGTACGTCGGTCGACAAGGTGATGCCGTACGCCGCCCCCGTGCTCGCCGAGCGCGCCCACGTCGCCCAGCGCGCCCAGCGCGCCTCGATCCGCCGCCGGCTGGTCGAGGGAGCCGCCCCCTCCGCCCGCACCCTCGGCGAGGCCGTGAGCAGTCACCTCCGCGCGCAAAACGTCGACCCCGACACCGTGGCGTGGGACGCGTGGCGCCGCGAGGACGGCCGCTGGACGCTGACCGCCACCTACACGTCGACCTCGCGCGTCGGCGCGGCTCACTTCTCCTTCGACGCGCCCGGCAACTACGTCGTCGCCGACGACGACGACGCCCACTGGCTGGTCGGCGAGATGCTCGACTCCCCCGCCGAGCCCGCGCAGCCGGTGCTCTCCAACCGCGACGACCTGTCCGACGCCCGCCGGCGCCGGCTGTCCGCCGTACCCGCTGACGAGCTCCCGCTCGGCGAGGACGCCATCGAGCTGGTCAGCGAGGACCCCCCGGCCGAGGTCGCGCGCGACCGGGCCGAGGAGTCCGCCGCTCTCGGGGCCGAAGCGCCCGTCGAGGCCTACCTCGACGGGCCCGACACCGCTGGCTCCGACCCGGAGCAGCCGACCCTCGAGGACGCCGTGGAACCCGACGCCACCGACGACACGCAGGACGACCCCCGCCGCCACGAGCCACCGAGCCGCAAGCCGGTGAAGAAGACGCGTGGGCGCGCCTCCGTCCCGAGCTGGGACGAGATCATGTTCGGCGGACCCGACTCCGACCCCGGCTGATCGCCGCCGTGGCCTGAGCAGGACTCGCACCGCGGGGGCTCGTCGAGCCATGTCGTGACCGGGCTCGGCCGGGTTACCAGCGAGTAGTCTCGCGCCATGTCGTACTTCGTCACCGGCGCGACCGGGTTCATCGGGCGACATCTGGTCGAGGAGCTCCTCGAGCACCGCGAGGGCCCGGTCTTCGCGCTGGTCCGCGAGGGCTCGCGAGCGCGGCTGGAGAAGATGATCGAGGTCTGGGAGACCGACCGGGTCGTGCCGGTGGTCGGCGACCTCGGCGCGGACCGGCTCGGGATCACGCGTGCCTGGATCAAGGAGCAGCGCGGCACGATCGACCACTTCTTCCACCTCGCGGCGATCTACGACATGACCGCGGACGACGAGACCAACGAGACGCTGAACGTCGGCGGCACCCGGCACGCCCTCGAGCTCGCCGACGCCCTGGAGGTCGGCCGCTTCCACCAGGTCAGCTCGGTGGCCGTCGCGGGCGAGTACGACGGGCCGTTCGACGAGTCGATGTTCGACGAGGGCCAGGCCCTGACCTCGCCGTACCACCGCACGAAGTTCGAGTCCGAGCGGATCGTGCGCGAGGAGTCGGCCCGCCCCTGGCGGGTCTACCGTCCCGCGATCGTGGTCGGTCACAGCGAGACCGGTGCGATGGACAAGGTCGACGGCCCCTACTACTTCTTCCCCCTCATCAAGGTGCTCCGCGACCGGCTGCCGGCCTGGCTGCCGCTGGTCGGCGCCGACCTCGGCGACACCAACGTGGTCCCGGTCGACTACGTGGCGAGCGCGATGGACCACCTCGCCCACCTCGACGGCCATGACGGGGACACCTTCCACCTGGTCAACCCCGAGCCCCAGCCCGTCGTCGAGACGGTGAACGCGTTCTGCGCCGCGGCCGGCGCGCCCCGGTTCGCGACGCCGGTCGACCGGCGTACGACGGGCGGCCTGCTGGCCCTGCTGCCGCCGGCGCTGCGGCCGCTGAACCTCGCCGGCACGCTGGTCCGCCAGCGGCCCGTCCAGGCCGTGCTCGACCAGACGATCGGTCGGCTCGGCATCCCGCCCGAGGTGCTCGCCCACTCCTCCTTCCGCCCGGTCTTCGATTCACGACGCACCGAGAAGGCGCTCGCGGGCTCCGGGATCGCCGTACCGGATCTCGAGTCCTACGCCCGCACCCTGTGGAGCTACTGGGAGGACCACCTCGACCGCTCGACCGCCCGAGACGCCGGCGCCCGGGAGGCCTTGACCGGGAAGTACGTCGTGATCACCGGCGCCTCCTCGGGCATCGGCCAGGTGACCGCCCTCAAGGTCGCCCAGGCCGGCGGGATCCCGGTGCTGGTCGCCCGCGGCAAGGACAAGCTCGAGGCCACGCGTGCCACCATCGAGAACCGCGGCGGCACGGCCCACGTCTACGCGTGCGACCTGTCCGACCTGGAGGCGATCGACGCCCTCTGCGACCGACTGGCCGCCGACCTGCCGAGCATCGACTACGTCGTGAACAACGCCGGTCGCTCGATCCGACGCTCGTTGAGGCTCAGCCAGGACCGGTTCCACGACTTCGAGCGCACCATGCAGCTGAACTACTTCGGCGCCATCCGGCTGGTGATGGGTCTGGTCCCGAAGCTGCGTGAGAGCGGCCGTGGGCACGTCGTCAACGTCTCCTCGATCGGGGTCCAGACCAACCCGCCGCGGTTCTCGGCGTACGTCGCCTCGAAGGCCGCGCTCGACGCCTGGAGCAACGTGGTCGCCTCGGAGCTGGTCGGCGACGGGATCACGTTCACCAGCATCCACATGCCCCTGGTGCGGACGCCGATGATCGCGCCGACCAAGCTCTACGACAAGTTCCCCACGATCAGCCCTGCCCAGGCGGCCGACCTGGTCGTGAAGGCCATGGTCGACCGACCGCACGAGATCAACACCCTGCTCGGAAACGCAGGCGCGGTCGCCCACACCGTCGCCCCCAAGCTCGCCTTCCGGGTGCTCAACCTGGCCTACCAGGTGTTCCCCGACTCGGCCGCCGCGAAGGGTGAGGGTTCCCCGGGCACGCGCGAGTCGGAGCAGATCATGCTGGCCAAGGTGTTCAAGGGCGTGCACTGGTAGGTCGACACGCCGAGAGACCCGCGCACTCCCGTCTGGTCCCTGGCGACTAGTCCGGCCGCCGAACGGCTCATTGTCGCGCGAACGCCGGTGCGGACGAGGGCGACCGCACTACCGTCGTCCTGCTGACTCTGGACCGAGGGGTGTCCGGAGCCACCCCGCGGATCCGAGGAACTCGGCCGGCACGGGGAGGCCGAGCCCCCTCGGCAATCTCCAGGAGACATCCGCACGCGCGACACGAGGCCCGGCAGCCAGGGAGCTGCCGGGCCTCGTGGCGTCGGCCGGGTCGACGCTCGCGTGGCAGGTCGACGGGGCGTTGGGCCGAGGCGGTGTCAAGGCGGTGTCGAGGCGGAACGCCGAGCACGCGCGGCGCGGCGAGGAGCCCGGCGGCCATGACAGAATCGCCGCGCGATGGCTGAACTCCACTTCTTCACCGGCACCATGGACTCGGGCAAGAGCACCCTGGCCCTGCAGACCAACCACAACCACGCCCAGCGCGGCCGGGCCGGCCGGATCTTCACGGCCCACGACCGCGCCGGCGAGGCCATCCTCTCCAGCCGGCTCGGGCTGACCCACGACGCGCTGGAGGTCGGCGCGGGCTTCGACTTCTGGCACTACGTCGTCGACTCGCTCACCGCCGGAGCCCGGATCGACTACCTGATCTGCGACGAGGCGCAGTTCTACACTCCCGACCAGATCGACCAGCTCGCCAAGGTCGTCGACGAGCTGCAGATCGACGTGTTCGCCTTCGGGATCCTCAGTGACTTCCGCACCCGGCTCTTCCCCGGCAGCGCGCGCCTGGTCGAGCTGGCCGACCGGATGAACGTGCTGCAGGTCGAGGCGCTGTGCTGGTGCGGCAAGCGAGCGACCCACAACGCCCGCACCGAGGACGGCGTGATGGTCGTCGAGGGCGAGGTGATCGTGGTCGGCGACGTCGACACCCCGGAGGGGCCGCCGGCAGAGGTCGCCTACGAGGTGCTCTGCCGCCAGCACCACCGGCGCCGCCTGACCGCTGCCCGCGCCCAAGCGGTCGCCCTCTCCCCCGAGCCGCTGCCGTTCGGGTCGTGATGATGCAGCCGGGTCTGCTGGTCGACGTCGCGTCGGTCCCCGAGGGTGCGGTGCTCATCGACACCCGGCTCGCGCTGACCGGCCCGTCCGGCTACCAGCGGTACGCCGAGGGCCACGTGCCGGGTGCGGCGTACCTCGACGTGGACGACGACCTCGCCGGTCCTCCAGGAGCCGGTGGGCGCCATCCGCTCCCCGATCCCGACGCCTTCGTCGCCGCGGTACGCCGGGCCGGGATCTCCCGCGGGTCGGCGGTCGTGGCGTACGACGACGGGCCGGGCACCGCGGCGGCGCGCCTGTGGTGGCTGCTGCGTGACTACGGGCACGACGACGTCATGGTTCTCAACGGGGGGCTGGCCGCCTGGATCGCCTCCGGACGTCCGGTCTCGACCGATCCCGTCACGCCGACGGCCGGCGACTGGACCGGCACCCCGGGCCGGCTGCCGGTGGTGGAGGCCAGAGACGTGCCGGCCGCGGCCCGCGACGGCGTGCTGATCGACGTACGGGCAGCCGAGCGCTACCGCGGCGAGCGGGAGCCCATCGACCCCGTGGCCGGGCACGTGCCGGGCGCCGTCAACGCACCGCTGAGCGGCAACACCGACGAGTCGGGCCGGTTCCTCCCGGCCGACGAGCTCCGCCGTCGCTACGTGTCGCTGGGCGTGGACGACGACGCCCTGGTCGCGGCGTACTGCGGCTCCGGGGTCACCGCGACCCAGACGCTCCTCGCGCTGCGGCTCGCGGGCTTCGGGGACGCCGCGCTGTATCCCGGCAGCTGGAGCGGCTGGATCACCGATCCCACCCGACCGGTCGCGACCGGAGGCTGATCTGCGGTCCGGGTGCCGGTGTGTGCGGGGTGCCGCCGCATCGGCGGTGAGCCAGCCACACTCCTGGCCCCCGAAACCGTTGCTCACTCACCGCCCACCGGGAAGCCACCCCATCGGCGGTGAGCCAGCCACACTCCTGGCCCCCGAAACCGTGGCTCACTCACCGCCCACCGGGAAGCCACCGCATCGGCGGTGAGCCAACCACACTCCTCACCCCCGAAACCGTGGCTCACTCACCGCCCACCGGGGTGCCACCCCATCAGCGGTGAGCCAACCACACTCCTCACCCCCGAAACCGTGGCTCACTCACCGCCCACGGAGGTGCCGCCGACCGACGGCTCCCACCAGCGGATCGCCCGCGGCGGCGTGGTCTCCCGGGGCTCGGCCTCGGCGCGGGTGGGGGCGTGGCCGCCGAGGTGGGCAGGGTGCCACGACGCGTGCTCGCCGGGACGCGGCCGATGGCGATCCTCGGTCTGGAGCGACTCGAGCAGGCCCGTGAGGGCGTGCGCCAGGTCGACGGTGGAGGCCACGACGTCCGCCGACGGCGGCACCGCGATCGGCTCACCGACCACGATCGACACCGGCCGCCCACGCGTCAGGTCCGTCGGCCGGCGAGCGGTGGCGACGCGCTGGGGGCCCCAGATCGCCATCGGCACCAGCGGGGCACCGGTCTCGGCGGCGAGCGCGACGGCTCCCGGCATCAGGGACCGTACGTCGTACGCCTGGCTGATCCCGCCCTCGGGAAAGACCCCGACCGTCTCACCCGCCCGCAGCAGCCGCCGGGCCGAGAGGTACGCCGCCGCCGGGGCGGCCGGGTCGACCGGGACGTGTCGCATGCTGCGCATGAACGGCCCGGCCGCCCAGTGGTCGAACACCTCGTGCCGGGCCAGGAATCGCACCCGCCGCGGACGGGCCGCGAGCCCGACCAGGGTGAAGTCGAGGAAGCTGCAGTGCGTCGAGGCGATCACGACCGGCCCCGTGGCCGGGGTGCGGTCGGCGCCGGTCAGCTCGATCCGCAGGCCGAGGGCGCCGAAGAGCAGCCGCGCTGCCCCGATCGTCGGTGGGTAGACCAGCTCCACACCGCACATTCGACACCCCGACCGATCACGGATGGCCCGCGGCACCACCAGCAGCACCAGACGCGGTCAGTCGACGAGGAGCGGGATGCGCATCTCGATCGGCGTGAGCGACCCGTGGAGGCCGACGAGCCGCATCTCGTAGGCGAAGGTGGACGAGGAGAACATCGCCCAGTCACCCAGCGCGGCAGCCACCACGTCGCCGAGCCGTGGCAGCACGGGGGCGGTGACCTCGCCGAACCAGCCGCGCGTCACCGCCTCGTCCCGGGTCAGCACGAGCGCCGCGTCGCCGAGCAGCTCGGCCCATCGGGCCCGTACGTCGGCCACCGCCCCGGCCGCGCAGTAGACGTGGCGGAACCGCGCCTCGCCGCCGATCAGCACCACGCCGTCGCGGTACGCCGGGGTCTCGTCGACGTCGATGCGGTGGGTGGGGTCGGCGGCGTCGACCATCCCGTGATCGGCCACGACGAGCAGCCGGGCGTGGGACGGCAGGGCGTCGCGGAGCTGTTCGGCCTCCGCGTCGATGATCGCGAGCTGCTGGAGCCACTGCGCCGAGGCGACGCCGTACCGGTGGCCCGTCCAGTCGAGGTCACCGTCGTAGAGATAGGTCAACGACGGCTGCACGGACGCCGCAGCCACGGCACCGGCGACGCGCTCGCCGACCCGGTCGGCATCGACCCACTCCCCGCCCCGCTGCGCGGCCAGGGTGAGGCCCGACCCGCGGAACTCGCGCTTGTTCACCGTCGTCACGTGCACCCCGGCCGCGGCCAGGCGCTGGAACCCGGTCGGGTGCGGCTGCCACTGCACCGGGTCGACGGACTTGTCCCAGAAGAGAGCGTTGAGCAGCCGGTCGGACCCGGGTACCCGCGAGGTGAAGCCCACGACGCCGTGACCACCCGGCGTGAGCCCGGTGCCGAGGGAGGTCAGGCTGGTCGCGGTCGTCGACGGCACGCCCGCGGTGCCGGTCGCCTCCGGGGTCAGCAGCGAGGCGAGGTACGGCGCGGCGTGGGCATGGGCTTCCAGCAGCCCGGCGCCCAGCCCGTCGACCAGGAACACGACGTACGCCGGCGCGTCGGGCAGCACGAGGGACGAGCGCTCGCGACCGGTGAGCGGCGAGCCCAGGGCAACGGCCACCGACGGCAGCACGTCGGCGAGCGAGCGCTCGCCGTACGCCGGCTCCAAGAAGCCCTCGGCCGACCCCGTGGTCACCCCGGTCTCAGCCGTGGGTCCGGTGGGAGAGCGACTCCGCGAAGTCCAGCAGCGTGGGCACGGCGTCGGGGCCGTCGGCCGCCGCCGAGACCCGCAGCGAGAAGTCGTCGGCGGCGAGGGTGCCGGTGTAGCCGTGGTCGGCGTCGCACTCGGGGTCGCCGCAGGTCGCCGGCTCGAGGTCGACGCGCGAGACGCCACCCCAGCCGATGGTGAGCACCGCCTCGGCCGGAGGCTGCGGTCCGTCGGTCGGGTTCGTGACCATGCGGGTCACCACGACCGAGTTCACCGACGACAGCGCGATCGCCTCGGTGGATGTGGAGGTGTACGGCGCCGGCAGCATGTCGTCGCCCTCGTGCTCGTCGGTGTGCGCGAGGATCAGCCGGCTCGGCGTGAGGACGACGACGGTCAGGTGACGGCGTACCTCGTCGCGGTCGAACGTCGGCTCGTGGTGGACGAAGTAGCTCACGACCTCCTCGTCCGCGACCGCCCGCGTCACGCCGTCGGCCACGACCTCGGGGTAGTACCCGGTCCGGTCGATCGCCTCCCTCAGATCCTGCATGGGACCGAGTCTGTCATGGCGGGCTCAGCCGGGGATCGTGTCCTCTACCGCGGCCGGGAGCCGGCGTACGAACCAGTCGGACCTCGGGTCGGCGACCGGGTCGACGCGCCCCCGTCCGGTCAGGACCGTGCAGTGGTCGGCGCCGGCCAGCACCAGCGACAGCTCCAGCGACGAGATCTGGGGCAGGTCGTGCTGCAGCTGGGCCACGCGCGAGATCAGGTCCTCGACGGGAGCGATGTCGACGACCTCCGACCCGCGGTAGCCGAAGAGCATCGGCGAGGCCTTGATCTCGCGGGTCATGGCGGCCGGGTCGCGCGCACCCAGCGGCGGGATCCGGTAGGAGCGGTCCTCCAGCAGCTCGGTGAGCGGCCCGGAGATGCCGAACGAGACGACCGGCCCGAACAACGGGTCCTCCATGCTGCGGATGCTCAGCGGCACGCCGGGCTTGGCGTTCCTCTGGACCACGAACCCGGCCGTCTCGACGTCGTCGATGAGCTCGCTGAGACTCTCCCAGGCGTCCTTCATCTCCGCGGGCCGGTCGATGTTGCGCCACACGTGGGCCAGGTCGGGCCGCTCGCGCAGCCGGTCGGTCGTCGCCTTGAGCACGACGTCCCAGCCCAGCTCGCGCCCCGCCTTCGTGGCCTCCCTGAGCGTCGACACGGGGCGTGCGTCCCACAGCTCGATGCCGTACGCCGCCAACAGCGCGGCCAGGTCCGCGGACTCGAGCTCGGAGCCGTCCGGGTGCTCGACGAGCAGCCGGTGCACCAGGGCCTTGGCCGCACCCGCCTCGATCCGGTCCGGCAGCACATGGGGGCCGTTCGGGGTGCGCAACCACACGGCGTACTCCACGACGCGCGCGAGCGCGCGCACGGCCGCCTCGACGGCGGGGTACGACGGCACCGAGCCGCGGCCGGCGGTCGACCCCGCGACGTCGGGCACGCGCAGCAGCTCGGGCACGCCCTCGGCTCCCAGGAACGACGACACCAGCGGTTTGTCGGACTGCTCCCCCACCGCCGCGAGCACGTCGGCGACCTCGACCCCGGAGACGTCGATCGGTGGGATGTAGACCGCGATCACGGCGTCGACCTCCGGGTCGTCGATCGCGGCGTCGAGGGCGTCCTCGAAGTCGGGACCGGTGGCGTCGGCGCCGAGCGCCGCCGACCGATTCACCATCAGGCCGACGCCCGCCGCAGCGTCGGCGGCGAGCAGGCCGAGCGCGTCGGAGTTGCCGACGATGGCGACGCGTCGTCCGCGCGGGAGGGGCTGGTGGGCGACCAGCTGGGCCACGTCGAACATCTCGTCGAGGGTGTCGACCTGGATGACCCCGGCCTGGCGGAACATCGCGTCGACGGCCTGGGGTGGCGCTCCGATCTTGCGCACGGTGTGCCCCATCGGCACGCCCTGGGTGGTGCGACCCGAGCGCATCGCGATGATCGGCTTGCGCAGCGAGACCCGCCGCGCGATCCGGCTGAACTTCCTCGGGTTGCCGATCGACTCGAGGTAGAGCAGGACGACCTCGGTGGAGTCGTCCTCCTCCCAGTACTGCAGGAGGTCGTTGCCCGAGACGTCGGCGCGGTTGCCGGCGCTGACGAACGTCGAGAGCCCGAGACCCCGGTTGTTGACCTTCTCCAGGATCGCGGTGCCGAGCGCCCCGGACTGGCAGAAGAACCCGGCCCGGCCGCGGGCGGGCTTCTGCGTCGACAGCGAGGCGTTGAGGCTGATCTTCGGGTCGGTGTTGATGATGCCCAGGCAGTTCGGCCCGATCACCCGCAGCCCGTACGACCGCGACAGCCCGACCAGCCGCCGCTGGCGCTGGCGACCCTCCTCGCCGATCTCGGCGAAGCCCGCGGAGACGATGATCAGTCCGTGCAGGCCCTTGGCGGCACAGTCGAGCACGACGTCCTGGACGGACTCGGCCGGCACGGCCACGATCGCCACGTCGACGTCGCCGGGGATCTCCCCCACGGTCGCGTACGCCGGCAGCCCGGACACCGCCACGGCCTGCGGGTTCACGACGTACACCCGGCCGGTGTAGTCGCCGAGCACGAGGTTGCGCACGAGGGCCTGGCCGACGGTGTCCTGCCGCCTCGAAGCGCCGATCACGGCGACCGAGCGGGGGTTGAAGAACCTCTCGATCGACGCGGCCTCGGCCCGGTGCTCGCGGCCCGCCATCACGCCGATCGCGGTCTCGGTGGACGCGATCGGGAACTCGAGCGAGACCACGCCGTCCTCGTAGCCGCTGACCAGGCGGTACCCCGCATCGCGGAAGGTCTGGATCATCCGGTGGTTGTCGGGCAGCACATCGGCGACGAACCGCTCGATGCCGCGCTCCCGGCCGGCCTGGGCCAGGTGCTC
>Ga0070679_100002303_pt1 | contig 17267 bp, 16 predicted proteins | sample KBSC63BmetaG_FD_65652 | JGI IMG/M metagenome (GOLD analysis project Ga0070679, IMG submission 65652) | Corn rhizosphere microbial communities from Kellogg Biological Station, Michigan, USA - KBS C6-3B metaG | ecosystem: Host-associated > Plants > Roots > Rhizosphere | place: USA: Michigan... | reverse complement strand
CGCCGCGAAGCCGATCGCGATCGGTGCGACAGCGAGGCCGAGCAATCGGCGCAGCTCGTGATCGAGCGCGGCGCAGTCTTCGATGCGCATTCCCCCTCCCCTAGCCGTAACGCTGCTCGCTCCAGGGATCGCCGCGATCGTGATAGCCGCGCTCTTCCCAAAAGCCGCGGCGATCCGCGGCGATGAGCTCGATCCGCCGGATCCATTTCGCGCTTTTCCAGAAATAAAGCTTCGGGACGACCGCGCGCACCGGCCCGCCATGCTCGCGCGCCAGCGGCGCGCCCTGCCAGGAATGCGCCAGCAGCGCGTCATCATCGTCGAAATCCGCCAAGGGCAGGTTGGTGGTGTAATCGTCATAGCTGTGAAAGACGATGAAGCGCGCCTCGGGCAGCGGCTTCGCCACAGCGAGAATATGCTTGGCGCTCACCCCGTCCCATTGATTGTCGAAGCGCGACCACGCGGTGACGCAGTGGATGTCGGAGACGTCGCGGAATTGCGGCTGGGCGCGGAACTCGTCCCAGCTCCAATCGATGCTCCTCTCGACCAGCCCGTCGATGACGAGCCGCCATTCTTTTGGCTCGACCTTCGGCACCACGCCGAGATCGAGCACCGGCCAGTCGCGCACGCGATGCTGTCCCGGCGGCAGGCGCTCGCCGCGCGGCGCGGCGCGGCCGGTCAAGAGCCGTCCGTCGCGCGCCCAGCGCTCCTTGCTTTCCACCAGTTTCGGGCGCGTCTGGCTCAGCCGGTCTTCGGGCTTGTCATTCATCGAGGCCTTCCTTGACCAAAGCCTAGCGCAGCGCATGCGGCTTTGCAGCCCCTTAGGGGACGCGCTTTCCGGTTGCGCGCCGCAGGGCGCTCGCCGAGACTGCTTTTGCCCCGATGATTTTCCTCACCCTCCTCAAAGGCATCGCCGTCGGCATCGTGATCGCGCTGCCGGTCGGCCCGGTCGGCGTGCTGTGCGTGCGCCGCTGCCTCTTCGAGGGCGCCGTGATGGGATTCGTCTCCGGCCTCGGCGCGGCCTTCGCGGATGCGACCTTCGGCGCCATCGCGGCGCTCGGCTTGACCGTGCTGCGCGACTGGCTGCTCGACTATCAGGATTGGTTCGGCCTCGCCGGCGGCCTCTTCCTCCTCGGTCTCGGCGTCAAGGCGCTGTTCATCGTCCGCGCCAACGAGCCGGAGCCGCTCGCCGGCGAGGCCATGCTCGGCGCCTTCGCCTCGGCCTATGCGCTGACCATCGCCAATCCAATCACCTTGCTGAGCTTTGCCGCGATCTTCGCCAAGCTCGGCGCCGATGCGGTGACCGGACTCGCCGGCGCGTCGGCCCTGGTCGGCGGCGTGTTCGTCGGCTCGCTGCTGTGGTGGCTCGGCCTCAGCTTCGGCATCGCCGCCTTGCGCAATCTCGCGGGCGAGGTGGTGATGCGGTGGCTCAACCGCATCTCCGGCGCGATCCTCCTCGCCTCGGGCGTCGGCTTGCTTATCCTCGCAACGCGCGGTTTGGTCGGCTAAGGGCGCGGCTTGGCCGAGGCCCGCTCGCCCTTTAAGGTCGCGCCATGAAGGCTCGACTTTTCCTCTTCGCCGCCGCGCTGCTCTTCACCCTCGCGCCCTGCCTCGGCCTGCGCGCGCAAACGCCCGCCCCGGCGGCAGCGACGGCGCCGACCACGCCAACCGCGCAGGAACTGCAGCAGCTCGTTGCGACGCTCAAAGACGACAAAGCCCGCGCGCAGCTCCTCGGCCAGCTTCAGGCGCTGATCGCCGCGCAGAACGTGCAGCAGCACGAGGAGGAAACCTCGCCGCTCTCCTGGTTCGGCGATCTTCCGGCGCAGCTCGACTCGCTCGGCGCCGATGTGCTCTCGGCCGTCCCGGTCTTCGTCGAGGCGCCGCGTTTCGTTGCTTGGATCGAGCGGCAGATCACCGAGCCGCAGCATCGCGCCTTCTGGATCGAGGTCTTCTCGAAGCTGGCGCTGATCTTCGGCGCCGGCTTCGTGGCCGGGGCGATCGCGCGCCTCATCCTGCGCCCCGCGGCAAAGCGGCTCGCCGCCCCGTCCCATGCCGGGCTCGGCATTCGCCTGTTGATCCTCGCCGCCGCCGCGCTGATCGAGGCGCTTCCCGTGCTGGCCTTCGCCGGGGCTGCCGTGTTCGTGATGCCTTTCACCAAGCCGCATCTCGGCGTCCGCGCGGTCGCCGAGGTGCTGATCACCGCGACGGTGTGGGCGCGCGGTCTTCTCGCCGTCGCGCGCGTCCTGCTGCTCTCGCCGAGCGCCGAAGATCTTTGTCACCTGAGCGACGAGACGCGCCACTATCTCTACATCTGGCTGCGGCGCTTCGTGCATTGGGCGGCCTATGGCTATGCGGTGTCGGCGGGCTCGTGGTGGATCGGCGCGCCCGGCACGATCGACGGCCTGTTGATGCGCATCACCATCCTCGTCCTCGCGATTCTCGCCATCATCTTCATTTTGCAGAATCGCAGCGCGGTGCATGATTGGCTGCGCGGCAATGGCGAGACCGGCGGTAACGGCTGGCGCGTGCTGCGCTACCGCATCGCCGAGACCTGGCACATTCTCGCCATCGTCTATGTGATCGGCACCTTCGGCGTCTATGTGCTGAAGGTCTCGGGCGGGTTCACCTTCCTGCTGCAGGCGACGACGCTGAGCCTTATCGTCGTCGGCGCGGCGCTCGTCTTGGGGCGCCTGCTCGAGCGCGTGCTGCATCGCGGCCTCGCGATCCGCCCCGAGCTCAAGACACGCTTTCCCGCGCTCGAGACGCGCGTCAACCGCTACACCGCGATTCTGCAGATCAGCGGGGTGACGGTCATCTACGCCGCGGCCGCTTTGGCGGTGCTGCAGGCCTGGGGGCTCAACGCCTTCGTCTGGCTCGCCGGCGTTGCGAGCCGCCCCGCGACAGGGAGCCTCTTATCGCTCATCGTCATCCTTATCGGCGGCGTCGTGCTGTGGGAGTTCTTCAACTCGACGATCGAGCGCCGCCTGGCCGGCATCGATCCAGGCCGGCGCTCGCGCGCGCGCACCCTGCTGCCGCTCCTGCGCACCAGCATCCTGATCGTCTTCATCACCATCGCCGGGCTGATGATCCTCTCGCAACTGGGCTTCAATATCGGGCCGCTCCTGGCCGGCGCCGGCATCGCCGGAATCGCAGTGGGGTTCGGTGCGCAAACCCTCGTCAAGGATTTGATCACCGGTTTCTTCATCCTGCTCGAGGATACCTTCGCGGTGGGCGACGTGGTCGATGTCGGCAGCGGGCATTCGGGCTTGGTCGAGGCGATCTCGATGCGCAATTTCCGGCTGCGCGACATGGACGGAACGGTGCATACGGTCCCCTTCAGCATGGTCAACACCGTCAAGAACATGACACGCGACTACGCCTATTTCGTCGCGAGCGTCGAGGTCTCTTACCGCGAAGACACCGACGAGGTGATCGCCGCTCTGGTCGCGGTCGCCGAGGAGATGCGCAAGGACCCGGCTTTCGGCTACCGCATGCTGGAGCCGATCGAGATCATCGGCGTCGATGCGTTCAAAGAATCGTCCGTGGTCATCAAGGTGCGCCTGAAGACGCTGCCGATCCAGCAATGGACAATCGGCCGCGAGTTCAACCGCCGCATGAAAAAGGCGTTCGACAAGGCGGGCATCGAGATGCCGTTTCCTCACCGCACGATCTATTTCGGCGAAGACAAAACGGGCAACGCACCCGCCGCGCATATCCGCGTCGATCCGGCCGCCGAAGGCGATACCAAAGCCAACAAGTGATCGCTGTTACGCCTCGTCCTCGCCGCGCGCGAGCGCCTCGAGCGCGGCGATATCGGGCGTATCGAGCACGCGCCGCGCAATGTCGAGGCCGAAGCCCGCCCGCGCGAGGCTAGCCATGTCCTTCTGGCGCCATTGCGCCCGCAGCGCCGCAGCGCGGTAAGGACCGAGCCGCCGCCGCCGGGCGAGGGCGCAGGCCGCCTGGATCTCGCCGTTGCCGGCCGAGGCGAGCCCTTCGAGCGCCTCCTCGACGAGATCGGGGCCGACGCCCTTCTGCTTGAGCTTCCCGGCGATCCCATAACGCGAGGTGCCGCGGCGCGCGAGGCTCGCGGCGGTCTGGACGGCGTAAGCGCGATCGTCCAGCAAGCCGCTCGCGAGATAGCGCGCGATCAAGGCCTCGACGAGCGCCGCGCCCTCGCTTTCCCCGCCCGCCCGCGCGACCTTGCGCAGGAGGATGCGGCGCAGATTGGCGCTCGAGCTCGCAAAGCGGCCGAGATAATAGATCGCCGCGTTCTCGATCTGCTGCGCGGTTAGCGGGCGCGCCGCGCCGCCACCCGATTTCCTCGCCCCTGCCATGTCCTGCCCCGCCTTGCCCCGCAATCCGACCCTGCCTTAAATCTGCCGACCCTTTCGGACGAGGATACGCTATGCACGCCCCGCTCGCCCCGTCGGTGCGCCACTTCGGCGCGGTCAACTGGCAGGGCCTGTGGACCCTCTATCTGCGCGAGGTCCACCGCTTTCTCAAAGTGGCGATGCAGACGGTGTTCGCGCCGGTGGTGACGACGCTGATCTTTCTCGCGATCTTTCTTCTCGCCATGGGCGGACAGTCGCGCCAGATCGGCGGCGTGCCGTTCCTCGAATTCCTCGCGCCCGGTCTCGCCATGATGGCGATCACCCAGAACGCCTTCGCCAACACCACCTCCTCGATCATGATCGCGAAGATGCAGGGCAACATCATCGATCTGCTGATGCCGCCGCTGACGCCCGCCGAATTGACCGCCGGCCTCGCGCTGGGCGGGTTGACGCGCGGCCTCATCGTCGGCGTTGTCGTCACCGCCGCCATGGCGATCTTCATCCCGGTCCATATCGTCTCGCTCTGGGCCGCGCTGTTCTTTGCCGCCGCCGCCTCCCTCCTGCTGTCGGTGCTGGGCGTCATCGGCGGCATCTGGGCCGACAAATTCGATCATCTCGCCGCGGTGACGAATTTCATCGTGACCCCCCTGGCCTTCCTCTCCGGCACATTCTACTCGATCGAGCAATTGCCCCCGCTTTGGCACAAGATCGCGCTGTGCAACCCATTCTTCTACATGATCGACGGGTTTCGCTATGGGCTGACCGGCCAGGCCGAGGCATCGCCCCTTATCGGCGTCCTGATGCTGACCGGCATCAACGCTGCGCTTCTCGGGCTGAGCTATCTGATGGTGGCGCGCGGCTACAAGCTCAAAGCCTAGGCGCGGGTCACCCGCGCCGGGTCAAGCGGTCGATCTCGTCTTTTTCTGCCTTGCTCAGCGTCCAGGACGCCGCGGCGACATTCTGCTCGATCTGCTCGGGCTTGGTCGCGCCGGCGATGACGCTCGGCACCGCGTCATGTGCCAAGAGCCAGCCGAAGGCGAGCTGCAGCAGCGTCTTGCCGCGGTCGGCGCAAAACCGCTCGAGCTTTTCGACGATCGCCCAATTGGCATCGTTGAGTTCGGAACCGCCCCGCCCGCCCGCGGCGAGGCGCGAGCCCGCCGGCGCCGGCGCGTTGCGCTTGTACTTGCCGGTCAAGAGTCCATTCGCCAGCGGGTAATAGGGCAGCAAGCCGAGCCCGTGCCGCTGGATCGCCGGCATCGGGTCGCGCTCGATCCCGCGCGAAAGCAGGCTGTACTCGTCCTGCGCCGTCGCCAGCGGCGTCAGCCCGAGCCGCGAGGCCGCCGCTTGCGCCGCATCGATCTGCGCCGAGGAAAAGCACGAGCAACCGATCTGGCGGACCTTGCCCTCTTTCACCAGCGCATCGAGCGTGCCGAGCGTGTCCTCGATCGGGGTTTGCGGATCGGGCCGATGGATTTGATAGAGATCGATCCAATCCGTGCGCAGACGCTTGAGGCTCGCTTCGATGGCCGAGCGGATATAGGCGGGTGAAGCGCCTTTCATCGTTCCCGCGGCATTCATCGCCATGCCGAATTTGCTGGCGAGCACGATGTCCTTGCGGCGGGCGCCGAGAATCTCTCCGAGCTGCGTCTCGGAGCCGCCGTAATTGCCGTAGCCATAGCCGCCATAAACATCCGCCGTATCGAACAGCGTGACGCCGAGATCGAGCGCCTTGTGGACGACCTTGCGCGTTCCTTCGAGATCGAGCCGGCCGCCAAAATTGTTGCAGCCGATGCCGACCACCGAGACTTTCGGGCCGTTCTTGCCGAGACTACGCCTGTCCAATGGAGTGATCCTTTCCGCCGCCGAGCGATCTATCTAGGGGTTTTGCTGCGACGGGGAAAGCCGTGGGAGATCAGCGCGGCGCGACGAAAGACGGGCGGTCGTTGAGCATCGCCGGATCGAGCCCGGCCGCGATCTGGAACGAGCGCGAAATCTGCTCGAGCTCGGCGCGCGGGATCACCTCCTCGATATGCTTGAACCCCTGCGGCGCGCGCTCTTCCGCGAGCTGCAAGGCGGCTTCCGGCCCGAGATTGCGATTGCGCAAGGTGACATCGTTCATCGTCGGCCGCCGCTTTTGGTCATAGCGATGAAGCGCCTCGATGGGATCGCTCGAGGCCATCAGCTCGGCCGTCAGTATTCGCGCATCGACGATTGCCTGCGAGCCCGCTTGCGAGCCGGTCGGCTGCATCGGATGCGCCGCATCGCCGATCAAGGTGACGCGCGAAAAGCTCCAGCGATCGACCGGGTGGCGGTCGACCAGCGGAAACTCGAAAATCTCCGCCGTGTCGGCGATGAGTTGCGGCAGATCGAGCCAATCGAAGCGCCAATCGCGGAACGCGTCGAAGAAGCGCTCCTTGTCGACCTTGCGGTTCCAATCCTCGCGCGGCGGCGCCGCGGTCGCGACCGTCATCTGCGCGATCCAATTGGTCAGCATCTTGTCCGAACCGTCCGCCGCCGGCCCGATCGGATAGAGCACGGCGCGCTGATGGAAATGGCCGGCGATCGCCATGGTCGCGCCGCCGAGGAAGGGCGCGGCCGGCATCGCCGCGCGCCACAGGATCTGGCCGGCGAAATTGGGCTCGCCCTCGCCGGGATAAAGCTGGCGGCGCACCGCGGAATGAATCCCGTCGGCACCGATGAGGATATCGGCCGCGTCCTCGACCGTCCCGCCGCCGATACGATCCTCGAACCGCGCCGCCACTTTGCCGCCGCGTTCTTCAGAGCGCAGGAAATGATGGCCGGGCCGCAGGCTGTCGGGGCCGAGCCGCTCGCGCACCGCCTCGGCTAGCAGCAGCTGCAGCTTGCCGCGATGGATCGAGTATTGCGGCCAATGGAAGCCGGCGGCGCGGCCGCGCGGCTCGCGCCAGACCGGTTGGCCGAATTTGTTGAAGAAGGCCAGCGCCTGGGTCGCCGTCGCGACGCCCGCGACCCGGTCGCCGAGGCCGAGCTCCGTCAGCTCGCGCACCGCATTGGGCTGGAGATTGATGCCGACGCCCAAGGGCGTCACCGTGCGGACGGATTCATAGACCACGGCCGGGATGCCGACCTGATTGAGGCTCAGCGCCATGGTGAGGCCGCTGATGCCGCCGCCGACGATCATCGCCTTCATGCCGGTCCCGCTCCCTTTACCCCGTGCGCTTCGGCACGGCTGATGGGCAAAGCATAGCAAAACCCAAAACCCGCCGCGATTGACAGCGATGCCGCCGATCAACCATACTTTCCGTTTCCCGCCAAGGGGTTGGGGGTTGAGCGTGCGCACAGAGAGCCGGCATGGCGGCCGTGAGGAGGCCCAGCGACGAGGTTAAGCCCTTGTCGTTCCAGCTTTCCTTTTGACTCTGTCGCGCAGGAGACATTTCGTGATTCCAGCTATTTTGCCGACCTATGCTCGGGCCGATATCAATTTCGAGCGGGGCGAAGGCGCCTATCTCTTCACCGGCGATGGGCGGAAATATCTCGATTTCGGCAGCGGCGTCGCGGTCACGGCGCTGGGCCACGCCCATCCGCATCTGATCGAGGCTCTGACCGCCCAGGCGCAGCGCCTGTGGCACTGCTCCAACCTTTACCGGATCGAGCCGCAGGAGCGCGCCGCCGCGCGCCTCGTCGCCGCGAGCTTTGCCGACACGGTGTTCTTCTGCAATTCGGGCGCCGAGGCGATGGAGGGCGCGATCAAGGTCGCGCGCAAATACCATGCCGAGACCGGGCACCCCGAGCGCTATCGGCTGATCGCCTGCACCGGCTCGTTCCACGGCCGGACGCTGGCGACCCTGGCGGCGGCCGGCAACGAGAAATATCTCCGCGGCTTCGGCCCGCCGGCGCCCGGCTTCGATCACGTCCCTTATGGCGACCTTGCGGCGATGCGCGCGGCGATCGGTTCCGAGACCGCCGGAATCCTGGTCGAGCCGGTCCAGGGCGAGGGCGGGCTTGCCACCGCCTCGCCCGAATATCTCAAGGGCTTGCGCGAGCTCTGCGACACGCATGGCATCCTCCTCGTCATGGACGAGGTGCAGAGCGGCATGGGCCGCACCGGCAGACTCTTCGCCCATGAATGGGCCGGCATCACGCCCGATGTGATGGGCGTCGCCAAGGGCCTCGGCGGCGGCTTCCCGGTCGGCGCGGTGATGGCGACCGAGCGCGCGGCGGTCGGCATGACGCCCGGAACCCATGGCTCGACCTTCGGCGGCAACCTCCTCGCCATGGCCGCGGTCAATGCGGTGCTCGACGTGATGCTGGAGCCCGGCTTTCTCGACCAGGTGAACCGCGTCGCCGGGCTGCTGCGCCAGCGTCTCGAAGGCGTGGTCGGCACCCATCCGCGCATCTTCGCCGAACAGCGCGGCAAAGGCCTCCTCACCGGCCTGCGCTGCCATGTTCCCAACACGGAGATGGTCGAGAAGCTGCGCCATGCCGGGCTCATCACCGTGGCCGCGGGCGAGAACGTCGTCAGGCTGCTGCCGCCGCTCATCATCGATGAGCCGCAGGTCGCGGAGGCAACCCAGGCTCTCGACAAGGTGGCCGGGCAATGGAAACTGTGATCGCCTCGGCGGCCAAATCCATGCCGCGCCACTTCCTCGACCTCGACCGGCTGAGCGGCACCGAGTTGCGGCGCATCCTCGACCAGGCGCTGCACTGGAAGACGACTCTCGACCGCTCGATGCCTTTGAAAGGCAAAATTCTCGCCATGATCTTCGAGAAGCCGTCGACGCGGACGCGGCTCTCCTTCGAAGTGGCGATGAAAAAGCTGGGCGGCGACGTCATCACCCTTTCGGCGAGCGACAGCCAAATCTCACGCGGCGAAACCATCGCCGACACCGCGCGGGTGCTGTCGCGCTATGTCGATGCGGTGATGATCCGGACCAATTCGGCGGCCAAGTTGGAGGAACTTGCGGCCAATGCCACCGTTCCCGTCATCAATGGGCTCACCGATACGAGCCATCCCTGTCAGATCATGGCGGATGTCATGACGCTCGAGGAACATAAGGGGCCGGCCGCCGGCCTGGTCGTTGCCTGGAGCGGCGACGGCAACAATGTGGCGACAAGCTGGATCCATGCCGCGGCGCGGTTCGGCTTCGAGCTGCGGCTCGCCTGTCCCGATCATTTGCGGCCGCCGGCCGCGGTGCTCGCCTGGGCCGAGCGCGAGCAGGCCCGGGTGAGCGTCAGCGCCGATCCGCGCGCGGCGGTGCGCGGCGCCGATTGCGTCGTCACCGACACCTGGGTGTCGATGGGCACCGACCCCAAGCTGTTCCGTCCGGATCTCTTGGCGCCCTACCGCGTCGACGAGGCGCTGATGGCCTGCGCCAAGCGCGATGCGATCTTCATGCATTGCCTGCCGGCCAAGCGCGGCGAGGAGGTGAGCGCTGGCGTGATCGACGGGCCGCAATCCGTGGTCTGGGACGAGGCCGAGAATCGCATGCATGCGCAAAAGGCCATTCTCGCCTGGTGCTTTGCCTGAACTGATGGCTGCGCCGCCCGACGATCTCGTCCAGCCCTTCCAGATCGAGCCCTTCGCGCTGCGCGGCCGGCTGGTGCGGCTGGGACCGTTGCTCGACGAGATTTTGACCCGCCACGCCTATCCCGAGCCGGTTGCGGTGATGCTCGGCGAGGCGATCGCGCTCGCCGTGGCATTGGCCGGCGCGCTCAAATATGACGGCGTCTTCACGCTGCAGACCAAAGGCGACGGGCCGATCAAGATGATGGTCGCCGACGTCACCACGCAAGGCGCGGTGCGCGGCTATGCGCAGGTCGATCGCGCGCGGCTCGCGCGGGCGGCAAGCTCGGGCTCGCCGGTGCCGCGCTATCTCGGCGCAGGATATCTCGCGTTGACGGTCGATCAGGGTGCGCATACCGATCGCTATCAAGGCATCGTCGAGCTGCAAGGCGCGACGCTCGCCGATTGCGTGCATCACTATTTCCGCCAGAGCGAGCAGGTCGAAGCCGCGCTCAAAGTGGCGGTCGCGCAAGTCGCCGATCGCGACGGCGTGCCGCGCTGGCGCGGCGGCGCGATCATGATCCAGCGTTTGCCGCGCGAGAGCTTCACCCTCGAAAGCGATGATGAGGATGAAGGCTGGCGCCGCGCCGCGATTCTGATGAGCTCCTCGACCTCGGCCGAGTTGGTCGATCCACGGCTCGCGCCCGAGGCGCTGCTCTTTCGTCTCTTCCACGAGGACGGGGTGCGGGCGCATGCGCCGCACCGGCTGGCCGCGCAATGCCGCTGCTCGCGCGAGCGGGTCGAGCGGATGCTGCGCGCTTTGCAGCCCGACGAGCTCGCCGACATGAAAATCGATGGGCGCATCACCGTGACCTGCGAATTCTGCAGCACGGTCTACCCCTTCGACGCCGACGCGCTCGATGCGCTGTCGGTCTCTTGAGGCGGTGACAAATTCGGCATCGCGGTTGCGCGAGCCCGCCCGCGCATGCCAGTCTCGTTGCCAGAACAGGGGATGCCATGATCGCTCGTCGTAACGTCCTGCTTGCTGGATTGTGTCTCGGGCTTGCCTCTTGCGGTCCGCCGCCGCCCGGCGAGCGGCAATTCCCCGATATCCGCTTCAGGGGCGAGACGCCGCTCGTGATCCAGGCGACGCGCATCGACATTCGCGGCCTTGAGCCGGCGGGTCCGTTCGATCAGGATTTTCCGGTGCCGCCGCGGCAAGCGATGGAGAATTGGGCGCGCGACCGGCTGCGCGCCAGCGGTCAGGGCAGCCCGGGCCGGTTCACCATTTTGCGGGCGAGCGCCATCGAGAAGAACCTGCCCATCAAGGGCGGATTGACCGGCACCTTCACCGACCAGCAATCGCAGGAATATGACGTCGCGGTCGAAGCGACGCTCGAGATTCTCGACGATCACAATCTTGCGCTGCGCTCGGTGCATGCGAGCGCGATGCTGAACCGCACCGTGCTGCAAAGCGCCTCGCCCAATGATCGCGAAGAGGCGCGCTATGAGTTGGTCAAGCAGCTGATGGCGAGCTTCGATCGACAGATGGAAGCGCAGATCCGCGACAATTTCGGGCTCTATCTCCTGTCGCGGTGACGCCCGGCGCTAAACGTGAGCGAGGGCGTGGCCGTCGAGCGTCCCGATATGGGCGAGGAATTCGCGTCTGGTCGAGGCGTCGGTGCGGAACGCGCCGAGCATGTGCGAGGTGACCATCGACACGCCCGGCTTGTGCACGCCGCGCGTCGTCATGCATTGATGCGCCGCCTCGATCACGACCGCGACGCCTTTCGGCTTCAGCACGGTCGCGAGGGTGTTGGCGATCTGCGCCGTCATCTTCTCCTGGATCTGCAGGCGATGCGCATAGACCTCGACGAGACGCGCCAGCTTCGAGATCCCGACCACCCGCTGGCTCGGCAGATAGGCGATGTGCGCGCGGCCGATGATCGCCGCGATATGATGCTCGCAATGACTCTCGAAGCGGATATCCTTTAAGACGACCATCTCGTCATAGCCGTCGGTCTCTTCGAAGGTGCGCTGCAGCAGGTCGACGGGATCGGTGTCGTAGCCGCTGAAGTATTCCTCATAGGCGCGGACGACGCGCGCCGGCGTGCCGCGCAGGCCTTCGCGTCCGGGATCATCGCCCGCCCAGCGCAGCAGCACGCGAACCGCGTCCTCCGCTTCCTCGCGGCTCGGCCGCTGCCGTTCGATCGGTTTGACGGTCGCCGGCGACCGCACGGACTTCAGCGTCATGTTCGGATGCTCCCAAAGCGATGAATTTAATTGAGGTGCCGCGGCTGATGCGGGCTGTCGAGCGAGAACGCCGGGATGGCGACGGCAAAGCACTCGCCGTCGGGCAGCTCCATGTCATAGCTGCCGACCATGATGCCCGACGGCGTCGGCAGCGGCGTTCCGCTGGTGTATTCGTAGCTTTGGCCCGGCGCCAGAACCGGCTGCTCGCCGACGACGCCCGGCCCGCGCACTTCCTGCATGCGGCCCATCGCATCGGTGATGCGCCAGTGGCGCCGCCGCAGCTGCACCGTCTCCGCGCCGCGATTCTCGATGCGCACGTGATAGGCCCAGACATAACGGTTGTCGGTCGGGGAAGATTGGTCCTCGAGGTAATAGGGCTTCACGGTGACGCGAATCGAACGAGTGGTTTCGGCGTACAAGGCTGTGATCCTCCGTCCCCTCCGGCAACAGGCTATTCTCGCCGGACGAGGCGCGCGGTCAAGTCGTGCGGGCGCCGCCGGCGTTAACCGTCAATTGGCGCCGACATGCCCAATTGCCAAAAGCGCGCGGATTCGCGGGTAAAACGTCTATGTGGCGATCCCGCGGACGGGATCAAGCACGGCGGATTACCATTTCGCCGCGAGCCCCGCCGCGAATGCGTCGCGCCAATTGTCGCCTTTCGGCACGACGCCGTCATGCGCACGGATGGCGCGATGAGATTTGGGATCGAGCGCCGGCGGGTCTCCGCCGCGCTCGACCGCATCGACCGCCTCGAGCAGCAGGCGCCGCATCGTCACGATCGGCCGGTCGGAGGTGCCGAGATTCTCGAGCGACCGATCGACGATCGGGCCCATCCCTTCCTGCACCGCGAAATCCTGCGTGTTGACGCCGACGATGCCGGTGGAGTTCACCGTTTTCTGCATGACGCGGTCGATCATATAGTCATTGGCGAGGTTGCGCTTCAGCCGGTATGTGCCGGGGATCAGATCCTCCTCGCCGCGCCCGTAATCCGCATCGATGAAGCGGATGAAATCCGGCGTGAACGGCGTCGATCGGTCGTAGCTGTAGGCCCAGTTGTAGACGCAGGTGTGCTCGTCATCGACCGGGACCCAGAGATGGCCGTCGAGGCGCGGAAACTCCGCGCGGCCGCCGACGCGCGCGGTGACATTGCCGCGCATCTGCTGAAACGGCATCACGTAGTGATAGACGCGGACATAGGCGTCCTGCTCGCTCGCTTTGCGCGTCGAGATGTAGGTGTAGCCGTATTCCGTCGTCTCGACATCGATGCGCGGCGCGCCGTCGCGGTTGCGCAGCAGCCGGTTGTCGCCCAAGCGCAAATTGTGCAGGAACGAGGAATGCGCGGTATCGAGCCCGCCTTCGAGCGCCTGGAGATAATTGCAATCCTCGAAAGTCTTGGTGACGTGGCGGTGCGTTGCCGGAACGCGCATCCATTCGTAATCGGGCTTGGCCGGCATCTTGTCGCTCGGCCCGAGATAGGCCCAGACCATGCCGCCGGCCTCGAAGGTCGGATAGGCTTTGATCGTCACGCGCGATTTCATCGGCGAGGTTTCGGGCTCTGACGGCAAGTCGACGCAATGTCCGTCGGCATCGAATTTCCAGCCGTGATAGACGCAGCGCAGTCCGCACTCCTCGTTGCGGCCGAAGAACAGCGGCGCGCGGCGATGCGGGCAATAGGCATCGACGAGGCCGACCCGGCCGTTGCTGTCGCGAAACGCGACGAGGTCCTCGCCGAACATCCGCACCCGTTGCGGCGCGCCGTCCTTCTCGGGAAGCTCTTCCGAGAGCAGCGCCGGCTGCCAATAGCGGCGGAAGAGGTTTCCCGCCGGGGTTCCGGCGCCGACCCTCACCAGCCTTTCGTTCTGCTCGCGCTTCAGCATGCCGCACCTCGGATTGTCTGAGCGGTCGGAGGCTCGGCCGATGTCCGCTCCCCCAGCCTCCCCTCGAAAATACTGGACGGGCCCTTGTTCTGCAATATAGAATTATGTTCCTCTATATGGAACGTGCTATGCGCGCCAAGCTCTCCTCGGTCGCCAACGCCGTCGCCCTGCTCAAGGCCTTCTCCGACGCGCAGTACGAAATGGGCATCACCGCCCTCGCCCAGCGCCTCGGACTCGCCAAGAGCACGGTGCATCGCCTCGCCGCGACCTTGGTCGGGGCGGGCATGCTCGAGCAGAATGCCGAAACCGAAAAATATCGGCTCGGCCTCGCGGCTTTCGAATTGGGCGCGCTGGTGCGGCGCAAGATGGACGTCTCGACCGCGGCGAAATCCTATCTCATGGCGTTGCGCGAGGAGACCGGCGAGACGGTCCATCTCGCCGTCGCCGACGCGTCGGAGATCGTCTACGTCAACTATCTCGAAAGCCAGAACGCCGTGCGCATCAGCTCCGCCATCGGTCTGCGCAAGCCGCTCCACTGCACGGCGGAAGGCAAGGCCGCGCTCGCCGACCGGATCGGCGAAGCGGGCACCTGTCTCGAAACCCTGCGTCTCGAGCGGCGCACGCCGCGAACCATCACCGATCCCGCGATCCTCGCGCGCGAGCTGGCGAATGTGCGCGCTCAGGGCTTTGCGATCGATGACGAGGAAAGCGAGATCGGCATGCGCTGCATCGCCGCGCCGATCCATGACGAGACCGGGCATGTCGCCGCCGCGGTCGGGATCGCCGGCCCGGTTCAGCGCTTGCCGAAAAAGCGGCTGCTGTCCTTCGCGCCGGCGCTGCGGCAAGCGACCGAGGAAATCTCGCGGCGCCTCGGCGGCGGCCGCCGCCAGCGGCAGCGGGCTTAACGCGCGGCGCTTTTCAGCGGCAGCGAGGGAATGACGCTGACATGGATGGCGTCGGGCAAGCCCTCGCCGCCGATCGAGCGGATCGCGAGATCGACCTCGTCCAGCGAGAAGCGGTGCGTCGCCATCAGCTCGACCGGGTAATCGCCCGAAGAGATCATCTCGATCGCCGTTTCGACCGCCTGATAGGAGTGGCCGCGCGCGGCTTTGAGCGTGACGCGCTTGGCGTTCATCTCCGTCGCCGGAAAATTGGCGATGGTGCCGCCATAGGCGAACACCACCGTGCCGGATTTGCGCACGCATTTGAGGCCGTCGGCGAGCGTCTGCGGTCCGCCGGCGACATCGAGAACCGCATCGACGCCTTCGCCGCCCGTCACGTCGCGCACGCGCTGAACCAGGTCCTCGCTCTCGACATCGACGGTGACATGGGCGCCGAAGCGGCGCGCGACCTCGAGGCGGCCCTTATCGCGCGCCAAGCCGCTGACGATGATGCATTTGGCGCCGAGATGCTTTGCCGCCATCACCGCGGCGATCCCCTGCTGGCCCGGACCCTCGATCAAGATCGACTGGCCCATGCGCAAGCCCGCTTCGAACAGCGTCCATTGCACGCCGTTGCTCATCGGGATCGACATCGCCAGGTAATTGGCCGGGACGTTCTCCCGCACGCGATGGATGACCGAGTGCGGGTGCATATACATGAACTCGCTGTATCCGCCCCAGAGCGAGGGCGCCATCGCGACCGGGGACGAGCCGTAGCGCAGCACGGTGTTGGCCGCGCCGCGCGCCTCGGTCTGCGCGCAGAGCCGGAAATCGCCGGAGCGGCAGAAGGCGCATTGGCCGCAGGGAAGATATTCCTCGAGAACGATGCGATCGCCTTCCTTCAGCCGCCAATTGCGCGCGGCGAGCGCGCCGAGCTGCGCGACGCGCACGACGTTTTCATGCCCCATGATGCGCGGCGTCTTGTTCTGGCGATAGCTGCGCCAGTCGGACCCGCAAATCCCCGCCGCCTCGATCTGGGCGAGCCCCGCATCCGACTCGATCGCCGGGACGCGGAACTCGCGCAGCTCCGTCTTCATGATGTCGGTGCTGACCGCCGCCAGCGTCGTCTTCTCAGCCATGGTGCCATCCCTCAGCGAGGATCGCCGGTGCCGCGCTGTGCGGCGCGGGGAAGAGCAGCAACCGCGGCGACCTTCCGCAAATAAAATAGGAGCTTGCCGCGGCGGCGTCCACGGCAAGGCCGCGACGCCGCCCGGCATCGCCGCAGCATCGGATGTGCAAGGGATTGGTGGAGCCGAGGGGGCACTCCACCGACTTTGAAAACCAAGGAAAACCAAGCCTGCCGGGGCTTGCAGGGGTCAAATGTGTAGCAAGCCCGTGTAGCAAGATCAAGGTAAGTGGTTGAGGCTCGGATGATTTTTCAGCATGTCTCACCGAGAGTCGGAAGTACGGAATAGAGATTTCTCTTCCGCCGCTGCGCCTTTGCCATGCTGACGCCGTCGCGCTCGGATGGGGCCGCAGAGCGCAATAGGAACGCGCTGACGCAATCGCCAGGGGTAGCCGGAGCTTTTTCACCGAGACAGTTCTATTGCGTCCTCGAGGTTCTCTGAACTCCGGTCGAGCTGGTAAGAAGAATGAGAAGAAGAGTAGCCGCCGAGCTGCAGAACGACGACAGCGCGAGACACCGAAGAAAGGAGCCCTTGAGCCGCGAGAACGCAGCCGGACAGTGCGCCCCGCGTGTCTACGCGGAAGCTCCGGAGAGGCTAACCGAATCCCGATCGAACTTACTCAAGAAGAGGGAGCCCCCATTTAGGTTTCCTTCCACTACTACAATTTGCACCGTGGTCAGATGGATCCGGAGGGGAGCACCAACTCCGCAGATGTTTCCTATTTCCCGCAGCGGGAATGGTTCCGCAGAGGGCTCCTTGTTTCTGGATAGGGTCCTGGGCTCCGGAGAGTTTATCCCGCGGCGGCGCTCTTTCTTGCGCCGCCGTTCGATCGGCCCGCCCGAGCCGCGAAGCGGCGAAGGCAGGCCGATCGAATTCTCCAATGTCCGAGTTCTCTTGGTGAAGTCCACCGCCGACGATAGTCTTTAGTATTCTTCAGTAATTTAACTACCGTCTTTAGTATTTCCTTTAGTAATGCACCACATGACGCCAACCCATTGGGCTTGCTGGCATATTTGCCCCCACCCCGCGCACTACCTCGCGCGGCAGGCGGTGCGTTACCAAGCGCGCGCTGACATACCGGATTGGACAGAATATTCGCGGCCTTCTTCGCGGGGTCGGGTCGGATCAAGGGGCTTGTTCCGGAACGTATCTCGGATGATTCGTCGCATCCGTGGCCCTCGAGCGATTGTAACCTCCTAATGCGTGAGTAGTCTCGGCGCGGTGCGCGGCGGCTGCTATACTCCCGAAAGCAAATGGGG